>MDSZ01209788.1_pt1 | contig 76200 bp, 56 predicted proteins | sample 811201 | NCBI WGS metagenome assembly MDSZ01 (sample SAMN05326647, study PRJNA326480) | marine metagenome | isolation source: seawater | place: Indian Ocean: North | collected 2010
ACAAGCCTGTCCATAAATCATCTAATCCATCGACGTGAGCCGCCTCATCAATAACCAACAAAGAAAGAGCTTCTGAACGGCCGGCGTCACCACTAGTTGCCGCGGCTTTTATTTGAGATCCGTTGGATAGCTCAAAAGATGTCCTGTTGTCGATTGCAATATTTGAAATGCGCAACCAGTCGGGAAGGTTTTTGTGTATCGACTTAACTTTTTTGACTAAGTTCGACGCGGTTTGAAATTTAGTTGCGATAACTAAGACATTTTTATCGCGGTGAAACATCATAAGCCAAGCGATATATGCTGCAGTTATTGTAGAAATACCTAACTGGCGAGCTTTTAGAACGATCGTGAAGCGATGATCATTGAAGTCCTCTAAAAGATCTCCCTGAAAGTCATAAGTCTTGAACGGGATCAAGCCCTTCATCGGGTGAGAAATCTTAGCGTAGTTATTAATAAAATACTTAGGATCTTTTCCGGATCTAACGACTTCTTTAATTATCTGTTGCTTGGTAAGCTGAGCCGTCATTGCTACCGCCCACCACTGCCACCCTGTGCAAGAAAGTCGTTAAAAGCAGCGTCAAGATTATTCTTGCTGGGTGAGAGGCGATTTTCAACTCCCGACAACCCACCAATTCTATAAACTTTCTTGGCGACTACAAAAACTCGCACATTGCTGGTTTTTTGTACTAATGCATCACACTCGCCCGTGGGAGACAGGCTCAACCTCTTGCCAGTTAAAGCGTTATACCTTTTCTTTAGGTAAGAAACAATATCACTAAAAGTGCTTTCTAGCTCGTCTTCTAGCTTTGTAGCATAAACGTCTCTTAGTTTTATTTCAGATTGATAAGTCACCATCAAGTGAGTTCCATCACACCGAACCTTAAAGCCGTCAATCATGCGTGAATCATAAACAGGATGACCCTCTTCTCTCTTGAGGCCTATTTTAAGAGGCTCTCCTTTCTCATCAAGGGCGCCGTCATATGCGTCGGCGGCAGCTTGCATGATTCCTTGAATTAATTCATAATTTTTTTGCGACATTTTCTGGCCTCCATCCGCTGAACCATCGTTCTTCTCTGTCTTCTACAAATTTTATATAACATTTTTCGCAGCATTCAAATTTTAAAATACAAATATCATCCTTGGCTGTTTTAATTTTGCTACTGCACACCGGACAAGTTAAAATTGTCTCTTTATTAAGTAGTTTACGAGAAATTAAAAACCCACCAACATCTTCCAAGGCTGAATCATCCTCAGTCTTTCTCTGCTTATCAACAAATTCTCTAAGCTGCTCTAGATAGGCCTCTTCTTTTTCTTTACTCCAGGAGCCTGCAGGATTTTGTATAGCTGTCGGGCCATACTTCTCCTCAATCGCACGCTCTAATCTGGCTATATAATCATAGTCTCTTTTCTTCACTTTGCGATTTCTACACTAGCATAAAAAGTTGCGATTGATAAAACAATCCCGATAGCGACACCACCTAAGACCCACCAATGAGTGTTGTCGCTCCCCATCTCTTCTTTTAAGAGTAAATTAAGGTCAGTAATCTGCTGGTCTCGAATCTTGAGCGTCTCAACGTGTATTTTTTTTAGCGCGTCGTGCTCTGACTTTAAAAGGTCAAAGGCCAGCCTTTTCGAGGCTAATTGCGACTGAAATTCTTTTCTTAGCTTAAGTTCGGTCTCCAGCTTTAGGTACTTCTGGTCGACCAACATTCTAGATGCGGCGATGGGGTCTAGCAAGACACCAGAATAGGGAGCCGGCTGGCCCAAAGAAAGATCAGTGACTCGCCCAGAAAGGCTTGGAACCGTTGGGCTAGCCTCTTCAGCATGAGCGAAGACTGGAATGGCGGTCATTAAAAATGCCAAAATAATCGACAAGGTTTTTTTGTACATTTCTGCCTCTAAAGTTCTGACTCTGGATCCATTTCAATCTGTGGCGCGGCCTGGCCCCAAGCGCCCTCTGCCATCTTGGCGATTGATAACGCTAATTCATCACATGTTTTATTCATGCTTCTAAATTGACGATCGGGCTGCTTTGATCTGGAAGACAGCTCTCTTTTAAGCTGTGAAATGAGCACGGACGCCTTATTCAAGTGGTCATCGATCTCTGCGGGTATATCTCTCATCTCAGGCGCGGCATCTTGTGGGGGCGCTTCTGACTCTGGTCGATCGGCTTCATTTATCCTATTATATTCTTCTTTAATAATCTGCCTTAGCCGGCTTTTCTTAATTTTCACTGCTTTCTCTCCCATTCAGTTTTTGAGTATTCCGCACTCAGGGCCGCTGCGACCGCTCTTGCTAGTTCATCAGGGCGGTCTTGGTGTTTTTCTGCCAAATCGTTGATTTCTTTCTTTTTCTCTTCTTCTAGCTTTTCTATCTCTATATTATACTCTTTTTCAATATTTTTTAAAGTGTCGGTGTGCTTTTTAGCCGCCTCTTCTTGAGTTTTTCTCTTTTCGGCCGCGGCCTGTTCTAAAATCTCAAGCTCTTTTTTATGCGCATCTCTCTGCTTGTCAACAACTTCCCACAACTTCTTGTTGGGGGATCTACCGAGAAGCAAAGAAAATACAACAACTAGAACTACGAGAAGAGGCACATGCCAATAGTGTTTAAGCCATGACCATATTTTTTTTAAAACAAGCATAAAACCCCCTAGGGAAGATTGCGACGATCACCACCATGTTTCCAACGAACAGCGAGATCAACAAGCGCCTCAGAACCAATATAGGTCAAAGTAACTGCGACCCAGTTGTCACTGGTTAAGGAACCAGTTGCAATGAGGTACGTTGCAACGCCCCATGCTAAAAATTTTCTAGAAATAAACTTTTCTACGTATTTGTCTAAAAATGCCTTGACTCTAGCCATGATATTTCTCCTTTTGTATAAATAGTTTTATAAGGAGAAACGTCCTGCTTATTCATTCACACTAGCTACACCTTTCTGTTTCTCAATAAGTATCTGGCTGTCCACAGTGTCCTTGAGGCTATCCAGGTGCGAAATTAAGATTACAGTTCTAAACTGTGACTTAATCATATCCAGAATATGGATAAAACCGTCCATATTCTCTGCGTCCAGCGAAGTGCCTGGCTCATCTAGGATAAAAATATCGCTCTTGGGAAGAGTTGAAACGTTCAACAGCGCCAATCGAATGGCCATGGCCGCAATTGTTTTTTCTGCGCCTGAGCCCATCTCAATAGGGCGAGGGTCGTGCTTCGGGTGCTTTAGAAGAATATCAAGCTTCTTTTCGTCACTCTCGAAGAACACCTCAAAATCAACAATGTTGGTCAAAATTTTAGAAATCTCATCGTTAATCAGAGGCAACCTCTTTTTAATAACGTCATACGATACGCCATTTGGATGCATGCAGCGCATGTATAAGTCAGAAATCGTATACTCATTCTCTAAATCACAAAAGCTTTGTTCTTGTTCAATAATTTCGTTGTGCTTTTGCTCCAAGCTTCCAGTATTCTTGTAAAGCTCTAAAACTTTCTTTCGTGCAGTTTCTTTCTCCAGGATTAATGATTCTAGCTCGCTATCCATCTCTTGTTTTCTCAAAAGCAGGCTTTCAAAATCTTCAATTGCCTCCTTGTTTTGCTCGTAGATGTCTTGCTTGGTGCTTAGTTCATCACTCTGCTTTTGCAATTGCATCAGCTTTGTTTTGTTCTTTTCAATCTTCAACTCCAAAGAAGACACAACATTCTTATGGTGCATCTTTTTCTCTAGAATAAGCTCATATTTGTTAATATATTCTTCGACTTGTGTTGGGTTCAGTTCCTCAATTTTTCGCCCCAAGGTGCTCTTCGACAAAGTAAGCTGATTCATGTTTATTTTAACATTCGCAACGTCTTCTAGAGAGCGACGTGCATCTTTAACGAAAAGACATTTATCGCGATCAGAATACGAACATGGAACCCTTTTAAGTCTTTCGATCTTATTATCTATTTGTTCTTTTTTTGTCTCATACTGACTTATCTCTAAGTCAATCTTTTCCAAAGTTGCCATATGCTCATCAAGCACTTCTTTCTTCTTATTAAACAAATCAATATCAAAGTTTGAAACAAAATTTTCAATTTTTTCAAGAAATTGTTTTTCCGACTCCAATTCATCTCTTTTGTTTTCGTTGGCCAAGCTCAAAGCTGTGATCGCCTGATGATTCGAATCCAATCTTTTGTTTACATTCTTAATATCAATAAACTCTTTCGGCGCAGAATCGATCTGCTCCTGAAGGTTTGTGACCTGTGCCAGAGCAGCAAGGTGCTGCGAATCTAGACTTTCGAGCTGCCTCTCATTGACAGAAAGCTCTGCTTCGGCCCGGGCTAACTCAGTCCTCGACTCAGAGATCTCTTCTGGGTAATCACGTCCGGAAAGACGTTTGAGGGCGCCCGCAAGATGAGAGCTGTCTTCCTTTATCATCTTAAATTTTCTATCAAAAAACTCAAGATCGAGAAATTTAGCTAGAATTTCTTTTCGACGCATAGACCCTTCGTTAATGTAGGCTAGCGAATCTAGCTGGCTGGCCATAGACGTCATAAGAAAGTCCTCTACTGTCCCAAAGATCTTTCTAATGTTCTTGTCAGTCTCCATTCGACTTGTTCCGTTGAGAGACTCAGTCTCACCGGTTACGGTGTCGATAATGTTGAATTCAACATCTGTCTTGGCTTCTAGAGTCGCTCTGCCCTTTAACTTTTTAGTATATTTGTCGCTTGTTCTTTCAATTGTGTAAGTCTTCGTGCCCACGTCAATCTCAACGTACCCTCGGCACTCATCTTTGTTTTGATTGATTAAATTGAGATTCTTTCTTTCATTTTTCGAAGTAGTGTTGTAGATCGTGTACAACAAGCTATCAATAATACTAGATTTTCCAGAAAAGTTTTTTCCTAGAATGCCAACAACGCCATCAAAATTTTCGAAATTTATGCAGTTACCCTCTCCGTAATTAAAGAGATTGTCCCACTCTAGTTTTTTTAGCTTCCAATTGATATTTCGAAACACCTCTTCATCTTTTTCAACGAGAGCGTTATATTTCTTGTTCATTTCGTAAACTTGCTTTAAGGTTTTCTCGCTAGGCTGGAAATCTTCCAAGTATTCTTTAATCAAGCTCTCTTGAACAATTGGATCCCTTAAGTCATCCTTTTTCAAACTATCAGTTAGACCCTCCATGCTTCTGTATTCGCCGGCGGATCTGTTGAGATAAGTTACAGTCTCTGGCTGGAATCTGGCCTTGACTGCATCTACAACTTTTCTAACTGAATCCAGAGGAAGGTTATTTTCCGACACAAGGCGGACTCGGGCACCGGGCACTATTTTAGTCTTACTAGGGATGCGACCTTTTGGGGTAAGTTTAATGGTGATAAAAGGTTTTGGATTTTCAATAACCACGTGCTCGCAAACAAAGTTATCATGATCTAGAATGTCCCATAGTAGAAAACCCTTGTCGTTTGTTTCTCCATGGTTTTGCTGTACTGTTGAACCTGGATATCGCACCTTTCCGGCTTTATCGAGCGTTTGATTGGTTTTGTGTATATCGCCAAGAAAGCCATAGTCAAAGCTATTAAAGATATTAATATCATCTTCTCCATTCTCCATTTTCCAGCCAGTATCAGTAGTAACACCACTAATCGAGCCATGATACAAGGCAATGTTTACTCTATCCGGATTTGATGGCACAATCCAGTTATCGCGATCGAAAACAGACAAAACATTGATAGTAAACGTTTCGTCTAGGTCGACTTCGCCACTGTTCTTTAGCAAAAACAAGTCTGGGTGATTAAGAGCACTGACAATAGGAGTCAGAGCGTCCTGGCGATTGGAGTTTCTTAGGTTCCCGTCATGATTGCCAAGAATAATATAAGTTGGGGCGATATCGGCTAAATTTCTCAAGAAATCAGAACACATCTCAACGAACTCAGGACTAATTTGAGTTTTTGTGTGCGCGATGTCCCCACAGTGGATAATGTAGTCCACTTGCCTCTCTCTGAGGTCTTCGTAGAGCTTAGAAAATACTTCTCTATACTCTGAATGATATTTTAGATTGCGAATATGCGTATCTGCTATGTGAGCAAACTTCATAAATACTCCTGCGCTTAGTAACTACTATAGGCACAAGATTAATATTATAAATGCTTAAGGCGCCATGAACCTTTCTTTACGGTAAGACTCATCGTCTTCACGCGAAGGTGGCCTAGGGTCGTTAACCTTCTTGTCCATCCAGTCACTAACAGCTCTCATATAATCAGAAGCCAGCGTTAGTTTTGCCTGAACCCAAGAAGGATACTGTTCATCGTCTTTAATTTGATCAGCTAGCTTGGCAGCGTAAGCTCCAACCTTATTGATTTGACTTAGCATCATGCCACCCTCATCATCTGGGTGGTCAAGGAAGTGACCTCCGATGTCGGAGTTCTCTTGCAAGATTGAATTGTCTATTTCTTCTTTAATTATTTCAACTAGACGACCTTTTGTAATCTTCAATTTCTCGTCTCCATGAGGTTAGCTAGTTCTTCTTTCACCATTTTTTCAATTCTTCTTTGCTGCTCATCTTGGCGGCTTTTTGATTTTTTCTCGCCGCGGCTGGCTCTTTTAGAGGATGCAGGTCTCGCCTGGTTGGCGGAGGCGCTTGGCACAGAAGCACCTTTGCCGAATGTCGCCATGCGCGCCTCAAGCTCTGCAGGTGTTACGCCTGCAACGGCGGCGCCGACCATATCAATTGAGCCGTCAAGCTGTTTGCCCTGTAGAAGCTGAGCCTCAAGGGCCTCTAAGCATGCCGAAACAAGCTTAAGCAATTCAGGCATGCCTACAATTTTTTGAGGCTCTGGGCAACAACCGTCGCCTCCTGCAGCCATTGTTCCAGCGGCTACACCGGGCGCTACACCGCCGCCTCCAGGACCACCTTTGGCGCCTGGCTTCGTTGAAGGCGCTGGTGCAATTGGTACCACCGGAGCATCCGGTTTTTTTCCGGCTGTAGGGTTCTTGCCGGGCCCCGGGGCACCGGAAGCGCCGGGCTTTGGGTTGGCCCCGCCGGCGGGCGGTCGGACTGGTTTGACCCTGTTCTCTTGTAAGTACTTTATTCTCTTTTTCATGGGCTAAATTCCTTGAATCTTCCTTAATAAATAGTTAGAAGAATTGATAAATGCAGCACTTTGTTTTCTTCTAGAAAATTCCTCTTTGCTCATCTCTCCCACATCTCCATAAGGAGCCACGTCAATCTTATAAATCTCGATATCGTACTTTAAAAATTTCTTAACCAAATCCATAGCTTTTTTTTCAGCGTCTGGGTCTAATGCTAGATATATCGCGGTATCGTTTTTTACAATCTCCTGAAATAACGCACTATCTTCTCTCAACGTTGAACCCAGAAGCGGTACCGCATTGGGGCCGGCTATGACAGCATCAAAAACACCTTCAACCAGTACCATGTCCTCGTCAAAATCAAGATATAAATGATTGAAAACAATGTCTCTGGACGCCGCTGGATTTTGATATTTCTTCCAGTCATGCGAGTAAGTTCTTGCAACAAAATAGTTTGCCTGTCCGGTCAAACCAAATGAAGGAACGATAACACGGCCTGCGTACGGGCCCTCAGAACAAAAGCCCATTTTCCAGCGCGCTATATCGAGCTTGGTGATTCCTCTCGATTGAAGATAATTCAAAGCATAAAGAGAGGTTGCAGGAAGATTCTTATTTACCAAAGAAACAAATTCTTTAGGCAAATCCACCACTTGCTCCTCTTGCACTTCTGGTGCACCAAAAAGCTTCTGGGCAAAGTTTTCGATGTCGGTACGGTCGGAGAAGCTTTTCCATTCTTCTTTGCTTGAATATGACCCATATCGCCTAACAATGCGGTATATATCACCACCAGACCAGTCACACACCCAACACTTAAACACATTTTTATCTAAATTTATAGATAGTTTTCGTTTGTGGTGCTCGCACTTAGGGCAGTAAAAAAGATGTTCTGAGCTGTTCTTATAAAAATCTCCAAGAATTGTTTTTAAGATTTTTAATTTTCGCTCTGTTGACATTCTACCCAGCCGGCTCTTGCAATAACCCAACTGTCCGCCATGTCGTAACACTGCGGCTTTGGGTTTCCATGCTTAGTATAAGATATAGAAACAGAAGGCACATTGTCAATGACATGTTTTATAACACATTGCTTTGCTTTTGTACCACGCGGTACAGTAATGCCAACTTTTTTTCTAGCGCTGGTGGCCGCTATGTATTCAGGCTCAACATGTAATATTCCATATACCATCCATGAAACAACGCCATTAAAACGAGCAAGAGTTGAAAGAGTTTTTGCCGAGGAGAATCCAGATCTGAAAGATTGGAGAGACTGTTCAATATAGACTTTTTTGACCCCCACAGGAAGCTCTTTAAGCTTTTGCTCAACAAACTTGGCTTTCTCAAAAAAATTCTTGTATTTTCTAGTATCCCACGCGGCATTGTGAATAACCTTTCCTTCTTTATTTAACAAAGTCACACCAGTTATACTAGTGCTAACATCTAAACCTAAAATCATATTTATATAATACTATATGTCAAGCTTTAATTTAAATGTGTAGTTTGTTTCTTCTGTTTTTTTAACGGGATTGGCCAAAGAAGCAATCGCAATAAGGTTCTTATCTTTATCATAAATTCCTATTTTAGTTATATATGTGATTGGTTTAAAGCTAGCTGTATAACCTTGATAACTACTCGAAACTATATTCTGAATCTTGAGATTGGGCGACTCAGCATAAGAACTAGACGTGTAAGACGCGTTAAAGTTTTGCTCAGTCCCTAGCTCACTTACGGAAGAAAGAAAAGTAGGATTATTAGAAAAATTAAGCTCATTTCTTTCAGCATGGGCCAACATTGTTACAGTGTTGACGTAGTTTGTACCTTTAAAGTCCAAAGAAAAGCTTGATGAGGGCGCGCCGCCAGGTTGCGTAGCACTGACGTGCGCGGCGTCTTGAACACCCCAGTTTTGCCAATTTGCATTTGCTGTAAATGGCGAGACAGGGTTATAATTTTCCACATGAGTGGCGTGATCAGTGGTAGTTTTTAAGTCTGCGCTTCCTGTTAACATTATGAAGCCTTCATGATAGAGGACAACACCAACAGTATGACCGGTAAAAGCTCCGGATGTTTGAATCAAGCGACCATCTTTATGAATATCCGACGCTTCAGATAAAAGACTTCCCGTAATAAAATATTTTAAACTAACAGAACCTTTTTTAATGCCTGATCCATAAAAAATTGAAGGTATGCTGATAAGGTTTAAATATTGACTTTCCTTTTCTCCATGCGTGGGTGAAGAATATGCATAATGATCGTTTAAGCCAGAGTATCTGTCGAGAGTTGTTCTTAGCGCGTAAAGAACTCTTTTTTTATCACTCGTTAACGAATTGCCATACCTGTTTATGGATATTGAGGAAGTTAAAGGATAAGAGCCTGTTACAAGATCCCCGAATGCAAAGTCCTGTGCATAGCTCGTTGCGCTAATTGTTTTAAAACTAGAGAGGCTGCCTCTTTTCTCAACAAAAGGATAAATTAACTCCATGTCAGCAGCTGTTGGGTGATCATTTCTGCTCACGTTTAATTCATATAAGTTTATACAGCCATCTGGGGTATGATAATTGTCACTATTCTGTGTCTTATCATTATAGTAAATGGATCCAGTATAAATGAAAAAGCTGCAATGGGGGTACGTCTTTAACCGATTGCGAAAAACGTCCTCTTTGCCAAATTTGAAAAAATTACTATTTTTAGACTCATGAGAGGGCATAAATCACTACTCCTTTAGTAATCTAAGCGGACCCTCAAAGTAAGCTCGGTATTTGGATCTTTTCTAATCGGCTCAGAAAGCTTAGCAACAGCCAACAATTCGTTATCGGCAGAATAAAGACCGACTGTGGTCAAATAAGTGACCGGTAGATCATTAACATTATTCTTGACCGCAATTTTTCCGCCTGAAACGTAAGTCGGGTTTGCGCTATAATTGAATTCATTGTGGTTTAATCTACAGAAATAGATAGAGGAATTAAGCTCAACAGTGTTGTTAAAGTCAATTGATCTTACTTTAAAACGGAATGCGTCTGCTAGCTGCGCGATTGTGCCCGATGTAATTGCATGAGACACACACGTATCTGCGCCCACGCCGGCGCCACCGCCTTCTTCGAGCTTCGCCCCTCCTCCGGATGGCGTACCACCGTTGATGACATGATTAGCTGCATGATATTTATCTGCTACAGTGCCGTCGTTATTCGAGCCGGCTGGGCCAACAAAATGTCCGCTAATTATTGAAGAAGTCAATACAACAATACCGGCCTGATAGAAGATTAAACCAACGCTATTCGTATTCGTCGTAGAATCGGCTTGAGACTTAAAAATCAAACCATAATCACCAGATGGTGATGACCTGTATTCGTTTAAGGCGTCATAATCACCCAAAGTTACTTCATGTTGGTAAGTTCCTGACGTGGCGCCCTTGCCAGCGACTCCATCTCCGGGGTCGACATAAGCCTCGCTGCCGCTTAAATACATGGCTAACCTAAAGCTGCCCTTTTTAATCTCATCTTTAACAAGCAATCGTGAAAAATTCAAGAAAAAGCAGTTATGCATGGTACCATCAGAACTATCACCATTGCCATCAGAGTCAAATTTTCTGATTGCGCCAGTTTCATCATAACCTATGAGCATTTGCGCCATTTGATTATACATGTTGGTCTTTTTTTGAATTTGGGCCCCTGTCTTATTAGCAGCGGTTGCAATTGAAGAAGATATATCTGAACTATGCCCATAAGTAAAGTCAAACACATGGTTCGCTGAAGAGCTTAAATACGGATAATCGTAAACTGATTGGAACATTCCATGAGAAAAATTCTTAATATTAATGTCTTGATATGTACCAGAGCAGATCGTTCCCGTAAGGGGTATTGATTCATGCAACAACGTCCTGGTGTTTACCACGTCATCGTTTAACAATGTTTTAAATGTGCTTGCCATAGTTTTTTACCTTATTGTATTTTTACGAATCGAACAGGAATATCAAGTCGCGCTCCTGTGTTCGCTCCGTGTATTCTGACTGTTGTGTCAAGCCAGTAAACCGTTTTTCCACTTAAGCGCGTATCTTTGGTACCTGTGACGTCAAATCCAAAAGTAGATGAAGACCCGTCAGCAGCTTCAGACTGACCAATTTGCGTAAATAAGTAAGTTGAATATTGAAGCTCAGGTGACGCACGAAGTCGGAACGACAAAGTTGAGCCCCGGGGGCCTTGAAAAACCTGTTCGCCATGGCCTTCATCAGTGCCTGGGCCTGTACCTTGCTGAGTGCTTTTACTGTCATCAAGAGTTGCTGTTGAGGGGTTGTTTCTAACGTAAGTGTCTTGAGTTACATAATAACTTGCTATGTTGTCGTCATCGATAAAATTGACTGCCGCTTCGGTGTGGCCGTTGGTAGGTGCGAGACGACCTAATCGATAATCCATTTCTAAAATATATTGACTTTCATAAAGATCACCATCGAGACCGGCTGTTGCGTTGATCGCATTTGTATCCAAACCCTGGTGTATTAAAATAAACTGACCATATGGGCCGTTTGTTCCGCCAGTAGAGGCTGGAGTGTAGCCTTGAATAACTTCCCCGACCGTACCATCGGCAGCGTCCATTGTCACATCAGATTGGTTTTGTGTAAAGTACTTAAAAGTATCTGCATCGACAGCAACAACGTACCTAGTATTAGTCCATGATGGGTTGGCGCCATCGGTGTCAGCAGTCCGTCCTAGATACATTTGCGAGCCAGCCAACTGCTTAAGATCAGGCAAGGCTGGCGAATTGCTATCTGCCAACTTTGTCTTAGCAAACTTGGCCAACTTCAACGTTGGCATGTAAAGAAGGTTAGTCCTCGAAATAGACATCAGCTTGGTGTTCAGATTTGAGGTATTGTTAGTAAAAGCCTCTAAAATCGGAGTTTGTAAAATCTGCAAATCGTAGTAAGCACTACCTGATGCGTGGTTCTTATCATAGAGACTATAATTAATCTCATCGTCGCCTAGGGCGAACTTTGTAATTTTAAAACTTCCATCTCCTTGCGAAAGACGAAGTCTGCCTGTGTCTGTCAGCACAGCATCTAGAATAATATCTCCAGAATTATCCAAAAAAGCCATATTCTTTACTCCTCACTATAATAAGTAGTCAATAATTTTGTTTATGTTTTATTAAGTTAAGTGCGCTTTTTTCACAAAAGCGACGTTCAAATCAATTTTCTTTCCAGTGCTCTTAGATGTTAGACGAATCTTGAATCTTCTTTTTGAGTTAGGGTCTTCTACTCCGTCGGCATCACCATACGGAGGCTCAGTAAACATATAGTCTAAATCTTCTGTCTTTTCCTTAGAGTATATCTGCTTTAGGGAAGGTTTTATATAAATATATTTTTGACAACCCTTTGCAGGGGTTTCAGCAGCATGCTCGGGAAACATATAATGTCTTATCTTGGGCTTTACAGCGCCCTGCTCAGATATTAACTCAACCTCATAAATTGCTGTAGGGTTCGACATGTGACCATGACTGTCAATTGACCTAAATGTGTAATAATATTTTCTATTTGGAAAAATATTCTCTTCTATGAACGTATTTTCGTTTAGATTGTCCACATACAAGTCGAAATCTCTATAGCTCTTGGGAGGCGTAGAAGATCTAAAAATCTGAAAGCTGCTTGCGACATCATCTGAAGAAAATTTAACTTTCCCCTTTTGTGACGCTTGAATTTTAGGGCCTCCAATATAAGTACCATCACTAAGCGGATCGACATAAATCTCCGTAGATGTTAGCTGAGATTCTCTTACTTTCTGCCAAGCAGAATCGTCGGCCGGCAAAATAGAAATTGGGTGATCTTGATATGTGTCAACGGAGCCATTCATCATAAACAAAAGCTTGTTATCAACAGCCCTGAACGGGACTATGTTTACTTGCGGAGGAGGAGGAGGAGAATCCAGAACTGAAACAACGGGTGATGCGAAGTACAAGTCCTCAATCATTACCAAGTCGGGTGCGACGAGTACGTCACACGTGGCATGATAGGTCGCATAATCTATAGCATTTCTGTTTGTTACTGTTTTGCCAATTGGGTTGCCGCCTGGCCACATATATTTGTATTTTGCGCCAAAAACAAGCCTATAAACATAAACATTATAACGATATACAGTACCTTCATAATGTTGTGTGTCTCCTCCGTATTTTACTTGCGTATCGACATATTTAAATAAATTTAAATCAGAGGTATTTGGTACGATCGTGTTGGAAACGTGCTTCCACTCATCATCTGACTGGCTGACAAATTTTTCCCACTTCTCGATTCTATAAAAAACATCTTCAGTGTAGGCTGGAACGCCTTTAAGTATGTCTTCATAGTCACGATAATTTTCTTTATATTTCTTCACCAAGTAGGCTCCAAATCCCTTGCCCAAGAAAGTTCGAATAGCATTATTTAGTTCAGAAGGAGTTGAAGCCTCGCTTTTTTCGTCTCTCAAGTATGCAGTAAAGTTTTTTATACTATCTCTTCCTGCTTGAGTTTCGATATCGGGCTCGGCATAGTAATCGTCACTTTCGATTACGCCGTTGGGGCCTGCGAGTATGCTAAAAATATCATAAACTTTGTTAGTTGATGTTACTAAATCGCCAGAGCTGTAAACAGGAGTCGCAGTAGAAAAGTCACTATATATGTCCTGCTGATAGTGATTTACAAATGTGCCGACGGTGGCGGAATTAGGAAATGTTATAACTATATTTTGAGAATCTTCGTGGTGCCAGCGAGCGCAAACATTAGAAGAATTTGATTCAGCTATTTTTGTAGCAAACAGACTTGTTTGAAGCATTTTGCCCATCATATCCCCGACGCCGGTCAGTGTTTGAGTAGAAAACTGCAATTCTGAATAAAATGGAAAATATTTTTTATATTTGTTCACCATATTCATTGTTGGCATCATGCCGCTGCTGAATATAATATTTTTAAATTTAGACTCCAACAAAATCTTCTTATAATAATTAAAATCTTCCTTTATGTCGGGAGATGATTGCGAAGTTGAAAACCAATAAGCCAGGTTATTAAAATAATCTTCAAAATATGAGTCAATAGCTGTATTATTGGAGTTCGACGCTAAGACAGACTGGATCGCTGTTTTGTCAACAAGGCCACCAAGAGTAATCAACATCTCAAAAGGAAAATCTCGTACAAAAGGGTACCACTCGTCAGCGTAATCCATTGTTTGGTAGCCATCGGGATGTGAGCCATGAGAAATTCCTGAAATTTGGGAATAAAATTTCTCAAGATCAAACTCTCCGTTCACCAGGCTCAAAAATCCATAAATATTAGGCAAGCAAGTACTAAAAAACGTGCCGCCCTTAGCAATTGAATTTTCATAAAATCTAGGTATCACCGAAGATTGAAGATCGGGGTGCACCAGTGTCGCACCACCTGAGCCTCCGGAATAGCCCATCACGCTGTCATAATAAGTTGTGACATCTGCCATCAAGCTCTTTCCGGTGATGTTGTTGTTTTTTATTTCACTTTTTGTAAAGGGGTATGAACACTCGTGATAGTGATCTTTGTACACTTTTGTATCATCAATAATTGGCGGATAATACGTACCATCAGCCATATCCTTGCCACTTCGAATTAAACGCTTCCATCGCTCGATGCCTTCTGATTCGTCAGATCTTGGCCACCAGTAACTATAAGCGGCGCTTTCATTTATTTCAATTTTGGCTGTTATTTCAACTGTTCTTGTTGTTAGGACATTGTTTTCCAGCCAAAATGCATTAGTTGTTTCCCAAATTGAATCGTTCGGGTTGGGTTCTAATAAACCTTGAGGGGCACCACTTAAAGATGTCTTATCGCTACAAAAAATAAGGCCCAAAGTTTTACCATAGAAAACCCTATATTTATCGCCATAAGAACCGCCAGGTGTATTTGTCAAAATAGCAGAGTCTTTCCAGGCGCCTCGTAAATTATCAAAAGTGTATTCAGTATTAGGATCGCTATTCCACCCGAGGGGCGGTTCGCCATCCGGATAATGATGCAAACTTCTTGGCGTTGATGACCTGTTAGACCAACTAGCTCCAAGAGCGCATCGCAAGCGGTCTTGAGTAAACAAGCCCGCTGGAGAGCCGGCGTTTGAAGCTAGATGATTTACAGAATCAGAACCTTGAGCTTGGTCCTTGGCAGGGTTGTCGTCATCGTACGAATAACCAGTAGCAGGGTTTTTGCGCAAATGAATACCAGGACCATGCTGCCACCACTCTTCGCCGGGAAGAGCGCCATAGGAGGTGTCTGTAACCATTATTTTGTTTTTTCCGATTATGTTGCCACTAGACATTCTTCATCTCCTACTTCTAATAGCCAGCGTCGTTGTTGTTTTGTCCAAATCCAGCCATAGTAGCTGCTGCGCCCTGCATTCCTGTTCCAGCAGCGTCTAAATCGGTGCCTCCGGCATCCATACCCACGCCTTCTGTTGCTAAGCCACCACCGTCGGCTCCGACGCCCATATTGGCTTGACCCATTGCCATAAGAAGGCCAGCGCCGATAAGTGCTGTTGAAATCCCCTCAGCGCCGCCACCGGTGTCGCCGCCCATATCCATTCCTTGCATTCCTGTCGGACCAGCAGGGCTACCAGCGGGGCCAACTCCACCGCCTCCAGCCGGGTTGCCAACTGGCCATATCAAGCCGCCAAACGGGCCTCCGCCAGGACCGCCCATACCTCCGCCGGGCGTGCCATCAGTTGGTATAACGGGTATCCCGACTCCGGTGCCGGTGCCGGCATCGGGATCGGGCTCGCCGCCGCCAAAAATGTCGATTCCAACACCCAGAGAAGTTCCGCCACCTTGGTTTTCGCCCATGTCCATAAAAGCGCCCATTTCTCCAGTTGCTTGACCTTCTGATTGTTGGCCTTTTTCTAACATGGTGATCCATTCTTCAACTTCTTCGTGATTTTCGCCATACCATTCTTCTGGACTTTGATCGTACAAATCACCGAAATCAGGCTCCACATAGGGTGGTACAGGAGCACCACTTTTATCAATAAAGAAATAGCTGTTTAAAACCGGAATATTTTCAACATTTCCAACCAAAGTGGGATCAAAATAGCTTATTCTACACAAAAGAGGGTGAATAAAATCAGCATCAGCAACACCAGAGCCCCCCGCTGCTGTGGTATAGCTTCCCATTGAAGCGCCTCGGAGCCTTTCTGTTGTTAGCAGCGCCCATCTATCATCCTGCGCGGCGTGCATTTTTATTACCCGGCCAGTTGTAGAGCATATTGTTTCCATTTCTCCATATCCAGTAAATACTTCGATTTTAGCTGTCATATTAAAATTTAGAAACTTAAAGCCATTTGCGTGCTGATCAGGTTTGACAACATCTGCGCCTTCGACGTACGCGTCAGGAAGCATTGAAACCCAGGTATCGCCAACTGCCAGGCCTTGGATGTATACGTCTGTCAATAGAGTAATTGTTCTTCCATCCTGCGAGCCGGCCATGCCGGCAAGAAATGCTCCAGGATTATTTTTATTATCAAGTCTCGCCATATATTTTTTGAAAGCATACCAAAGTTTAAACTGATTAGGAAGCATTTCATTATAGCCGGCCATGGGGCCCCATTCTTTAATAGTATCGCCTTGATCTGTCGCGTAGCCTCCAAGCCATTGGTCTTCCCCTACGTATCCACTCCAGCCGCCTTGAGTCAAGTACATGGGGATTCCAGAGGTGTTGTAGGGCTCATGGTTGCCGCGCGGTACCTTAGTAAAAACAGTGCCATAGTCTGGATTTGCTATAAGATTCTTAAACAAGACTTGCGTTTCCAAGCCTGCGTCTGAAAAATATGCCCCGGTTTTGCCATATTGTTCGTTTCTCCAAGTCTCCATGGATTCAGAAAGAAACGGTGTCGCTCCAGCTTCTTTGAGAAAAATATCATTATAGGCTGCCTCACTATGAACTACAATATTGTGAGAGCTAAAAAAGCTATTATACAACCCTTTTGAATTATAATATTTTTGAGCGCCGGGGAGCATGTCGGGCTCTTCTTTAAACTCGTCCCATTTGCTTATGTCAAAATTAGGATTTGCCATATCTATATAATTTTGTTCTGCTGTGTCGTTGCTGTAAAGTATCATAGACAGGAGCACATCGTCTTGATATCCAAAATCATAAAAATCTTGTTTCCACAAAGGGGAATATTGCAAATACTGAAGAGCCCAGTTCTGCATAAGATCTTCGTTGTCCATGTTCTTAGCCAGGTTTTTGAGGGCATAGGTCTCGTTAAAACCTCGGAGCCAGTCTGTTACATTTTCGCGAAAAACAGAATATCTAAAAGAATAAGCATTATCTCCTGATCCGGGGTCTGATATGTTGATTATCGAAGGAGTCAAATATGAATAACCTGTGCGAGACAGACTATCCCAATTATCTTGACCAACTTCCTCTAAGGCGCCGTCGTCAGACCCCATACCTTGGGCGTTGTAATACTGTTTAGCGTAAGGGTGTATGTTGCCTGTAAAATTGGTGCCCATGTCGCCTTTTGCTTCCCACCATATGTCTTTTACAGCAAAAATAGACATTTTTGCGCTATCCATGCGACATCGAGCCATATAGTACGCGGGCGTCAATGTCAAAAGACCGTCGCCGGCATCGATTCCTGGAATTGAGGTATACGTTGGAGATATATCAATTTCTTCGTCTAAAGATAGAAAGTCTACGTACGCATATTCATTTGTTACTGCGCGAAAACACTCTCCAGGGCCGTCGAATTCGTGTTTTTCATAAATAATTGACCTTGCCGGATTTATTGCCACTTGATAAAAATCTTCTGGCAGTACTGAAAGCTGGTTAGGGGTACTGATGTCTCCTGTGCCGACTCCGCCGCCGCTCGACTCACTTGCTGTCTCGTGGGCGCGCAAAAGCTTGGACAATCGTTCGTATGTTTCGTCAGCCATAGCTAGCAAATATTGAATACCTTCTGGGCTGCCCTCCATGTAGGGAGACGCTATCGCTGCCAGATAATTCGCTAGATCCGACATGCTGGCGTCTAGATCACCTTGAGTCATTTGAGCGCTGAGGCCGGCTTTAACACCGGTATCAACAAAAAGATTGAGCAAGTCGACTATTTTTTGTGCAGCTGCTTGCCATACTGGCTGTTCATTAATTCTGAACATTGGTGCATTTTTATTTATAGATTCAATCTCTGCAGGGAAATCAGGCCTAAATTCGCGAATATGCCTGTTATACCACGGTATGTTTCGCCTCTTGTCTATGCTTTCACCATTAGGATCAAAAGTTGCAATAACTGTGCCCTTTGACCCCTTGGAAAATTCTAAATATTGACTCAACGTGAGCCTGATTTGTAATAACTCTTGCAAATGCTCGTGAAGAAATTGTGGAGTGCCGTCCTGAAAGTCCACCTCGACGCTGTACATATAAAGACCAGAAGCAAACCCATCTACTTCGCGGTCGTGAAAAGTAACATATAGCGGTCGCGCGCCTGGAGCGAGATTTTCAGCATGAACGTGTGTAGCGTTTATGTAAAACTTGTCACCGTTGACGCTTTCGGGTACAAAGGCGCTCCAGGATGTTGCCCCCTCAACTGTGCCGCCGAGGCCCCCGATTCCAACTTGAGTTAACGTGCCAATCAGCTTTTTAGGTTCTTCTTCTGGTTTGTATTGTAAGAACTTTTTATATAAATCTTCTGTGCCTTTTTTGAATTCGACGCGCTCTCTGTATAGACGAAGTTCTAAAATCTTGCTTCGTTTCCAGACCTCCGATGTGAGATTATTATCAAAATTATTTTGAATTCGAGCGCCAAAGTTTTTAAAAAGTTTTGACTGGTTTTTTAGTAGAGTGGCCACGTCTATATAAAAGAAGCCCCTGGCTTCGTTTCTAACACTTCTTGCAAGATATAATTTAGAAAATTCGGCATCGTTATCTTTTACTATATTTCTTTTATTTGATTTTTCCCACGGTGTCATGCCAAAAGGACCGGCGAAGCCACTTGTGCCGGCAGGATGAGTAGCAGACGCTCCAACACCCCCGGCTTCAGCAAGAGTGGCTGCGACCGCTGCAGTGGCTGTTTTCGAAATTTCTCCAGCTTTTGTCTGCAAATCTGACACACTAACAGAAACTCCCGTAAGTGCTGATGGTTTTGTCTGGAAGACGCTACCAGGCACACCAGAAAAGACACCACTAGCCAATTTAATTTCGTTTATTCTGTTTCGAGCATTCGTGATTAAATAATTTGGCGAATCTACAAGAGTTAGTTTTGGTTGGTAGCGAGAACCTACGTGTGATCTCCCTGCCATGTATCCGATGTATCCATCAGGTGCGGGACCGGACAAGCCAATTTGGTCGACGGCCGCATAAGGAGGAAAATGGAAATGCCAATCGCCATGATGCACTTTTCCATTTTCATCGCGCAACACCTGTCGCGTCTGTGGTATTTGGCCGTCTCTAAAGACAATCGCAGACGTTGCCTGGCCCTGTATAACTGACTCGTCTAGTCCAAGATCTAGAATACTATTGACATCAAGATAGCAATAATAAGCAACGCCAAAATATTCATGAGCGATTCTTTCAGAAAGGTGCTTATCTCCATTTTCGTTAAAACCTTCGCGCAGAGTATATGTATCTTCAAATGGAATTACGTAATACATTACGCCATTTTTCACTTCTTCAAATATCTTGCCCTCGGCGACTTGTGGGCCTAGCACATCCTGAGCCGTGCCGGCAGTATCAAGCGCCGAAACGTTGAGATTGCCGGCGATAGAGCCAACTTTGACGGAGACGTCCTCAATTTCAACTTGATTTGCAGCAGCGGCGCCATAGACGGTACCTTGGTGGCCACCTTCCAGATTTTCAACGTGTTTTAATCCAGAGGCATGACCAGAAAGATCATGGGGGCCTACGGGTGCGCTGGGGTCGGGAACAATGTGAGGATTTTGGCCATGACCCATCCAGACGCCGCTATTTTCTCGGTTTGAGGCCCGATGTACGCCTGTTGGCGCATTTTCAATAGCAGCCTGATTAGAATAACGCAAATTGTTGATGTTGGAGAGGCCAAAAATACGTGCTTTGCGCAAAAACATGGCATCTAAAATATTTGACGCGTCCATGTCAGGGCTTGGCAAGGGAACATTAGCTAGCCAACTTTTTTCCAAAAGTTGATCTTTTTTAATGTAAAGCCCCAGCTTGACTCGCACAAGAATTGGCCTATCTTCGTTAGAGGATTCTTCAATAAAAATCTTCCTTATCCTAACTGCAGGTACAAGATCGCCAACTAAATAATCAAGAGCGTCTGACATAGTCTAGCATACCTCCCCTGGGTCGTCAACTTCTTTTTCGTATATATCATAAGTTTTGACCTCGTCGTCTAGAAGATCGTTGCAGAATTCTGTTTTTCTGTCTGCAAAATGACCCTTTGTTTTCGAAACAGGATCAAGAGAACATATAATCTTGTCGTCTATTTCTGAGTCTACAAGTAGGTCAAAATAATGGTTAACGTAATTTGGGTCGTCTTGTGGCGTGGGTTCGTCCAACCAACTAAAAATTTCGTTTTCTGTTTCTTTTGGATAAAAAGATAATTGTCGCAAGACCTGCTCCGTCAAATCTCCCGCCTCGTTCTCCACTATTTCAAAAACTTCAATGTCAAAATTTTCTTTTTGATATGGAGCAAATTCTTCGCCCACTTTTATTAAAAAATAAGCCTCGTTTGGTGGGGTCACTAGCGCGAAATCATATCCGACGCCTGTCTCATACTCGTAGAACGCGTCGTCATTGGGTGATATATTTTTATATTCAATTTCGATATCAGCCTTAAGTTGTGGAATGTGCCGCGTATTGATACCACCATCCTGGCCTTTTAAATTCCAGGTTTTTGAAAAAGACCCGCTCATGTTGCCTTTTAGGAAAGTTAGGTGCACTGCTGGCGCGGGATCACTATTTAGGTCGCTGGTGCCGATCGAGGTCCAGAGCGAGTACATCTTTTCTGAAGTTGGCTGCATCGCTTTCGAATCAAACTTTTTAGACTCAAATATTTTTTGGCCATATTGATATGCAAATTTCTTCTCAAGAGAAGAAAATGTCGTCGCGCTTTTCACTAGCGGCGTTTCTTTAATTCTGGCCTGGGAGTCTGATTGTTCCTCAGAAAAGCCCCCCTTTTCAGAGTTATACAGAACTGCATCATCGTGAAAAGAATAATACACTGGGTTGAAAACGCCCCTAGACATTAAGTGTCGCCCAAAAGGAGTTATTTGTATGTCAATTACGTCTTGTTTTTTGTTAAAAAACTCCATTATTCGTCCACCTTAAATTCAGCTTCAATTTTTAATTTCTCCACCAGCGAAAAATAATCATATGGCCAATTCATCCCATATACGTCACTAAAATAAGTAGGTTCCAGGCTAATTCCAGACAATGAAGCTTGATCACCAGGGTTGAAACGACTATTTGTAATCAAAGAGGACTCTCCCTTGGCGTCTAAATTGTCCATTATTGCGTTCTCAATGTGTCTATAACGGTACATTTCATAATTTTTATGAGCGCGCTGTTTAATTTTGAAAGTCATCCACCGAAGGCGACTATAAAACTCAGCACTTGAGTTTGGATAGTCGCCCAACATCTCAACATACTCAGGATCAATACCATAATTTCCTTTTAACGCCATTGGAGACAAAAAGTTTGCCAAACCGGCACTAGAAAGATCGGCCGTGCCGCCCCCCGGAAGCGAAAGATCAAAAATGTCGTTAATATTGGCCGAACCTCGTCCAGGACTTGTGGTAATTTTTACAAAATCTTTTTCAGCCCTCATTGAGCAGTCAGGCATCAGTCCTTGGTAAATATTTGTCAAATCTTGCTTATCTAAGAACTGATAAAATGGCGCAATCAACATCTGGAATGGCGTTACCGCCTTGTTGTGAATAAAATCCATCTCAGGTGGTAAAACATAACTAACAGCCTCAAATTCAGGAGCAGAAGCAGGATCAAAAGCATTCACATCGCCGATAAGAGTTGCAATCATCTTGCCTAAATCAGTTTTTCTAATTTCTTTTATTGCAATCTCGCTAGTATTAAATTTCTGATAAAATTCCTGCAGTGAAACCCCCGCCTTAACTTTTGCGTTTCTCTGTGCTAACAAACGCGACAGCATTCGCTCAAACAAAGGGTTCCAGATTCTTAAGAAGTGCTTGCCCGGCAAAATCTCAACTGTCCCATAGATAGTTGAATCATAATGCTCGCCTGGGAAATTCACACGTTTCTGGAAGCCTTTTTCAAAGTAAGGTATTGCGACAACTGCCTCACTAACTAATTTGGCGTTATTCATGCGGCCAAGAGGATAAGTCATACCACTACCTGCATCATGAAAGCCCAGTGCATCGCCTAAAGATGCGGTATCTTGGTTTCCAAAAGCAGATTCACGCGTAGCTGCAAGAGCCGTGTTGCTTCCAATATCCGTAACAAAACCTGGAGTCGTTGCCTGATCTCCTGAAACTCCAATATTGACATCTTTAACTGTTAGCCATATGCCCTTTTCTTTTTCGTGACCTTCACCATGTACGGCTTCGATGAGATCTTCATCGTACGGATCATAACCATAACCCATCCAAATAGATCGCCCTGTTCGGTGACCATAATATTGCGTACCAGACGATGTAACGACTTCAGTAACCTTATCTGATTGAAGGACATCGCCATTTTTCTGATATCGCGTTGTTTTGCGATACGGTACGCTGTCCTCGGACATGTCAAGCACTGGTGCCATCCATTTTGGAGCCATCCACCAAACTTCGCCTTCTTTCTCAGGCTCATCTTCGCGGGCCTTAAGTGTAAAGATGTTATTTTTTCCTTCATTTCCTTTTGTTGACTCCCAAATGTCGACTGAGGCTTCGATTTTCATTCTATTCATGGAGCCACTTGATAAAGAGCCAGTAGAGGGCATTCTTGGACACAAATCTTTATAATATTCTTCAAAATAATACGAGTTGCTTCTAGTATTAGAGACAATCTCAGATAACTTGTAGTTTGTTGTCCCCTCGGCCTTAAAAGAAATAACAGCAGAACTAGGTCCATAGAAATAAGGAGGAGTATAAGCTTGATAGGCAGGGTCTTGAAGATTGTAATATAATTCAGATGACGCCGAATTTACAGCCTTCATGCTACTATCATAATATCCAAATTGTGTTTCGCCAAGCTTCTCCCATGGTACGCCTGCGGCGGCGCCATATAAATATGAAGTTCCGAGAGCAAGCGAGCTAGCTGGCATGCCGCCAGACACCCAGCCAATAGAAGTTGACGTCAAGGCGGAAGAGTTAAGCATGCGATTGCTAGATGAGGCGTCTTTTTGATCAAAGCCTATATAAGGCGCTGTAGCATGGCTGCTTTCGGAACCTATGTTGCCAGAAAGACGAGTAACAGGGTGAGGTATCGTGGACCATATGCTAATCCAAGAAGTAGAGGTCGAGCCTGTTGTAGCCAAAATACCAAACGGTGGGATGTAAACTCCAGGATATGTACTATCTTGTGTTGCAGAAAAGCCTCTAGCTTTGGCCCGGCCAAGCGAACCATAGGTCGAGTGTCCAGAACCATATGGAGCATAAATATCTGCGCCAGTCTTATAATAATCAGACATGTCCGCGCCGGTCAGATCGACTCCGTTAATTGCATTAACTGCTCGTTGCGCTGTTTCAGCAGTCGTGGATCCTATCTTGACCTCAATTAGGTTGTCGGTAGTAATGTCGCCAGACGTAAGATTGGTTACAAACCTAATCGTAACCCAGCCTGGATTGTCGCCATCGCCGGTGCGCGTATCATTGACGGCGTCGTCCCACGCGCTATTGATATTAAATCTAGCGTTGTGATAATTAACACAAAATCTTATTTCATCGCCATTAGCAGGGCCAGAATCGTTACTAATCTTAAATATGTTCGGAATATAAGTATATCTTAGGTTTGTCTCGTCTATCTTAAGAGGCTCAATTATTTGAACCGGTGGTCCAAAAAGAGCGCCTCGCATCATGGCAGACCCAGAAGTCACACGATCAGGACCTGTATTGGGTGCGCGCACATGTTTTTTGCCATACTCAGTGTTTAATGAAGCTAGACGTGGACCCTCGCACAAGACGTGATCTTTAGCCTGGTGAAGCTGAACGTCCATAGTGTAAGTTTTGGGCTCAAGCTCAATTCCTCCATATATTGGATTGCTTTGAATGACTGGGAATTTTGCATCACCACCCTCTAGGAAAAAGTCCATCGTTTCACAAAGAAAATTACTCATGGAGCTTTGATATCTCTTTAACGAGGTGCGTTGAACCGGTCCACCCAATATCGCCCCAAAACTAAAAGAAGCATCCGGATTCCATAAAGGTGTCCAGCTTGATTCTGACGTTCTTGATCCCTTTGCCCCTCTCAGTTTTGCGTTGGTGACCGTCTCGCCAAAAGTTGATCTCAATTCGCGGGCACGGGCTTCGTCAATAAAATCGTAAGGTAAATAAGACGCATTTTGTACTTCTCCATCATTATCCGATTTAAAAGCCTGCTTTAGAAGAGAGGGTGTGTAAAGTGCTTCAAAGGGTAGCTTGAAGCTAGCTGATACTTTTAAAAATGTTGGCATTGCAGAAGCCACGCCCATCATTGAGCCGTGACCCAGCCCCACAAAGTCAGCATGATAGTGCAAGCCGTGTGAATCGTTAACAGCTAGCTCCATGTTGTTCGTGAACACCTCAAGAGAATAATTGCCCGTTGCTGATTCTGGAGGCGTGGCTGCAGCTTTGCTGTGCGGCTGGATGCCTTCGCCGTACGTGGAGGATGCTTTTGAGATGCACAGATGACGGGCGACTTGTCCAAGCTTGTCGGAAAAGCCAAAACGATTAGTAGAATGGCCAACATTTGTAACGGCAGGATCTTCGGCGCCAAGCTCTTCGCCATACCAATTTGGCTGACGTGGCCCGAAGTACTTCATAGGGAACTCTTGCTCTGGCGCTCCATCCTTATAAGATCTATAAATTGGATGATTTACAGCAATTCCTGACTTAATAGAGTTGTATAGAAGCCCCGGGGCCATCAATGGTTCTAACAAGGCTTGAAGGCGCGCCGCTTGAAGAGTTCCTGATGCCTGTATCAAGGCGGCGCCCGGATAGTTCGTGTAAAGATCCTCATTGTTGGTTCCTGTCAAATAGCTGCCAAATGCTTGCGATAGGTGAGTCCCGATCTGAACAGTGCGCGAAACAGGATAAAAGCCGTTATATGGTAGCAGTTTTTTAATTGCCATAAACTTTAAAGTAATCCTGCTGGGTATTGTTTCCTCTCCATCGGTAAAATTGTCGCCTAGGCGGAGTAAATAAGAGAAATTTGTCGCGGGTTCGGTTTCCGTATATTTGCCATGAAATTCTACACTTTGCGGATAAGCTTTATAGCTTTTATCCGGCGTGTCTACTATAGCCAGAGTATTCGAAGTGTAATCTAAATCATCCAATTCATAAAACTGCGTTTTGAACTCATACTTGTTTTGAGGGCCGCTAGAGAAATCTGTCTGTGTTTGTTGGAGATCGACACCGTCAATAGTTAAGAAATTAACTTTAGGCTCTATTAGCTTGCTGTAGTTCCTTTTAAAGGCTTTGTAGCCCTTGTCAGTATCCAGACCAAACATTTTAAGATTTGGAGAAGTAAACATACCAAATCTAGGCGTATAATAATCATAGTGCTCAGAATATCTAAACTCTGGTACGATAGAATAGTCCTTGCCAATGTAATACAGATCTTGTGAAAAATCTTCATATGAGTCATACATTGGATTTCGTTCGGAAATCAAATGAGCCGCCCAGTACGGAGTTTGATAAGGATAGGCATGTCTCAAGAATTGCAAAGACGCAGTGGCTGCGTGATAGCCATCGCGAAGAGAGCCGTATGATGACCCAGTAAAAGAAAAGTTTGCGTTATATTGACTAGGGTGATCGCCGGTTGAACCCAAAGTGAGCCCGCCTGTGTGGGTGTCCCCACTAACTGACAATCCTCGATTGCGCGCGCGGCTTCCGGAAACTCGTGCTATAGGAACTTCTTGCGCGGTGTCATCTGCAGATTTGCCACTAACTGTTGGATGACCCTCATGAACAAATGAAGTAGCGTTTATTTGCTGGGCCCAGTAAAGTATTGTTGGCTTTGTACTATACACAAGCTCGCCGGCAGATCTCGTGATACTGGAAGTAACTGCGGCAGCAAAAGAGCGGCTCGACATTAAAGCTGCAGGAGCTAACGGCGAGAGGCCAATTGCAACACTGGGACCGTCTGAAAAATCTGAATGTGTGCCTGAATTGTGAACTGCTGCCAAGTAGTAGGGCCTGTCATATATGTCACTACGGACGTCAAGCGGCCACATGCTATTCAGAGCAATTTGGTATGGTTGATACATTTCACGCTGTTGACCGAAAACTGAAGAACCGGAAGGAGGATATTTAACGTGCTCAGACTCTCTTTGCCAAGTTACAACGCCGGCGGCGACAAATGGCACAGAGCCGCTCATATAATATTGATTTGAGCACATGTAATTTTTGAGACTATTGTCTCCTTGTGATCCTGAGCGTGCAATATAATCTTGAAAAGGGATCCTTTGATTGTAACCTTGAGAATTAAGGCACGCGTCGTCCGTACGAGCACGGTTTGCTTGAGAATCTCTCCAGAAAGTTCTATAAGAAACGCGGTCATAACCTTTAAAGTCTGTACCAGCCACCTCGTCATAAAGATCTTTCTTTCTGGTGGTTGGTCGATATGTGTTTACTTCTCGTGGATATATCCGCTCTTTAAGTGTAACATCACGCATGCCATCTATTTGTTTTGCGGCTTGCAACATTCGATACGGTTCCATGGGACGCTTAATATAAAAATCGTTGACATTATCAAAAACATTAGGAGGCTTGCCATCTGATAATTTCAACTTTTTATTTAAGTCTTCATTGGTAAAATAAGTTAATTCATTAAAAAGCGTCTGGCGCACGATGGCTGGCGAGTCGCCAATATTTACCGTATATTTTAAAGGAAGGTGATTTGACACAACAGCCGATTCATAAAATTTAACTGTTGTGCTGTATTTATCTAGCGTTTGGAAAAGTATAAAATTATCAGCATAATTAGACTTAGGAGTTGTGGGATCGTGCTCGTTGTGTTTGCCCCACTGATGTTGTTGCAAGGGAGCATTAGCCTTATTCGCAGGGTCGGCCATGTTCCATGGAGACTTGCTAGATATAGACATTGTGTTGTGTAGTCTTAAATATCTTGCAATTGGATGACTCGCGTCTCTAAACTGTTGCCACATTGGGCGCTGATAGGGTCCATTTCGATGCAACATTAAAGCGTTGAAAATATAAGCAGTGCTAAATCCTAAGTCGCCTGCCTCGTCTGCCTGATAATTGACGTTTATAAAGCCGCCATATCCTTGAGATGAGCCATCTTTCGTCGTGTCGTTGCCATCGGTTCCGACGTTAACATAAGACATTATGCTGTATGATGAAGTATAGCCAAGAAAACTAGAATTTAAATCAAAAGGCTCGTGAATATTCGTGTTCAAGCCCACAAAATCAGTTGGTATAAAGCCATTTCTAGTTGAACCATCTAGCTGTGCATCGTTTTTATCGAGACCAAATCTCCGATTCGCATCTGAGCCTGGCTTTAGATAACTACCAAACTCGCTGGCAGTTATAAAATTTAGTGATCCGCTTATTGCCATTGTTTACCTCAACTCCATCTAATAATTAGATTATACATTAAATTATCGAAGCTGTTATCCATGCATATTGAAAATCTGTTCTTGGTATCATATGAGACACAAAACCATTGTCGTGGGTAGAGCCGGTGACCATTTGTTCAAAAATCGCAGGAGGTACGCCCAAAGTAAAAACTGTAGGGCCGGTACCGTAGCCTGTAGCATTGTTGCTGTTTTTTCTATCGATTGAAGTTGTTAAAGACGAGTCTGACTCAACAGTATCGCCACTATCACCTAAACGCCACCAAGCCTGCAAATGCTGCGCGGCGGAGTGGTTTGTCAAATCACCAGAGCCTGGATTGATGATTTTACTCACATTGGACGTAGCAGTCTCTTGTTTAGGACAGCCGTTATAAATTTCCAACACATCTTCGTCGGACAATGCTCGATTCCAAATACTTATTTCGTCCATACCGCCGCGGGCAAATAGCGGAGATCCTGTGTCGTATTTGCCAATGCTTAAGCCGGCGGCAGTATTGTGCATAGCTGTGTAAGATCCTGCGTCGAAACGAGTTGAAGCAATTTCTGCACCATTTATATAAAGCTTCATGCCTTTAGATTCGCCGGCTGTATCGGCAGTTGCAACTATATGAGTCCAAAGACCTTGATATGAAGTGAGGGCGGAGTCAGACCTTACCGCCTCGTACACAGATTCTGTCTCATCCATGCATTTAAAGTATAATTTGTCGTCAGTGCTGACATAAAGGCGCCATTCATAAAGGCTAGAGCCATGGTTAACTTTCTCAATGATGGGAAAATTAGTTGCATCCGTCATCTGCACCCAAGCGCTAATAGAAAAAGCGCCATCAGCGCTGGTGGCGCCGAACTGGAGAGTGATGTTATCCGCAACAGCAAGATAATCGTTTGTACCATTAAAAGATGCGCCCTTGCTTGAAGCAATTCCATAAGAAGACGACTGTTCAATTCTTTGTACGGAGTTTGAGTGATATTTGTGTCTAGCTGCATCTCCATTTATTGAATAATCATCGCTTCGAGTGCTGCCGACGACCTCGTCTCCAAAAACTCTAGCTGATGTAGAAGTTGGGCCATGTGTACTAGTGCCAAATTTGCCCATATGCGCAGTTAATTGTGAAGTATGCTGTTGCCGAATAAATCTGTTTCGCCATGGCATAGCATTGTAGACAGAAAAACTCTCATGCTCGCGATCAAGGTAGCCCCTAGACAAGCTTTCATGATCTCCAGGTGAGCTAAAATGAGCAACAAATCTTGTCTTGTTGCGCACTGTGCCGCTGAGGAACTCGCGCTCCGGCAAAACAAAGCTGTCAGTCGAAGGTGCTCGACCGCCAACTACGGGATCAAGCCTAGTGTTTAATATATTTGTAATACTAGAGCCGGTACCGATCATTGAAAGGGGGCCCATTGAGGAAGTACGGCTTGAGACTTCTGTATGGTTCTTGACAAACCACGGATCATTGGCCGCGCGGTTGCCTATATTCAAGTATTGATATCTATGAAAATAGTTACCAGCTTTGGTTGGTGAGGAACTGGTAATTTCTATATTTCTAATATTAACAGGGCGCTTTGCTACTTCTTCACGGAAAAGCATAGCGTGTGGTTGGCTTATGTTGTCGTGTGTGGGGTGCAACAAGCGCCAGGAGTCACCTTTGTTTTGTTTCGCAGAGTCGCCCTGATAGATGGCCACATTATCAATCGCGCAATCTCCAAGATGGCCAATACCAGCAGTGTAAAGAAATCTTATATAAAATCTTTTTCCAAGAAAATCTTGAAGGCCGTTGCCATATGAAGGATAGTTTGCTGTGGCATATGCAGATTTGAATGCGTCAGTTGAACTGGCATGCTGCTCTCCAGTAAGGCTGGTTGCCTGACTTGGAGTGCCGCTATGATCCCACCTAAGCAAGATATCCGTCACATCGCTAGCAAAAGTTGGGTCAGTAGACGCTTGAGCCTTCAAGGTGCCTATATTAACACCATGCATGTGATAGTCAAATTTAAAATATACTTCTCCGGAGTCAGTAGACAAGTCCAAGAAATCAATTAAAGGAGTTCTCAAGCCAAAAGTCTGTTGCGCATATTCTGGCAGGACTTCACAATAAGCAAACCTTTCACTAGCGCTGACGGTCGGACCAGTACCAAACGAGGGTGTCGTGCCTCTCTTGAATGTCCAAGCGTGCAAGGTACCGCAATCTACACCACCGGCCCACATTTCATACGCACTAGGCTCAAGATACACATTCCCGTGCATGCCTCCCGCTGTATCGCTGTTACCTCCTCTTAGCTGGACGTGGTCTTGGTGGCCAGCATAAGTGCCAGCGTGAAAATATTCGTTTAAAATATATTGACTTTCAAGACTTCGCGGCCTAGTAAGATTATTATACAGAGCCCAACCTTCTGCTCGGTCGAGGGCAGAATCTAGATTATTAAAATTGCCCTTTAGAGTAGAATAGCGATTGATTTCTGCATGTCGGTGTTGCATGCCTCCAACATTTGCCCGAGTAAACGGCCCCTGCATCGGTATTTCTGCGTCCGGGCCGTAATAATCATGGTGGTAGTTGTTAAAGTCAGTTCTAAATTGAGCGTTTGTTCCAAGCGCATTGATATATCCAGGCTTTTTATAGCCATCCTCAATAGAAGACGTGTATATACTAAATGGAAAAAGCTGTTCACTCTTAAGATCGTCATATTCTGCCCGGGCTGTGTTGCCGCCAAGGACTGTATCTGTTAAGTCACCTGCAGTTTCTATTGATGACTTGAAATAAGCTATCTTCTTGTTTAACTCTTCTGGCGTATATTGGTCATTGCAGTCTTTTATAGGAAGCTGGTTGTCCAAATCCATAAAAAGAAAATCATCATCACTAGCCCATTTTACAGCGTTTTTGTAAAGATCATATTTTTTATTAACTTTTGAGTTTGGGCCGCCCTTCAAAGTCAAGGCCCGGTCTTTTTCTATGCGAACCGGCCTAGAAAGTGCCCTTATTTTGTAAGTGGGCGCAGAATAACTGTCTCCGCCATCAGTAAAAAACGTTGGGTCATCTTGAGGGCGCATATTTGTGCCAACAACAGGCGATGTTGTGTTTATTCTGCGCAATAGAGTGTTTTTTGTATTATTAACGTCAACAACACTAGAAGAAAGAGTTGTTTTTGACGGATCGACGCTGCCTGGATCTACATAAAGAATCCCACGCTCTGCTCTGGACTTCCACCATAGACAACTATCACTTTCTGTGCTTCCGGGGTTTACATGTCCGAACTTCCAGTTATACAACATCTCGTTAATGCCCAAAATAGGGTCAAATGGTTCGCGAGTTTTGTTGTCTAGGGTGGGAAACTTAGACCAGTACTTATTTCTCTCAAGAATATGACTCTCTACCATATTTCGCAGTACTTCGACCTTGTTTGTCGAAGCTGGAATTAGTTGGAAAATCATTAACGAAACTGCATCGTCAATCCACTTGTAATATTCAATAAATTTGTCTAAATCCGGGGCTTCTTCCACCTTTTCAAAGAAAAGATCGCGCAGTTTGTCTATTTTTTTATAATTTGGACGATATCTGTTAACTGGTTCACCAATCAAGTTGTTAAAGTCGACAATTGTAGCAAAAAATCTCAACATTTCTTCCGAAATGACCTGATACATGCTTTTTTCTACTGAAAGATGGTGCTGAACATAAGTTGTGTCTCGAATGAAGTTAACATCATCAAATCTATTTAAAACTTTGACCATGTCGTCGCTATTTACGATTTCTGGTAGCTTTTGTTTACCAGTTGGGACAAATTCGACGTCAACTGCTTGATCTGACCCGGTAACAAAGAAATCTCCCTTGGCTGGATAGTGAGAATTCAGTAGAGTTCTATAATCACCGTATCTATTGCTTGAGTTGCCTCTTGAGCCGGATGAAAAGTCAGTAATTGAAAACTCTCCGGACCTTCCGGAAGCAGTAACGTTTTCAACTGTCCAGTCCATGACCAATTTTTCTATTTGCGGAATAGATTTGTGTGAAAATTTTGAGAAAAAGTTGTCATTCTTGTAAGGATTGCCGGCGCCATAAGTAAAAGAGTCCAAAGCATGCGCCTTAATCGTGTCATTTGTCAAATAGTCGTGCCAATATCTTACTGAGGCGACTTTAACATCTGAATGTGTGGCCACGGAGCCAGTAAAGTTGTTCCTCCGAGCGCCGGCAAAAATTCTTTTTGGCCTTTCAAAGAACTTAATTGCAGTTTCAAAACTGATTGAACTGCTTAGAACGAACTCTTCTTGTAAAATATTCGATAAGTAGTTAACCCCGTAAAGCTCTAAAACGTAAGCACTGCTAATAGGCTCAAAACTGCCGGTAACGAGACCGCCATGGTTCTTGGACGGTCGCAGACGAACTGCAAAATTCCACTTTTCATTATCATAAATTCTAGAATATGAACTAGCTGTTTCTAATTCCGGAAAAACGTGGTCGCCGTTCGATGGTGCAGTCGTTGAAAGAACAAATTTTCCATCTCTTTTGTCATTTTTGGACTTCTGAACCTTTAAGTGGAAGTTAATATCGTCAGTTCCAACGTCGGCCCCAGTGCCATCTAAGTAGCTCAAGTCTGTATTCGAGGGCTTTACGCCATGTAGACCAAAAATCGACGAATCATAACCAGGAAAAAGATTATAGTTATCGTCATTAGCTACGTGCCTTTTGGGGAATATCACTTCTACTTCCATAGTGGCAGAACTGCCCGAGGCCAGGGCCCTGGATATTCCTGGTATATAAGAAAGAGAATCTGTTATGCCAGTATCGTAGTATTGATAGGCGGTTGATTCAAAAGAATTTATATATTTACCGGTCTTCTCATACCTGGTCTCCAAGTCATCAAAATCTATATATTTTTTTCTTAATGAAGTATAAGTAAAATTGTCTTTTAATTCAAATGTCTCGCCAGATGCATAAATGTTAAGTTTGACGAGGTCTTCATCAACACCAAAACACCTTAAAAAGTTGCGCAAAGACTTAAGCGTGCCTTTGGTTTTTTGCAAATACGTGAGGTTGTTATATATGTTTTGATAAATTGTGTTTTTAACGTCGTATAATTTCTTTTCAAATAGTCTTTGTTCGTCACGATTTAAATATTTTGCCAACAATGACGCATCTGCAAAAAGCTCCGGTGCCTCGATGCCACGATGAGTAAGAAGTCGATCAGCGAAGGCCAGAGGCTTTTCATATTTTGGATCGTTATCATAAGGATAGTTTATATCTTTGAGTCGAGGCAAAGATTCCATTTGCAGATAAACGTCATCGAAAAAGCTAGAAATTATCTGAACCATGTATTTTAGATTGTTAGATTTTTGTTCGTCTTCTTCTGTAATCCAGCCCGGAAAGCTTTTTAAAAGCATCGCCGAGTTTTCTTCATCCCAGAATGAACCAGATGTTAGTTTTGCTGTATGATATGCAGAGACTTCTGGGTGGAAAGAATATAAAATAGGGTCTTTAAATTCTGCTGGTGAGGCGCCTGCCGTGACCATAGCAGAACTTAAGTTTCTTGAAGTCGTGGAGTCATAATTTATAAAATCGCCATTTGAAATACGACCAGAATAATCCAATATGATTGAATCAGTGTTGGGCTGGCCAGTAATTCCTTCGTTGAACTTGTAATAAACACCAAGATCGACTGGATTGTGAACTTTATCATATTTTATATTATCAGTATTTGTTCCGCCGCCGATCTGTTGTCGGTAGAACCTCCCAATATCTTGCGCGTTGCGTTCTGTTTTCCAATATCTAAATTCGTCAAAATGAGCGTCAACAGCATTACCCCAGCCGCGTCCAGCTTGTGCGAGATTTATCGCTTTAGGTCCTGCTAGAGCGCCGATGGCGGCGACCATCTTGCCGTCAATTGGGTTAATCGTATCCGAATCGATCACAGATGATTTTAAAACGCCGTCTAAGTACATTTTACTTATGGTGGAGGAGCCAGTTATCGCTGCAGTAAACGCATAATGGCGCCACTTCCCGTCAGCAATACCTTGGCCAGACAGTCCAGTCTCGTGAAGGAACTCTAGTTCTGTTGATCCAGAATTAATTATTAATCTAAGATCATCCTTGGAAACACCATTACAGTAAACTCTTAAGTTTCCATATTGATCGCCTGTGGCTCCTGAGGCGACAAGGTTAAACAAGTATTCGTATTTTACAGTTGATGTGTCGACCCAAGAATCTTTTTTAAGCCAAAATTCAAAAGTTATACCCTTGGCCAGATCTAGCTCTAAGTTGTTTGTCCTTGCAGAGGACGCTTCATATATATTTACTTTAGACACGCCAGGCTGTTCTGGGCCGCTCGCAACAGGATCTTTAAAATTTCCTGCTGGGTCGGCGTGAGGGCCACCTGAAAAGAGAATATATTGCGGAGCAGAGCTGCTGTATACATTTAAAGAAGATTCAGCAGTGTAAGTATTTGAGCCGCTGTTGAGTGTTATATGGCCGTTGACGCGAGGATACTCATTTTGAAAAATAAATGCGTCTAAATAATTGCTATCATTCTCCCATTCAGTTTTTTCTGCCAAGGAGCCATCGTACGGATAGGTCTGGTATATCCGTTTAATTGCTGAATCGTAATAAAGCTCCGCTGACCCATATCTTGCGAAATTAGAAGCTGTTGTAAAGTCAACATTAGGAAAGAATCTTCTGCGCTTTTCAGAATATGCTTCGATAAACCGCTTCGACTCAACATCATCACGCACGTCATTGTGAGTTTGTTTGCGGATAAACTTTAGAGAGTGGCCTTTGTCAAATAAATCTTTTACGCTCATGGTATGTTCCCAGCATTCTTATTTAATTATCTTCCACTCTAAATTTAAACACCTCTTCTTGGTCTCGCCAGCCGGCAGAAGTATAATATGCCAGCTTGATGCCATACATATAGCCTTTCTCAAGCATATTCATATCTAGATCAAAATAACTACCAGAATTGTCATAAGACAAGTAAGTATGATAATCGCTACTACCTGTTCCATGCTCAATAATCGTCTCTCTATCTACCATTCTCAATATTTGAAAAGAGGCAGAAGGTATGGTTACGCCATCTATTTCTTTTGAGGCGACAGAATACACCGTGTAGTCATGATTTCTAGGTCGAGTGAAAACTCTAAATCTCGCTGTCTCTTTGTTGGTGTACTTTGGTTTTAAATTAGTTATTTTTGACGCATACTCTGAATAATCGTCGGACACCAAAGGGGAGTGAGTCTTGACTGGTAAAGAGCCGGTCCTGTATTGCACCGCTATGTCAGCAGTTTTATACCAGACATCATGCAAGACAGAAGACGTAGTGTCAAGCTTGACCTCAGCAAAGTATATACCTGTGGATTCTTTTGTGGCTGTAAATTGAGCTAAATGATTTGATTTACTTTCATCTTCATACTCCTGAGGTACATCGTTCGAGCTGGGGTATACTCTTACAGATATCGCGCCGGATGCATAGCTTGGCACATCTTTCAAAACGCCACGCACATAGTTGTACATGTAGAGCTTGTAGGTGTTGTCTGCAGTACTCAGCAAATTACTACTAGCATAAAAATTATTTCTATCGTCGAGCACTCTAGAATCCCAACGCGCTTCTATAACAGGTCTTTTGAAAAAGAACTCACTAGATCTTGAAAAGAATCTTTTAGTATAGAATGATGTTGTCGAGCCTCCTGGATTGTGAAGAATCTCGTCCTCGTCTGCACTACTTGCATTTGATTGATAAGCCTCTTGGCTAGATGTTAAAAATATACCAAAACCGTAATCTTCTTTTCCAGTTGATGATGGGCCTTTTATCCACTGTTCAACCAACTCAGAAACATCGATCTCAAGATCTTCCGTTCCTTCTTCAAAATCGGCAGAATAGATCACTGCAGAGTGGTGAGCTTCTTCCCGAGATGTGTGATAATCGCCGCCGGCTTTGGCCCAAAGGCCATGGCCTCCAGAAAAAGGCACTGATGTTAAATGTGCAACGCTGCTTACATCTATCGCCGTGTTTCCAGCTATGCCTGTGTCGTCTTGTGTCAAAGGGAGCGTCATTTCTGAATCTGCGTCCCCTGTTGGTACCGCAGTTCCTGCAGTTATTTTTAAAGAAGTTACGTTATTGATTGCTGACTTGATGGAATCTATGATAGCTGTTGTGTTTGAGTCGCTGGACATGCCAATTGTACCACCAGTAACCGTATCGTTGGAAATGGTAAATGTAAACTCCTGGCTTGTGCCAGCAGTATCAGTCAAAGTAAAAGTTTGATTATGCATTGTTGCTTTGTTCGCACCACCTTGAAGTATTAACTTCCCAGTCGCAGAAATATCATTTCGTTGAGCGCGCATCCAATTTGAGCCGTCAATAGTTCCTTTTGTCTTGTCGCTGTAGCCTTCCATGTCTAAGCCATAGCCTTCTTGCCAAGAAGAAGAAACTGCTAGAATGTTTAATTTAGCTTTAGAGGGCAGTTGCTCAGAATGTCGAGCGTTAAACATTCTTAAATAAAAACTAACACTGCCAGATGCAGGTAAGATGCCGCTTGCTCTGTCTTCCTTGATTCCAGATGCAGAAGTGACAGGAAACTGAATTAAAACGCGCGAAAGCTCTGCCGATGAAGTTGTATTTTGCCCATAGATAGAAAAAACTTCTAAAATATCCGCAGCGCCCATGTTCGAGCCTGTCCCGCGGGTTGCAAGATTTAAATCAAACGCATTTGTAATCGTGTTGTCTCGTATGGCATAATATTTTTTAATACCCATTATCTTATGGTTCCTTGAAAATCTAAATCTGGATATTTAAACTCATAAATAGCATTCTCGGGAGCATAAAGTATGCGACCGTCAGCAGAAGTAAAGTGATTTAAATCCAAACTGTTATCTGAATACAAACCACCGGTCTTGTTGACAATCTCAACGTCCACAACGTCAACTATTTCATCAAGCTGGTTTAAAACATCATATATTTTGGTGATGTATATTGGTTGGCCAACATCAAACTTCTCAACGAACATCTCTTGCAGGGTTGTCAGTGCGATGTTCAGTGCTTCAAACTTTTCCTGGTCGTAATTTACAACCGCGGTGAAATTTATACCAATATTAAATATTCGAGCATCCAGAATATCCACTGTATCATTAATCATTCTATATTGGTTAATCCAAGTTTTGATATTGTTTTTTAATATTGTGCTACTCTGAATTAAATTTTGCTCCGAATCTTCCGAAACAACATACAGATTCAAATTTTTCTTAAAAGAGTCGTGATCGCGGATTAATTTTGCTCTTTTAATTTTACCAAACTGTCCGGGCATTCTATAAACCAGTGCAATATAATCGTCAGCAGTAACTGCCCTGTTTTGGGTTGCAAAAGTATCGTTTACGCGCTGCCTTAATTCTTCAAGAGAAGGGGGAGAGACGTCTCCAACGACTGGTTCCTCGTTAATACACTCCAGGCTATCTTTTACAAAGTTAACTTTTGTTTGGTTTGTTGCTTGGTCGCCAAAAATCAATAAAGTGTTGCTGATATTCGTTAAAGTTTTCACCGGGGCGTTCGCTTTTTTATTTGTATTAGACCGATAAACAATCCTTAAGGTCGTGTTGGCTGGAGCGATTCCAAACTTGTCGCTCTCTAGTAGTTTTGATGGATCAAAGGAGTTGTCTGTTTCATAATCACGACCATGCATTTTTAAAACAACATTAGAAGGGTGAGTCATTAAATCAGACTTTAAGGAAGATTCTGAGCCATATCCAAACTTAAGATTAGTGCGACCTGACTCGACAAAGACAGTGTATCGTCGCGGGACTGACGTTGCAACCAGAACGCTTGGTACGCGCTCTCTGGTGTTGCTATCCTTGTTTACGACACTTCGAAAAACAGTGTCTTGAGACAAATACGGCACTTCAAAATATTCGTGCCCCTCGGTGTCTGTCACCGACACCACTTCTGTTATGTTTGCGTCTCCCAAGGGAACATTTAAAAATCTTGCAAAATCCCCAACTGTGTAAAACTCTTCTTTTAATTCTCCAGACATTACTTTTCCGTAAGCCTTAATCGCAAAAGAAGTGGGTGAGCCATCGTCTGAGTCGCTAGTTGCGACCACAACCTCATTGTTAGGATTAGAAAAATCTACATTTTCAATTAAAGTAAAGATGTTGCCGCCCGGAGTTGATACTTTTGTGTCTTTTGCTAAAATTGGTATATAGTTTGAATCGGGGCCGGTGCCTACCGGATCAGAAGGCACCAATACATATAATGAAACTAGACCAAACGCGTTTGCGCGAAGGGCCTCTTTGTATCCAACCTGTTGACCTAACCTCAATACATTATCATATTCTATCGCAGTATCGACAAACGATTCGTTGGCTTGATAGTCTAGATAAAAAGAAAGAACATCCCCAACATAGGCTACGGTGTCCAGCATCATCGATCCAAACGATGCCTCTGAAAAGTCTTTATGGACATTTGGATAATATCTTTTAGCATACTGAAGTAAGCCGTCTTTAATACTATCAAAATCTCTGTTTGTGTATCGTATTAATTTTTTACTATCCTTTGCCATGCTATGTTATCCCACTTGTAGTAATTGTTATAGAAGAAGATAAATTAAAATCTGGAATCTCATATTCAATGGAAACCGACACGATATGCCTATCAACAAGCTCGCTAGGATTTGGGTTATCGTGATCAAAAATAATGTTGTTTACGGTTATATACGGCATGTAAGTTTCGACCTGCTCCTCGATGCGCGAATGAAGCGATGGTAATATCTCATCTCGTTGCTCAAACAAAAACCTTCGCACTCCAACACCAAAGGAAGGGTTCATAATTCGTTCGCCGGGGGATGTCAATAAGAGATTTTTAAAATTCTGTCTTACTTCCTCATGATAAGAGGTCACCAAGTCATAAACACCATATTCTGTGCTTCTAGTTAGTGGTAGGCGTGCTCCAATTCCCTCCATTTATAATACCTCCTCGCAATTAGGGCCGTTTTTGGCGTTTGTAATGTCATCGTGAAGTTTATCTTCCCATATATCCATAAGTAGTAGCGCAAGATATATATAACCAGGAATGGTGCCTGGAGGGCCCCAGCCTGTAATGAGCGGATTGACAGGAGGTAGGCCGCCATAATAAGGCACCCAAGAAGGCATCATTGCAGCCCACAATGAAGGCAGAGCATACGGAGACTGTAAAGTTTTATTTAGTTCGTCTTTTGCATCTGCCAGCTCTCCGTCTCTGTAATCTTCAAGATCTTTCTTTTGTTCCCGAAGCGCATCAAGGCTTTCATCTAGATCTTTGAATGCTTGCACCAGCGTGGTCATGTCTTGGGCTGACTGAGATATGTTGTCTAAAGCAGCCTGCTCGTCTTCTGGAAGGGGGAAAATTTCATCATCCATCTCATCTTGATTTACTTCAAAGACCCAGTTCGCGGCATTTGGAGAATCAGTCTCAACTTTAACGCCGGCTGATACTTCTTCTGGCAACATGGCCGCAGCACCCTGCATTGCGGATCCGCCGATGGCCATTTGAGTGGTCATTGTTACTTTCGCCTGCTCAGCAGCCATAATTGAACCATCAAGGCCTTGAATGGCCATGTTCACTCCAGATTCGATAGCCATGACTACCGCTTGCTGGATGGCATTCGCAATATCAATTATAAGCTTAGCAATCATAATTGCAGGATCTGTAATTTCTACAAAACCCTTTAAAATCAAAAGAGGGGTGCGGAGTATTATCTTTAATATGTCGATTTCTTCTTCTGGAACGTCTAGGCCTCGGGTACCTGTTTGATTTGCTATCATATCTGCTGCAATTGGGTTAAAAGGAGGCTGATATGTGCCATCTTGGGCCGCTATAATTCCTTCAATCGATTGCATTAGTCCTCTTTTTGTCTTTTTCAAGAGATTTTTCTGGTCCGGTATCCACTTGATTAGAAGATCACTAGAGAATAAGAAGGCTAGCGCCATATACCTACGTTGAGGGAATAAATAATCAAACATCAGCTTAAATTCTGCAGAATTCTGCATTTCCTGCAGTAAATCTTGCGCAACGAAACGATAGAAAAACTGTGCGGGTGTTTTTATGAGCGTCTGCTGGTGGCCTTTGGTGGCAGAGCTTTGAAATTCGCTAATTGGGCTTACAAATTGGAAAGGAGCGCTGCCAAACATCTTAACACCCGGCATGTGCCCATATGCAGTAGCCTTACCATCAACACTCAGATAAGGAACGCGTAGCCCGTCTTCAAGGTGCACGCCATTGGGGGTTAAAATAATCTCTTTCTCCACTTGATGGATTGGAATGTGCATTTCGTGCATCATCGGAATAACCGAAGTGCCATCTAGTTGATCAGAATCTTCATCTGCGTGTAAAACATATGGCGCTGTCTGTAAAATGCTCTTTGTTCTCTCCAATACGTCCTGGCCGCAAAGTTTAGCCATATTATGAACATAATTTACATCGCCATGGTCTACGGCGGGATTCCATTGAGCTGTCTCTTCGCCATCTTCATCAAGTTTAAAATCAACCTCTTGAATTGGATCATAAGAATAATCAGTATCAGTCGAATAGCCTTTGCCGCGCGGGATCACAGGGTAGTGACACGTATACGTCATTCTAATTCCATATTTTATTTTTCTGAAGAATGGACTGAGGCCATATTTTTGAAAAACAGCCTTGTAGACACTATTAGAATTTATAACAGGCATAACAATATGATTATAAAAATGACTCCAGACCGGGATTGGAACATATCCAAATATGTGAGGACCTGTCCTTGGCTTGGGGGATGCATTGCCGCGGTCGCCTTGGCGATCTTCCGCAGTGCCGTCGCGGCCAGGTAAGTTTGTGCGGCCGCGGCGAGCGAAATCTAAAAACGGATCAGAGCCTAAAATATCAGTTAAAGGAGTACCGCCTGGTGTTGGTGAACAGGAGACAGTTTCTTCATCAACTGTAATGTATATATTTTCTCTATCGCTTGCATCAGCATCTTCAATAAAAACATATGTTTGAAAAAGAATATTTCCTACTTTTGCATTCAAGTTATTGCGGAATGTTAGGTGGGGACACTGTTCAAAAGCGAAAGGATCACTGCTAATTGCACGATGCGCTTTTTGAATCGACTTAACTTTGTGCCAATCACCTCCATCTGAATAATCGTCCCACGAAAAACCTCCGGATGTCCCCTCGCCGTCAAACGTAAGATTATATGGTTCCATAATCGGTCTGTCTTGTGAGACGCCTAGGCCGTCTATGTCACTCTCACTTCCGGCTAGCCGGAATTTATCAACATGTTGAAGAGTTTTTGCATAGAGTTCGCCGGGATGATTAAAATCTGGGTGGTTAAAATTATACTTGCCCTTTTGATGGTCCCATGGGCCTAAAGATCGAAAATCTCCGAAAGGCAAACCTGATTTGTCGTTACTTTCTTTTCCATAATAGCCGTACGGTATGGATTGAAAATAATTTGTTTGATTTAAATCAAGTGTGCCGTTTCCAAAAATATTTCCGTCTAGTGCGACGGCATCCGAAGCATCATAGTATGGCGCATAAAAATTATTATTATTGTTGCAGAGAGTGTATATGTTGTTAGTTAAATTAACATCAACAACGTAATCGCTGTTCCATGGGTTTGAGGAAGCTGCTGCAGCATTTTGTCCTATTTTCAAAGCAGTAGCTCTGCGCTTGGCGCCCCAATACTCGCCTCGATTGTTAGCATCCTCAACAGGCTTGAGGAAGTTTTCATCAAAGTCGTTTCTCTGAGTGTATGGTGCATCATCATAATCACCGCCAGAACCATGGAGAGTATTAAATATGTTTTCTTTATTGCTGTTATAAAAGTTAAAATTTGATGATTGAAAGAGCGGCTGATCGTACATGTCTGCCAAGGTTTCAGAAAGATCTGGAGATCTAGCATTGACAGTCTTTAACGACATGCCTGTCGACAGTGGCTTTACCGAAGGGTTTGTAAACAAAGTGGAAATTATTGAACCAATTGACTCGGCTTCTTTTTCTATAACATACTCTAAAGAACTAATATTGTTATCGCTCAAATATTTTACCAAAACATCAATATTTTCTTTTTTCTTGAGCGCACTGTCGAAAAACTGTACAAAGAAATCAAACTGGTCTGCGCCAATTTCTTCTTGCATGTGCGCGACAACAACTTGCTTCATTATTTTTTCTTTAAACAGGTCGCCAATATCAAACGCTTCCCAAGTCACAACGCCGGCCAAACAAACTTCCAAAACATATATTCGCACCAGCATTTGAAGAGCGCCTTCTAGAAGCGAGCGTTGCGTTGCATTAATCGCATTAGCTTGACCATCGTATATGTCTCTACATACAGATTTTTCATAATATTCCAGAATCGAAGTTTTTACTGCCTCTATATTCCAAAAATCAGTTTCAATTTCGCCTTCGCCGGGGGCGGGGGTAATTCCTAGTTGCTTAAACTTTGTCGTGCAACGAGGATCAATACTAGTGTTTAGTGGCGTTTTAAGAATTGCTTTCCACAACATCTTCATGTGCTTTCTTTTATGTAACCTTGAGTTGGCGACTTTTGAAAAAGCGCGTGATGAATATGCGTACTGTAAGGCTGAATAGCCGTGGGTAGACAGAAGATACATTATCCTGTTCTTGAAAGTGTTTTTGCCGACTGTCATCTCAGTCGGATTACGTATGTATTTTGGGTTGTCTTGATCATCCCCATCTATAGGAGGATGATTATCAATAAATTGAAAAAGTTTTTCTGTTAAAAATTTTCCAAAAATATGAGCTTTAAAATTGTAATTTTCCTTGGCATAGGAGAGGGGGCTATCGAAGAGTCCTATATCAGCAGGATCAGTTGTGGGCCACCACAGACTTTTGTGTATTTTTGAACCTTGGCCGACGGCGGTGTGATGCGGCATGCCGGCTGGTATGATGTCGTCGTAATGTTTTCCCTGTTGAGCCCAACTGCTATCCCCGTACAAGTAAGAATTATATAACTCTTTGTTAGAATCGTGCACCATTTCTGAGTTAGAGAGCGACATCGAATCAAGCAATTCAAGAACATCTGCATCTAGCTTGCTTCCAAGTAAATCAAAATTATAAATTGAATCTCTAATTTTTTCAGAAAATCTTATTGGGTATGAAGAATAAGACGAATTACCTTCGTTTTTCCCGTAGGCGCTATCGTCTGGCGCAATTTTTCCTTTTACTAGCATCGAATCGTCACGCAAACTGCCTAAGAGTTGATTGTAGGTCTTTTCTTTTGGTACCAGGCGATTTTGATAAATAAGCATCCTATCTAGCTGAGTGGCAGAAAGCTCGTCAGCCAAAGAGGCAATAGCGTCAAAAGAGGGCTGTCCCGAAATTGATGGAGAAGAAAAAATCTCTGTAATTGCATTTGACGCAAGGAGTTCTTTACTTTGTGTGCTAGATCCCAAGAAAGAGGTATAGTTCATGGGATAGCTTAATATATTTGGATTAAAGTTATGATTTCTTTCAATACGCGCGGCGTCCTGCTGAATATCGGTTCGACCTGGGCTTTTCTTAAAGCCTAAAGATTTTTGAAACAAATCATCGCCGTCGTTTATAACATTTAAATACTCATACAACTGCTTGTTAATAGGCTGGTTGTCCATCGTCATTGTGTCTAGGACGCCTTGAGCGTCTTCAAGAGGGCTATCTAAATTTCTAAATGGCACCTCAAACGCAATAAACATTGGCTTAATTCCTTGATGCCACGGGCCGAACCCGCCGCGAGCTTCATCGTCCGAGGAGAGCTGTCTCCAGCTTTCATGATCCTTATCTGCTGGATAAGAGTGGTGATTAGCAAAAACTACTCCGCCGGTGCCGCCGACGAGAGTATTAATTGAGGGCCAGTTTGGATAAAGTCTAGATATTCTTTCATGTGTTAAGCCTGTGGCCTCTGCGACTGTTAGATCCATGAAGACTTCCATTAGGTGTGTGCCTACTGGGTAACTTTTAAGTTTTTCAAGTAAGAAAATTAAACCGTCGGACCAAAAACGATCGCCTGATTTAGAGTGGACAACCGGCCGGTTGTCTAGAGTGTCATACCCTTCGTCAAAAAGATCTTCGCTCCAAGGCACCCCAAGCAGATCATAAGATTTGCGGTCTCCGAAATTAGTGCCGCTGACGCCGAGGGAGGCGCCGTCTTCTTCCATTGTAATGTATGCAATAGGGTTAATTCCGAAAGCTCCGTTAGCGCCCTGCTTGAACCGTTCAAGGTCAATGTCACCAGTCAGATCTTGGTCATCCCACTTATCCGCAACAGTATCGCCCTTCATGCCTCCAATGCCTATAAATCGAGAGAACATGCCATGCCAACCCAAAGCCCAGCGAGATGTCGCGACGCCATTATTTGGACGATGAGTTATCTTGGTTGGATGTATCCCGGGATATATATCTTTCAATTTTGTGTCCAAAGGCCAGACTTTTGTAAAAATATCCTGCCCGTAGGTGTTGACCGCCTCCGGTAGCCCAAAAGGACCATTTTGCTTGCCACTTTTAGTGAACGTCGAAAGCTCACCTTTCATTTTGACAAAAAACCTCCACAAATCAAACGTATAAACAAAATCAACTGCGTTGGGCGATGGCGGAACGGGCATGCCATTAGCATCTGCCGGGCCGTCACCAAAACTTATATTTTTAATAACTACTTGTTGATATTTTGCTGCAGTTAAATCATTTTTATAAAACGTTTGGTCCGGACTTGTAGGATTTTTCCATGTTCCGCCGTTTATAGCGGTGCCCCAAGTGGTTTCGATTCCCCATGTAGTGAGAAATTGCCCAAGCGTCCTTTCAGGCGCACCCTCCGCAGTGGGATAAATAACTTCGTCTTTATTTTCCCACATTCTTCTAATATCATCTCTTATCCGGTTTTGGCCTGCAGTAGAATTTGTTAAACCGCCGAGATGAGCGCCGGCAAACAAATAATCAATTTTTAAAAATGACGGATTGTTTGTGTCACCAAACGTTGGATCTTTTTGCCAATATTCTGTACCTGATCGCTCAGGAGACCTATAAGAATTATAACTATGTCCGCCGCCGGCGGCGTAGTCGCCGGCAGACATTCTATGATTTCCATAAAACAAATTATAGCCCCTGCCTTGGTGTTCGCTTCCGTCAAAAGCATAGCCTGATTGATCTTCGTTGCGGCCGGAAAATGTTGATCCTCCAAAATATTTATTGCCGGGCACCAACACAAGAGGAGATAGGGGCTTGTTTGTGTGTAGTGCATCCACCATGATTTGATGAGCTTCGTCTAGTTGATCCGGAGACTGTATCGCTTGAATCGCTCTTGGTGGCATTAAGAAAAACTGCATATTGTCCAAGTCAGACAAAAGATTAATTTTAGTATAATCTAAAATTGTGTCTGTAACGCGCGCCATACTATCTTTAGTGGCTGACGGTAATTGGAAATATCCATCCGGGCCGCAGGGCTCTGGTACTGCCTGTTGGAAAGTTGTTGGTTGGCCGGGGAGGGTCCAGTCGGCTAGCCCAAGAATCTTGTTTTTAAGCGATTCAAGTTCTTGAGAGATGTGTTCTTGACATTCTTCAGGTGTTAGGCCAGCTTGTTGCAGTTCATTGCACCTTTCGTCATAATCAAAGATAGCATTTTGGCATGCATCGACGTCGACATTTGGTTTTGCATTGAGGAAGTTGCAAATATCTAAATTAAAATCTTCTCCGATATCTTTAAAAATTTTATTGATATCCGGCACACTATCTCCAATGCCAGCAGCATATATATTTGGCCAATGTTGTCTTGTGCGCTCAACTAAACTTTGAGAAAGTTGTGTTGATGCTGTGCCTTTCATTAACGCACACAGCTGTGCAGGACTGCAAGAAGAAATTAAGTCTTGTAAATACCTTGCAATCTCTAAAGGTGCAGTGGTGGGCCCCAGCCTTGCTCGCTGTCTTAAGTCGGCCAACGGAATTACATCTGGGGGCACAGTTGGAGCGCCGAATGTAGGACCTTCGCCTTCGGAAGGATCCTCCTCAAAGCAAGTATTAATGAGATCGAGCAAGAAAAGATGCAAAAGTTTACCCAAAACAGCAGCAAGAATCGCAATTACAGCTTTCAAGACCATCTTTGTATATTGATCCATTGGGTATCCCACAGGAAGACTGTCCGGTAATTTTAATTTTGGTATCTTGGGAGTAAATTGCTTTGAAAAGCGATTTACAAAATCGGATCCCCACTCACTAAAAAGCTCGTCAAATTGCGAGGGATCGCTTTCCGCTAAAAGCATCTGAGGTAATTCTAAGAGTGGTCCAACAATGTTTTCGCAAGCTTGACGAATGTCGGTAATACTTCCTAAATATTTTACAAAGTATTTCGCTTGGGCCAAAGCCGAACCAGCTGTTCTGAACGCGTCTGCCGTGGCGCCTGCTCCGTGATAATTCATTGAATCACTGAACTTCTCCATTGCGTCACTAAACGTGTCGATTGCAGAGCCATATTCTACTGTCCTGGGTACAAGATACCCTTGCTCTACCAAAAGAGCGTCAGCTGATTTTCGAGTATGTCCTTGAGATATATAGCTTTTTCGTAATTCATTAATCTCAGCCCAACTGTAAAAATCCCCTCCTTCAACTAATTGAGAAAACTCAGAACCGGCTTTGAGCAGCGCATCCCAAACTTCAGACGCCTGTGTGTTGCCAGAAGGCAAGACTTCATGAGGCTTCCTAGGGCCCGGCACCAGTTCAACACCAGTTCCACCCTTCTCTAGTGACATAACAGCATGCACAACATGTGGTGGTGCAGAACCGCCTAGCACAAGACCAGTCGCAACGGGGGCGCCATCAAAACGGCTATCGAGTCTCCAGCCCTCGTCAAGAGAGTCGACTGTAAACATCCAAGGAGCGTCTGCAGTATTCGTGCCCTTATTTGACGGAGTCGCGTTGTTCTCTTCTAGGTCTTTTAATATCTTTGCTGCATCTTCTCCGATTACGCTATCAACATAAGAGTCTCCTCCAGAAAAATATGGAGCTAACTCTGGCATAAATTTTAATAAAGTGCCCTTAAACTTTTCTACGCCAACCTGTTCTACCATTTTTATCATTGCTGCTTCACACAAAGCCTCAGCAGTGAGGTCCATACCTATCTTGCTCTGGATGCATGCCATCAATAATTCCATCAAGGTTGGAACATCTAGCTCATGTAAGAAGATCTTGTAAAGATATTTTAAAGCATCAATTGTTTCGCTTCCTGCTGCTGATTCAGCTGCGAGATAGCCATCTTGTAGATTTTTCTTCTGCACTCTTTGATCAGCGGCGCTTGTGTTTTTTCTCTGGCTAGCAATATATTTCCTACACTTGGACAACACTTCTTCTTCAAATCTTTTTTGCTCTTCATTCATTACGGCCGGCATTTCTTTGAGCTTTTTGACTAACTCTTCACAGTCGACATCTTCACCTGGCTGGTGAGTCGGGTCTTTCGTTGTCCAAATTAAAAATGGAGGTACGGAATACGCTTGTAAAAACTTTATCCACTTGTCAGTTTTACCTTCTTTTTTAGCCTCAGATCCATAAGTTAAGAGATTTTTATAACTCATTATATAATGAAGCGTTCGAGAGGCCTCAATTCCAACAAACTGATTTCGAAGCCAATTCATCCCCTTTTTTAAGACATAGCCGCTACGTCGAACCGGTAATTCGCCTTGAATTTCGTCTTGTGAGATGTTCGGATCGATTTGATACAGTTCATCACTTTCCCACGTTTTTAAATCTTCAGGATCTGGTGAGAAAACTATGAAAGAGATAGTGTTACGGACATCGCCTCCTACTTTTCCGTTATCTCTCAAGCCAATTTGAAGAATATGATCGTGCTCAGTATCAGTGGCGGGAGGAAAATGAGCCATCGCAAGATTTTCTTGGTCGGAAGTTGACGGAAAAGGTTGTTTTCTTAAAAAGCGATCGATTACATCTGGAAATGTCTCTATCGATTTTATTTGAGAATCAACATCATAACTAACGTGGTTTGGATTTTTGATAATTCCGCCCGAAGATTCAAAACTTTCAACTTGTTTCTTAAATTTATCGAACAAAGCAGCAATTTCTTTGCAAGTATTGCGCAATTCTTTTAAACTAATAGTAAAAACATAGTCTTTTGATCCCGATGTTCTAAATTCTTCGTACGGATCAAGCAAGTTCAATGCAGACGTTTCTTCAGATTTAGAAAAATTGTCATTATAGGGGTTATTCGTATCCATTGCACCGTCGATAACAGATGCCGGGGCCGCAAAAAGAATCTTTTGGTTGTTTGGATTGGGGCCTTGAACTTTTAACTTTTTAGCAACCGAAACTAAAAGCCCAGGATCCAGGCCCGACCCTTGGAGTGCTGCGCGAGTTTCAATCCTATTGACATCTTTGTTGTGATACTCCAACAGCACGTCAACTGCAACTTTTTTAATGTTATCTTCAGTCAATAATCGTTCGCTTTCCTTAGCAGACAATAATTGAGCCTGGGCCTCGCTAGATAAGACAACTCCACTATCAATCATTTCTTGAGTATAGAGCTGCGCAGCATTTTTTCTCACCCCCTCGGTTACAACAAAATAATAATAGCCTTCTGAGTAGCGCAATCTAGGGTCTTGTTTGATTAAACCTGTGGAAATCTTTAATTTATCGCCAAGTCGCTCTTTGTTGTATTCAGTAAAATTAAAATACGACATTATAACATCGTTATTTTCAATTTTTTCCCAATTGTCATTTTTGCCTGGTGCGATGGCTTTGGCCGCATCTGCAATTTTTGCATCAGCACCACGAGCCACACCATAAAATGTGTTAGAAAAAGGAATAAGGTTTGTTCCTACTAGGCCGCCGGTGCGCGCGCGCAGATACTCAGGCCTCGTATACAATATTTGAGTCCAATTACTAGTCCATTTTGTTATAAGTTCGGTCGATATGTCCGTATCTTCGATCACAAAACCCACCCAAAGCCCTGTATCGCTTTGAACAATTTCAGTAACAAAAACACCGGTTCCTACGTTAACTTCAATTCCGTTAGAAGCGTCATTGCCGTGCTGATCTGTAACCAACTGCCCTTCATTATTCAGCAGATGATAGCCTCGGTCATCCCACCCAAGCTTAAGCGCTGGACTATAACTATGAGGCGCAAGACGAACAGGAAGATAAGGATGCTTGCGAGCACCTTGAGATTGAGCGGGACCAGCCAATTGGCCAACATAATGCGTTGCATGTACTGGAAGCGCGAATACCGACTCTAGCGATGCATCAGTCGGCATAATGCTAGCATACGGCGTTTGTTCGGGAGGCGGGGGATCTATAAACTTTGTTGTGTCAACCATTTTTCTTTTCTATAATTAGTTTACTTTGTTATATGCAGACAATATGTATTCTGGACCTTGCGGGTCGCTATAGTTGTTCTCTAGGCCTGCGAGATTTGTCATTTCTGTTAATATTGCGCGCTCAGTGTTTACCACTGTTTTTATTTGTTCCACGACGCCAGATTGGACGACTACTTCTGACGGAAGAGTGGGTTTAGCAAAAAGAGGGGAGCGATGCGTGTGCGTTGTCAAAGCCCTGTTCATTGCTTGCTGATGGTCCATCTGCATTTTTTGGAGCCTCAGCATGTTATTCATAAAATTATTAATCTTCTTCAAGGCATTTACAAGGTTATCACCTAAGACCATTGGCTGTAAAGAGTCTTCGTGATTGTTTGCTATTATTTCTACGCCACCGGTGGACATATCTTTTCCACCTTGCGAGTTTGAAACATCTGTCTTAGTTACTAGCTTGAGGGTTTCTCGGCCGACTACTCTAATATTATCACCCTTTAGAACAACTGCAGATTTTGCGTTTGCTACTTCTCGATTTTCTTCAGTACCAATTGCAAAATTCACGTCACAGTCTGTTTTTTGAGAAATATAAATAAAAGCAGCATCAACGAAAAAATTTGGATTAGTCCAGAAGCGATTACCCTTCGCATCTACCTGTTTTGGGCGGTGGCCACCCATCCCAGCACAAAGATATATCGCATCAGACTGAGTGTGGCCCTCCATACCATAGCCAGAAAGCTTGTCTCCGTTGCGATCAGCGCCGAGGATAAGTTTTGCGTTGCCACTATTTGAAAACACAGTCTCGCACTCTGCAGCATTATAATTTATAACTGCTTGTTTGCGCTTCTGGCCGCCGATGCCGCTGACTCCATGGGCAATTTGTTCTTCAATTGGGCTTTCGTCGACAGCTTTCCCCCCAGGAGAAAACTGCCTATTGACTGCCGGTTTTTCAAGCGATGGTGATTTTAAATTAGGGGTGTTTGACAGGCCTGGTGGCTTGACACCGTCAGCCGGAGAAGTAAAAGAAGGGTGTACTTCTTCTTGTTGTGCGTCGGCTAGTTCATCTGTTAATTGATTTTGCGGCGGGAGCGGAGGATCTGCGAGAGCTTCTTCGCGTGACTCAGTAGGATCTGAGCGTAACTTTATCCCTGCATTAGGATATTGCTCCTCTGCATCGCGATAAAATTGTTCTGCTTCAGCTTGCTTGTTCGTGTGCTTGCTAGAAATTTGATTGCCGCCTTCGTATATAGAGACCTCCCACATGGGTATTTGTCCTTCAGGCGTAGCTTTTGTATATCTGTTTACAAATATAGTTTTTTCTGACATTTTCGCTCCTTCCCTTTATTATATATCACTTTATTAATATTGTATATTATTTGCTGCAGCAACTTCTGCAATTCCTTTTTGGCGGGCGCCAGCATGTTCACCGGCGGTGAAGGGAATGGTTGTGTGTGGTGCGTCGTACCACTGAAAGTGCATAAAATCATTGACATCGCTATCCCAAGAGATGGCTTGAACTCGACGCATGACGTCTTTAATTCCAAAAAGCTCATCTAGATAATGATAAAAACTTCCCGCCGCGGCGTCGCCTAGATCTTGATATTTAAAAACATCACCGCCGCGATATCTTTTCTTGAGAAATGTTCCGTTACCCCACTTCATTCCGGTAAATTCACAAAATGTTATAACCCATAAAAGTGGATTTGAGCCTAAAGGGTTAATTAAGGAATTCTTAATGTCTTTTAAATAGCCGCCATATTCGTTGCCAGGCTGCCAAACTGTGCCAGATGAATCGTATTCATGTGCCTGTCGTAACGCAAGGCCGGTTGAGCTACTGGAGTTTAGCCATGCCTTTATCTTTTCTGGTGAATCGAGGCTGGTGCTGTTAGAGGCAATATTTTTCATTAGTTGATCTAATGATTCTGCGTAAACGCCGGCATGCCGTAAAGAAAGTAGAGAGCTTATCGCGTCGCGTTCTCCACGAGAAAAACTATAATCTTCCGGGTGGTCGCTTGCAAAGCTCCAGTTATCGCCCCAGCCGGCTTTTCCGGACGTCTTATGTGCTCGATAGCCATTAGTAAATTGTACTGCAGTCAACTCGCCTTTATTGTCCCAACCGTTTAAGCATGGATCGATATCTAACGCCAAACCATAACTGTGTAGAGAGACTGAGTCTGTCATGCCAGGAGGCGGGCCCGCGCGGAAGCCATGCGTGACCTTGTATGGAGCGAACTTGGATGCATCGGTGGCGGCCTTCATTCCTTCCTCTACCAGGGGCACTAAGCACTTCCAAATCCTGACACTATCTTTTGCGCTATCGTGAATTTTTACAACGTCATTTGAAGTTCGAGCGGGATATTTAAATCCTGCTAATTCAAAACCTGGAACCTCTCCAGGGGTTAAAATTTTATTAAGCTTTGCGTCGATATAGTCGCTTTTCTTTGGGTAGAATGGTATCATTCTTACAAGATCTGCAAACTTGCGAGGCAGGTGAACTGGCTTTACAGAATCACAATCAAAATTTAAATAATTGTCTTTTGGGCGCCGTGATGGTGATGCGGAAAGTCTAGCCAGAGCTGTAACACCCACGTCACAAGGTGATGGCTCACGAGTTGGCGGACCTGCCTTCAATAATCTTTCATATTCTTGAATTCTATTTTCTGCTTTCAAGATTGCGTCGTTGGTGCCTAGAGTCTGCATGATGGCAATAACGAAATCTCTAGCACTATTAACAGAAGCTACGTTGTTCGGAGGAAAGTTTGTCAAACTAAAAAATTCATAGTTTTTTAAAGCCGACTTTGCGTTTGGCATAGCGCTCGCATTAACCTCTTTAAGACTGCTGTAATAACTTTTAACATCTTTAAGTTCGCGCTTCTGCTCAACAACTTCTTTCATGACAATTTCTAAATTAATTAACTCGTTTAGTTCATAATATTTCTGAGTCGCAGATTTCCAAGCAGTATATGAAGATGCAAATGCAGAATCTGCATTTGCATACAAATCAAAACCGCCTAGACCATCGGGCTTGCAAAAATGAGGACTATTTTGACAAAGACCGGTGGTACCTTCTTGCCCCAGCAAACCAAGAGCCGTTTCGAAAGGCTCAATTTGTTTCGAAACTAAGTCTGTCCTTTGCTTTTCATATACTAATATTGCAGAATCGTTCTTTTTGTGAGAAATAGAGGCAGCATGATCTGGAATTCCTTGATTAATTGGGCCTCCAATTGTTCGCCTCTTTCTAAGAGCGCGCAAACCAGTAGAGCTATTTTTCATTGTAAAAGCGTATTCGGCGCCCTTGTTCTCACCAGTGTGCTGGTGATAAGTTATAGCTCTATCAATTGAGGAATCATTGCCAACGTGATATGTAAAACATTGACCTTTTTGATTTTTGAATTTTGTAAGTTTGGCTTCCTGGCCTTGATTTTTAAAAAAGAGCTTGACGTCTGATTGTGCTGGCATTGGTGCGATATAATTGAATTCAATTGGCCATGTTAAAGATTTTAAATATTTATCATCGAAGTATTGCGTGGCCGAACTATTTTCAAAATATAAAGACCATGGTTTAGCATGAAAATCCAGACCAGCAGCATTGATCCAGTCTATTCTTGTCAACTTTGAGCCTAGTGACAATAAATCTTCAGTGGGGATGTGAGCCAATGTAAGCGCGCCGGCGTTATCAGCCACTATAGAAATTTGAGAATCCTCGCTGTCGAAGCCAGTCAAGAGTGCCTGCGACAGATGTTCAGACAACACACCTTTTATCTGCGTGTGAAAAACTGCAAAATTGCCACCGGTAAAGGATCTATCAAATGTCTTCATGTATCTGTTTTTCAATCGCTGCACAGATAACAAATTTTCTGCTTTATCAGAAGCAATTGTCATCCCCCCAAGATGACTTCGAATTCTATCTTGTGACTTTGTTGGCGATGAGTCAAGATACGTTCGAATAGTGTCTTTGGCTCCATGCAAGCCTTGACCCGCTGCTGTTAAGTTCATTATATTTGTTAAACGATTGTCATCTGAAAGACCCGTACCATATCCCCGGGAGTGCATCATTTCTGGTATTACCAAGACGTAGTTTCGACCATCACGGTTCAAGTCTTTTATCATGGGCGCTATCTTTTCTTTAAAGTCGCAGCCGGGCAAAGCGGCACTTTCTATAGCCTGCTTTGTCGTTGTTAATGGGCCATTCAACCAAGCATAGCCAAACCCACCTGCGTCATGAAAATAGTATTTTATCTCAATGGGCGCACTTATATCTAAGGTTTTTGGCGCATATATAATAGTTTCACGGCCCAGGTCAGAAGGACGATCTACTGAATCGAGGTAGCCATTATAGCGGAGGTGACCCACCCAAAGAAAACAATTGTTCTGTCCTGGCGATGGGCCTTTTATTTTATGCTTTGGAGAGGGATTTTTCGCCTGGAAAAGACACTCTAAAAAATGAGCCTTTGTTTGGGCTGTTCCGTTTCCGTAAACTCCAGTTTTTATTTTGTTTCTTATTTTTGACACTCTGCGGCCGGAGCGTAACGTGCCAACAGTGTGCCCAGCATAAAAACCTTCTTCTGGTTCTGAGCCGGGAATGAACTCACACTGAGGATTGTGGGCTTCTTTAGGCGAAGTTTTCACTTCAGCAGCTTTTGGCGTATAATCTTTTATTACACCAACTATCACCCCGTTAGCTCTTGCGGGATTTTGGCCTTGGGGAAAATCTACGAAAATAGGCGTGCCCGGAACTATTGAGCTTAAATCTTGATCCTTGTCTTGGGATGCCTTGAGCGCCACAAACTCAGGATGCAGGGATATGTTTTGCTCAATCTCGGCATCTGTAGCATCTTTTTTTAAATCCCAAGGAGCGGGAATACCACCATTAAAAACTACACCGTTAGATGTACCTTTCATCGACAAAGGCCTGGCAATAACCCTAACGGGGCTTAATTTCCCTTCCAATGCTGAAAATTGTTCCCACCAATTTCTGTTAGCAGAGGTTGAGGCGCCTTTAGTAGCCTGGCCTCCGGTTGAGGCTTCGTTGCCTGCGCTCTGACCAGCTAGAACTTTTAAAACAACTGCTGGGTATGGTCCTTTAGACCCTTTGAAGATATCTGTTTCGTAGCTTTCTTGTACAAGCTTCTTTGAGCGAGCAACCCAGCTTGCATTCTCATCTTCATGCTCTGAATAAAGCGATACGTCAGGTGGCGAAGAGTCTTCACCATCAGCTTCTTTAGCCCACCACCACGATTTTGCTAATTTTGGTTTCGGTTTGGCATCGGCCATACATCAGCGCCTCACTTTTTTTCATCATTGATGATGTTGTATATTTCTTCCTTGTCGATGGGTGACAAACCAGAATTAGCCTCTTTTCTTGATAGCAAAGATGCCAACTTAACAAGTTGTTCGTTAGATCTTTGGAGCGTTTCAAGATATTTGGCGGCAACAAGACCACACGACTGATGTCTCTCGTCTGAGGCTTTCATATATGTAGTTAAGTGTATCAACAAATCGGCGGCGAGCGCTCGGTCTTTCTTAATGTTACTAATAGCGTCTTCTACAAACTTTTCTGTGCTTAAATGTTGCCCTTTTCCCATTCTTTTTTAAATTCCCTATAGCGGCTTCGAATCCTGTTCAGATTATTAACAATCTGTTTTGTGTTTAAGCCTGTTATTTCTCTCATGTAAAGATAAATAGCTTTTTTATTAAAAATTTCAATCTCTTCTATGCTAGAAAACAAGATATTGACGGCGTCGAGGACTTTCTTTTCATTGTCTTTCAGTTTCATTTTTTCCCAATCCTTCATTTCCTTAAAAAGGAGGGTCCAAAATTCACGTCTTTCGCGATGAGGTATATATTGGTTATAGACAACTAGCTGTTCTTTCTGTATGTGTTCATTAATGTCTTCATATTGAACATCCCGTTTTAGTCGTTTTGAATTCTGCTTAACTTTGTGTATAAACCAGTTTTTTGTAATAACACTAAAATAAGAAAACGCTTTGGTCTTCTTGCTGGGGTCGTATTTGTCTAAGATTGTCATTAGCCATATTTTACAATCATCTTTAAGGCAATCAACGTTAGGCAGAGTATTAAACTTATAAGTGTACACTATTTTATCAACCATTTCGTTAAAAGCTGGTCCGATAAATTTTATATACAACTCAGTTCTTACGGCTTTGTCTTCCGTCGAGGCGTATTTAATAATCGCGTCCTCGTGAACTTTTGTAAAATAATCATTCTTCCGTCGGCGGCGCCGCTTCGGGGTCTTCACTGTCATCTGCTTCTATTACCTCTATATCAAAATATTTTTCTTGAAAATCTATAGTCTTATTAACAAGGTTGCGCGAATGGTCTATTAAAGCTTGAAGAGTTTCATCCCCATAGAACATTTCTAACGCGTGGATGTCTTCCAGGTGGGTGCAAAAATAGTCCACATCGTCAGATAATTTACTTAAATCTTCCTGAACTTCGTTATTTAAGGCAATTGCGCCAAGCGCATACCAAACTAAAAACCCATTTAGCACAATACTCACATAAAGTAAAAATGGAACCAAGCCAAACAGAAAACTAAGAAGTATGGCATTTAAAATTAATGAAATTATAATAACATATCTGTTCATGAGTTAGGCTCCCACACACTTTCTTTTAATTTCTGCTTTTCAGAGGCTAAATCTTGTTTAAAATCCTCTATTGACTGTTTAACAAGAGATCCTGCTCGTGCAGGACTTTCTGTTGTTTCCTTAAGCACGCGGAAATTAGACGGCAGTCTTACTAGAGCGTCTTCGGATCCACATTCTTTACAGTTTTTTACTCTTTTTGTTGCAGAATGACGTTCACAAAACACCACTTCGCACTCTTCACACCTGTAGGTATACTTAGGCAAACTCAAGACCTTTCTTTATCTTATCTCTAATCACAAAGAGGACGTCTAAGTTATAAGTATCATTCCAAAACTTTTGTTCAATCGGCTCTTGCTCAAAATGCTTTAAATACTTCTTTAAATGAACATATAGAGCTTCAAATTCATCTTTATTAATATCCATGACTAGTCACTAGCCTCCGGTGTAGGAAAATCAGGCTCACCTACTTTAAAAATAGGCGGATTCATAACAAATAATTCTTTATTTTCATTCACTTTGAAGTTAAATCCCTTCAAAACCGGAACAATGTCAGTTTGTTCTAGTAGGGACTTTTGTAGGGCCATCATTAAGGCTCCAAGTGCTTCATCAGACAATTTTAGCATTTACTTTCTCCTTAGTTGTTTAAAGCAGTCTGCAATTCCTTTGCTTATTTTGGTTTTACTTTCCCATCCAATTTGTTTTAGAGCGGATACGTCAGCTTTTGTCTCAAAGACATCGCCAGTGCGGCCTTCGACATACTGAAATTCTACATTTGGTAAAATATAATTGACAATTTCTGTAATTTCATTCAAAGAAATGTTCTCTCCAGTGCCAACATCATAGTTAGCTCCTGCAAAATCATTAGGATGTTCCATTACAAATATATTCGCAGAAACTACATCGTCAACATGTATCATATCACGACGTTGCGTACCGTCACCAGTAATGAATGGCTGTTTATCTTGTCTGATAAACTCCATAAAGTTAGCAATCGCAGTCGTGTATGGGCCATCTGCTGGCTGATCTTCGGAATAGACGTTAAAATAACGAAGTGAGACTGTATCCAGGCCATAAAGTTGTGAATAAAGCCTACATTCCAGCTCTGAAATTAATTTTTGCAACCCGTACGGACTCGTTGGGCCTAAGCCATCATTATTTCCGGTAACAGATGAAGAGCTTGAATAAATAACACGCCTACAGCCAACCTTGTGCGCAAAATTTAACACGTTAGAGGTAGACAAAACGTTATTTTTCATTGTTTCGACAGGATTTTCAACACTATAGGCAACGCGTGGCCAGCATGCAAGATGAAAAATGTATTCTGGCTTAAAATTAAACCAGAAAGGATGAAATTTTCCGCCTTCTTCGAGGCCATAACTGTTGGAATTGATGTCTTTGCCATCTTTAAGATCAATACCAAGCACTTCGTGACCTAGGTCTTTCAACTTAGCGTATAAATGGGATCCAATGTAGCCCTGATGTCCTGTAACCAAACATCTCATTCCTTGTTGACCTGCTTATTAATCCACTCGAACGTTTTTTCCATTCCAGTTCTAAGCGGCTGGGAGACTTTCCAGCCAATTTTTTCATAATAAAGCTTATTGTCAGAGTTTCTGCCTTTTACGCCCAAAGGACCAGGAATGTTTTTAATTTTTAGGTCTTTTCCTGAGATGTCGATGGCCATTTGAGCAAACTTGTTGATAGAAATCATCTCCTCAGAGCCAATATTTACCGGCCCAGTAAAATCCGAGTCCATCAATCGGCGGGTGGCTTCAATGCACTCGTCGATATAAAGAAAAGATCTTGTCTGTGTGCCATCGCCCCAAACCTCAATTGTTGAGCCGGCTGCAGCAGCAACTTTTCTACAAAAAGCAGCAGGAGCCTTTTCTTTTCCGCCATCCCACGTACCTTCAGGTCCAAAAATATTGTGATATCTAGCAATTCGCACGTCAAGACCATAGTTTCTATGAAAAGCAAGGTATAATCTTTCGCTGAAAAGCTTTTCCCAGCCGTATTCTGAATCTGGATCGGCTGGATATGCCGAACTTTCTTCGCAATTGGGGTTATTTGGATCCATTTGATTGTGTTCTGGGTACATACAAGCCGAAGAAGAATAGAAAATCTTCTTAACTCCCTTTTGTACACACTGTTCAGCTATATTAAGGTTGATCAAGGCTGAATTATGCATAACGTTTGCGTCATTTTCTCCCGTAAAGATGTACCCGGCGCCGCCCATGTCTGCAGCAAACTGGTAAATCTCGTCTATATCTTCAGTTACGACACTATTACACACTCCAGGGTTCCTTAAATCGCCCCTAGCGAACTCGTCACATGCCGCGATGATATCAAAAAACTCATGATACTTAATATCTACGCCACGAACCCAGTGGCCTTCTGATTTTAACCTCTTTACCATCGCGCCACCGATAAAACCGCCAGCACCACAAACTAATATTCTCTTTTTCACCCTTTTAATCTCCTTTTTTGATCCTATAGCTGTCAGAATCAAAATGTTGAGTTGAAAACTCAAACAATTCAGTATCTTCTAATGCAATTACCCGATGTCGAAGCCCTCTATAGACATGAAAATTATCTCCGGGGCCCAGGATGACTGCATTTGCCTGCTCAATATCGTCATTGTCTGAATATAATACCTTTACTTTGCCGGATTGAATATAAAAAACCTCATCTTTGAGCTTATGAAAGTGCCAAGAACACTTCTTGCCTTTTGCAAAATACAAAAGCTTTCCACAATATTCTTCACAATTAACAATCCATTTTTCGAATCCCCACCCTTTAGAAACAAATTTAATCGGTAAAGAAGTCTCTGTCATTGAAGGATTTGTCATCGACATATATATCTCCTGCGGGCTTGCCTAAAAAAAGCTCATGAAAGTTCACACCCCAACTTTTAAGTTGATTATACGTGAAATCATGAAACATTTTAATAGCTAATTCAGAATTATTTTGAGTTCTGCCCATTCCTCTTGCTGTTTGAAATACAATTTTGTTATTTTCTGCGTAAAGTCGATTTACTGTATCGATTCTTGACTGTATTGGCTCACTTTTGGCATAGTCTCCGTCAGTCAAGGTGCAAATTGTCCCATCTATATCAAAAACATAGACTTTTTTGTACTTTTTCATAATCTTTCTTCTCCAAAGCGTGTGTTCCAACCCTAGAAACAGTAACAGATGCGCAGTGATTAGCAAATTTTATAGCTTTTTCCATGTCTTTTGACAGAATATAGCCATAAACAACGGCTGCCAAAAATGTATCGCCGGCGCCGGTGACGTCAAACACTTCTTTTCTCTCTACTGCGGGGAAAATTTGCTCATTCCATAACGCACCTTCTTCACCAAGAGTAACTATTAATTGTGAATTGTTCAAATTTGGAAACTTATATGCTTGTTCGCGCTCGTGTTTGTTTATTTTAATAAAAAAATCATCGTAAATAGACATATCGCGCCTCTTAGTATCAACAAACTTTAGACAATTTTTAAATTTTTGCCTGAGAAGGGAAACTAGCTCATCAGTAACGAACCCCTTGCAGTAATCCGACACAACAATGGCGTCATATTCCGTATTTAGCTTGTTAATTTTGCTCAAATCCGGATACGTAATCAAGGTTTCACCCTTGTCAAATCGAAAAAGTTGGTATTTGCTCTTGCTGTCAATGAACCTTTCTTTAAAAAGGTCATGAGAATTAAAAAAAGAGTCGACGCTGCAGCCAAGACCCTTAAAGTTTTGTTCTACATTTAGCGCCATTCCAGGCTTTTCTATGGAATATTCGTGCTCAAAGACTGGCACCGGTGCTTCGGGGCTAATTCTCTCACAAGAGCCGTAATGATAAACGTCAGTGCACGCGTCACCTAGAAGCAAGATCTTTAATTGTCTTTGTTGTCGAGTATTCATCTATAAATTTAAATATTTTTACTTCTGCGAGGTCGCGACCAACAACTTCATCAGCTGTATAGTCTCCACCCTTAACAATTATATCTGGTTTCAGGCTCTTTATTAAGTTATAGGGAGTTTTTTCAGAAAAGAACAGCACCTCGTCGACGCATTCTAGACTCTCAAGTAAGAATTTTCGATCATATTGATTGTTGAACGGACGTGATAGGCCTTTATTCTCCTTCACGCTAGAGTCATCATTGAGTCCAACAATCACGTAGCCCATGCTTTTGCAGTATTTTAAAAGCTCGACATGTCCACGGTGAAGAATATCGAAACAGCCATTAGTAAAGATCCTCTTCATTATATAACAACATATTCGACATTGTCAAATATAAACAATGCCTTGTCCTTATGATAGGTATAGACGTCTTTATCTATTATGCAATAGCTTTTTAGTTCCGGGTTGTAAGCCTTTAGGGCAGAACTGAGATGGCTAGCGCCGCTGTGAAGGGCAACAATCCCGCAACACGATCGTATAAGATCACAATATTGAAATATGTTGTCTATTTTAATGTCTTTTTCTGTATCGGCGGCATATTTTCTATGGACTCCGTTGTGCGCAATAGAAAACCCAACCGGAGGATTGATATTTTGTGCAAATTTAACAAAAGAAAATGTTTTTTTTGGGTTTAAGTCTCTGATTTTAGCCATGGCAAGGTTGATTTTAGTTTGATCATAAGCCCGGGTTATTGAACTAACGTCGATTAAGATTGTGTTCTCAAGCCCGGAGATTAAATTTGGCTCATAATAAACTTTTGGATATACATTTGTCGGCTCAAGGCCATGTAAGGCCTCCCAATTAGCGATACACTGAGTGTTAACAGCCCTGTGCCCTATCTCTGGCGTGTCTCCTGCGGTCCAGGCGCCATCTTTGACCCCAAGAATGTAAGGATTCGCTCCCCAAACCAAGTCATATATCTCTCTATTCCTAAAATACGCCCGGGACCAGATATAAACCTTCTTTCCAGCCTTAGAAAACATTTCTGGCAGAGTCGAAAACTGTAAATTGTCGCCTAAGCCGCCATGATAAGCTGCTAGAATGACATCATCGGACATTTTACTTACCTTCGCCGAGGATCCACCCTATTTGGTAGCCCTCGAACAACAATTCTGCATCAATGTCGCTCATAAATTGCTTGACATATGTGCCTTTGCCTATTTTTCCGCCAGTAAAGAACCCATCATGGTCATCAACAACAATAATTGTGTCTTTTTTTAGATTTTTCATCGCGGCGCACAACTCTTTTACGTGATGTAACTGTGACGGATGCGGGTTTTCTCTCTCAATGTCATAAGAATCAAGGTAAAGAAAGTCAATTTTGTAATTTTCAGGCAAAGACCAGAGAAATTTTACTGAATCGCTACAAGTGACACGTGTTTTTGGGGAAGTTATAGAATTAGAAAAGTCACAGTTCTCTTGCTTAATGTCAACGGAAAGCACTTCTCCGTCATAAAAGTTAACAAATTTATCAAAAATGTGTGTTGCACAGCCATCATCGCCAAAACACATATATCCATGATCGAGGCGAGACGTGCCAGTTTCCACAATATGAAAATAATCTTGTCCGGAAAGTTTTCTGTCTTCTAGAAGCTCGAACACTTTCAAAAAAGGATCTGCTCTGTTTCTTATTGGATTGCTTCCATGAGGCGACAAAAGTTTTCTATAATATTCTTTTCTAAACAACTCTACAAAACTCATTTGAGTGTCCTATTTTCGTTATGTTTCGGCCCAATAATTAAATCTTTGTGCCTATTCCAGAAAATTTTAGAATTTTTATGATGAGCCTTCAAGTGCCAAGGAGGTGAGCCGCCATTATTGCAGCGTAATGAGCCCCAGTGAGGCTCTGACACGATGTCAACCCAATAACATCCGGCGAGAAGGCCGAGGTCTCTATATGCGCGATGACAAAGATCATGTTCATCGAATTCAAGAGGAGCGTAGATCTCGTCTAAGTAATTCAATTTTTCTAGTACTTCTTTCTTGATAAGCAAGGGGCCACGATTAACTGAGTCTCTGATAGCGAACGTATCTCTAGAGATCTTTCCCTTCTCAGCATGCTCTGTGTGAATTAGTATATCGCACCAACAGTCATCTAAGTCTTCCTTCATATGCTCATGAACAGAATTTGGATTGTAAATCCAGTTATGGGCGGTGCGGGCCGTCACAGCGAAGACATCTGAGTATTCTAAAACTGGCCTTACTAATCTCTGGTCCCATGCAAATTCATTGATGATCATGTCATCTTGAATGATCACCGCATATTCAGAACTAGAAGCCTTTAAGCCCACATTATTTGCCTTGGTCTCAAAAACATCGGGTGTGTGAAAAATATTCGTTCGGGTGCCAGGGTATTTTTTTAAAGTATCAGATATCACTTCTTCAGAGTTGTCAGTACAACCGTCTATAACAATATTTAACTCTAAGTTAGCTGCCGTATTGACAATAATACTATCAATAACTTTATCTACAAGCCAAGCTTTGTTGTGGACAGTTAGCACAACACTAATATCATTCTTCATAATGCCTCGTTAACGTTACAGTTTATAAACTGCCTTATCAGTTCATTTTCTATTCTTAAATTATGCTTAATCGCGATATTTGTCAAAATGCTTTGATCATGACGATGATCTTGAAAGCTTGGAAAATTATGATATCCGGATTGGTTTGGTGCATCAGTTAAAATATGCGGATTTTTGCAATACTCAAGCCACTCATTGACAACTTCTATTGTTTTTGCTGTCTTTTTAAAAAAACCAATACCAGCTTCGAGTTGATTGTGGTCCCAGTATTCTTCGCTATCGCAGTCCATCATCACAAAACAATCCCTCTTAGTCCAATCTTTATTTTTATAGGCGCCTTGAAGCAAGATTACATCACAAGTATCGAATTCTCCCCTTAAAAAAGGTATAAGCTGCGGCATAAAAACATCAGCACAGTCAGCATAAAAAACTATATCGCCATCATCAATCTCTTCTAGTTTTTTTAAAATATAGAATGGCTTCCAAAGCCAATATCCACAACCCCTCTCTTGATCAAATATTTCTTTGTTTTCGTTATAAAAACTAGTCTTTATCAAGTCACTCTCTTTTGAATAATCAGAAACAGTCTCAAACTGATTCAACTCCTTTGCGTAAAGACATAAATTAAATTGCTGAAGTTTGTATTTTTTATCGGCAAATGTAACAAAATGAAAGCCAGACACTAGGAAAACTCCGAAGGTACGTGACACACGGGAGGTGCCTTCAATTTGTGCGCAGCTCGCACATGTCTAAATTTATAGATTTCCAGGACGTCGCGTTGTCTTTTAGTCAAGCCTTGCCGGTTTTGAGCACTAGAAACAAAGTTCATAGCCCACTCAAGTTCCTCATAGGAAGCACCAATTTGACTTTCGTCCGTGCGATTGTCCCCCCATAAGCCGTCGACGGGGGCTGCTCTTAAAATTTCTTCGCTCACTTCAAGCGTTCGAGCAAGCTCATAGACTTCTGATTTTAATAAATCTGCAATCGGACAAAGATCCACACCACCGTCGCCATATTTTGTAAAAAAACCTATTCCATAGTCTTCTACTTTGTTACCTGTTCCGACAACCAAAAAATTATTAGAATTAGCAAAGGCATATAGAGCACACATTCTGAGCCTGGACTTGAGATTAGCCTTTGCAAGGTCTGAGCCTGCAGCGGACGGCAGCGAGGCCTCGAATGCAGAACTCACATTGCTTAGATCAACTTCAAAAGATTTTACATTAACAAATTTTTCTTTTAAATGCTCTATGTGCCCTTGTGCTCTCTTCAGTTGTGCCGAGTCTTGATTTATTGGCAAACTAACAACCGCTACAGGAAAAGTTGTTAATGAGGCCAAAGTAGAGGCCACTGCTGAGTCTACGCCGCCCGAGACGCCAACAACAAATCCTTGACATCCCGCCCCTTTGACTTGCTGTTTTAGCCACTCTGTAATAAAGATAATTTTCTCGCTAATCATTATCGTTCCTCGTATTCAAAAAGCATCCCGTGCACATTCTTGATCTTTTCTATTACTCGCGGATCTTCTCTAATAATAACATTATAGCCACGGCGCGCCAAATGGACAGCAAATCTTAATTGTTGAGACTCTTCAAGAATTGTAGTGCCAGGCTTATAGGCTAGTTGTGTTAGTACTACCGGCTCATCTTTAGAATTTTTTTCTGCAAAATCTTCAACTTGGTACGTAAGATGCAAACTATTGTAATCGTCAACAGCCGATGGAAGCAAAGGAAAAATATATCGCGACTTGGCATACGCAGAAAAAGCGCGATTGTCGCGTGGGAAGCATGGGCCACCATAACCATAGCCATGGCGCAAATATTTATTACCAACTCGACTGTCTGAACCGATTGCAGCCAAGACACGATCAGGCTCATAGCCTGCACGCTTCACTACGTCACCCACCATGTTCGCAAAAGTGATCTTTGTTGTCAAAAATGAGTTTAAGGATATCTTGGTTATTTCAGCCTCGGTGCGACTCATTCTACAAATTTTTGGTACGTTGTTGGTCATCTGAATATAATGACTTGCGATTTCTTTTCCTACTTCTTCGTTGGCCTCACCAATCAAAACCATATCAGGAGACGCTTGATCTCGCAATATTGTACCTTGAGCTATAAACTCTGGGTTGTAGCTAACAGTATAGTCATAATTTTTCAACTTATCTGCAACTTGATCACAGTATTCTGGCATCGTTGTACAGCAAATAACAAGGTTTTTTGTATTTTTTCTAGGGCCGAGGACCTGTATTTTTTCAACTAAATTATCTATCTGAGAATGATCATAATGTCCATCTTGCAGAGAGGGCGTCGCGACCACAACATATATAAAATCGGAATGATCAAGCGCTGAGACCAAGCTTGTCGTCGCGACAAAGTTGCTACTTTCTTTTAAGAATTTTTCAACATCCGGTTCAGGCGAAGTTAGCATTTTTTCGTTAATCAAGTTTACATATTGCTCATCAATATCGACACCGACAACGTTAAATCCAGCTTTTTCCAAAGTAAGTGCGAAACACAAACCCAAGCGTCCGATACCCACAACTGATAGATTTTTCATAAAACTCTCCATGTTTTTGGAAATAAATCTTTTAAAGAATGATTTGCAAATTTAGGACCAAACCAGTTTTTAGGAGCGTACACAAGCTTGTTTTTGTGATTATTTAACCAAGCACCCCACCAGCTAAAAGAACTGTTTGCAATTATATTATGGTTGCACAAGGACATCCTTGCTAGGTCTTCCTTGTCGTTGCAATTTTCAGAAAAAATGTACTTTTCTCCAATAAAATTTTGTTTGCACCACTGAATATCATCTGAAATAACTAAAACTTTAACATTACCTAAAATTTCTTCTATTTCCGAAATAGCGGCTTGATAATAATCCATCGTACAAAGAGGATGAGCGGCCTGAAGAGCTAAATAATCACCACGTCGCACATGCAAAGAGACCAAAGGTTGTCCTCGTAAGGCCTTTACATACTCGCGCGCCGGATCAAGAATCTCCTCTTTAAATACAAACTGTTTTCTTATCTCAAGCTCATGATCAGCAAAATATTTCTCTGACTGAAAATAACCGTCTATGTTAGAAAAATCAGGTATTTTAAAGACTTGATTCGAAAACTCGTTACCAATCTCCTGATAAGAAAAACGTATATTGCGAGCTAGCTCTATATCGTTAACCAAATCACATTCAATCTCAAAGCAATCAAACAATTCGAAGCCGCTCAACTCTCTTTTTTGAGTTAATGCGTTATAATACGCTGAATATGTTCTATCGACAGAAGATGCTGGAACAACGTGCTGATAATCGTTTTTTAGGGCAACAGACAGCAGCGTGGCATATTGAAACATCTGATTTCCCAAGCGACCATTTTGTCCAATCCTAAAGTAAGTTATCAAAATGTCTCCCAGGCCTCCGGGAGAAGGTCTTTTGTATCATGATCTTTATAAACTTTTCCAAACCATTTTGAAGGGGCGATAACTCTCTTATCTCTGTTTTCATTTAACCAAGCTGCCCACCAAGAAAAGCTACTATTTGAAATAACATTATGGTCGCATTGCTTCATAAACTCGAAATCATAAACATCGTCGGCGCCGCCAACAAAATAAATATTTTCTGCCTGCATGTTTTCTTTGCACCACTCGATATCTTTTTGCGAATCAGAAAACACCAGCTTAACTTCATCTTTAAACTCATTCAATGAATGGTCAATATATTCTTGACTCAAGAGAGGGTGGTAATCTTGTTTGTTGGTTCTCCACTGTGAGCCGTCGTCGCCGACCTGGTTTTCTTCTGCGGGAACATTATCGCCGCGGCGAATGTGGTAGGCCACAACGGATTTTCCAGGATGATCAGCTTTTAAGTTCTTTATTGTTTCTTTGACAGAGTCAACAATACGGTGGTTAACTAATTGAAACTCTCGCTTGAGAATGTGCTCAATATCCTTAAAATATTTCTCCGACTGGAAGAAACCATTTAAATTTGTATTCTGCAAGTGCGCCGGAATCTTAAAAAAGTTTTCATCATAATGAAAATGTGGCTCATTGTAAACAATTGGACGATTTTCATTAAAGATGTTGACTATCTCATTTGGCGGCAGGTTGTAAGTATTTACTCTAAAAATTCTTAGCCTATGTGTGCCGGCCGGCAAAAGGACAGGAACAGTCTTATGCAGTGAAAGACATTTCATTGCTGCGTATTGAAACATTTGATTTCCTAGGCGACCGTTCTGCCCTAGGTTTAATTGTGTTATGAATCTCATTACAGTTCCTCTATGCGCTCGTAAGCCTTGCCTGTTCGTATTTCCATCTCTTGTTTCTGTTGCAATTCAGTATAAATCTTATAATCGTTTAGAGGGTTGGTGTTGTTGTAGACATACAGATGTTTACTTAAAAATTTTGCTTTTGGGCCAGCCATTTCGCACATCGGTATCATGTAAGCAAGATCCCATGCAGTCTGCCAATGCTTACCATCTTCTCCAAGAAGATCCTCTTGTTTTACTTTAGCCCACAAAGCATGTCTGTATGCGCGCATGTGGCTAGCTAAAAATCTAAAATTTCTATAGCTGTTTTCTTTAACAACATACTCTGGATATTGAAAAATTGGAAAAGGTTGATTTTCAATATCTGGCCAGTTTACGTGATTACCATAAGTCAACCAAACATCGTCATCCTGATAAACTTCATTTAAATAAGACAGTACCCTGGAATTTGGAAGCCAATCATCTCCATCTAAATTTACGATTATATCGTTAGGTTTTGGATTGCAAGCAGCTGTAGCATCGCAAATATTTCTAAGAGCAAACTTCTTTTCTTTGTTTACAATCAAGCGAATATTAGAAATATCCTTTGTTAGTTCTTCGACTATCTCAACAGTGTTGTCCGTAGACATGTCGTCAACCAAAATCCATTCATAATTGGTGTAATCTTGCGCCAGCACTGTTTTAATAGTCAGCGCAATCCAATCTTCTACGTTGTACATTGGCGTAACAATTTTAAAATGATTATTTTTCATCTTGCAGCCTCTTTTGCCTTTAGGAAGTCCGCACATTCAGACGGAAAAAACTCAAGCTCATACTCTTCAGCGAGATAATCTTTTTTAAGACATGCTGAGCCGGGTACAAAAGGATTATCTTTAAAGCACTCAACATAGGAGTCGTCATCATGCCAGACTAAGTTTTCCTTATCAAAGGACAACGCCACGCCTTGCCTTTGCAAACGCAAAGAGTACTCTACATCTTCGTTTATGCCTCCATTCTTTTCAGCATAAAATTCAATTTTAGAATCCCACTGTTCTTTCGCGAACACATCAGATCTTATAATCCAGAAGCATCCGGTCTGATATTGGGCTTGACCTGGGAAGGCATAGTCATCGTAGCCAATCATAACATGGGGTTTTGCAGTTGCACGGTCCCAATAACGACCACCGTCAGGTAATAAGATTCTATTTCCTAAAACTTCCCAGCCAGTGCTTTTTGAATAGTCTTGCAAGCGAGGGGCCCAGTTTTTATCAAAAATTAAGTCATCATCAGCAAAGACAATAACATTATTCTTTTTGTTTGACTTTTCCGCAGCCATGTTGCGAAGCAAGGCTAGCTGACCTGAATCAGCTTGCTGTTTTGCCTCGACATATGTAACTTTTTTATCCTTCTTGAGTATGTCTGCGGGTCCCGCGACTATAATCTCATAAGGTACAGTTGCTGCACTCATCGTCTTGTGTATTGAATTAACAGTCCGCTGTGTTTTCTCAAGTTTGGCGCCATTCGTTGAGATACAGAAAGATATGCCAGTGACAGGCTCAGGAGCAATGTCGCGACGACCCAGGACGTAATTTACAAACTTGCTATATTGCTTCGCCTCAGAAAAGTTTTCGCATAAATGTTTCTGAAGATCTTTAGCGCGCTTGACATGGCGGCCATGGTCATCGCAGATTTGCTTTATATTCTTTTTAAACGATGTTTCTTTAGGGAATGCCCACTTAGACTCTGCTTCTACAACGCCAGCCCAGACAGCGTGTTGTTGCACTTTTTCTAAAGTAAAATCCACCCTAGAAAACATTGCCTTGTTCTTGATCTTGCCTTTCTTATCTGCAACGGGCATGTAAAGAAAATCCTTTTGCCCGCTCCAATCTGTAGCAACAATTGGAAGTCCATAATATGCAGCCTCAAACATTGGAAGACCAAAACCTTCGCCGTGAGTCAAGCTTATAAGGGCTTTCACTTTGTCGTGTTGGTATAGAGCGCTCATTTCTTCATCTTTAAGATAACCGTGCAGCAAGTATACTTTACATTTTCTATCCGGAAACTTGTTTAATAGATTTTGCAACTTATTGGTGACAGTACGACGATCTAAGAGACAATTTTTAGCAAGATTGGTTTTCAATATCAAACCAACATTTTCTCTATTTTTAAATGCATCGACAAACCAAGAAACCATATTTTCTATATTCTTTCTTGGGCCCCACTGAACAATAGAAAGAAAATTAAAATCAGTAGTTAAGTTTAGGTCTATCTCTCCCGGATCAAATTGTCGAACTGGGTAGTGAACAATATCAACCGGAGCTTCACACTTAAGTTCTACTGGCATGCCAGTTTCTGGGTCGGAAACAGTATGCAGCGAGTTTAGAAAAACATCTCTTGCATGTTCAGAAATGGTTATAATTTTGTCCACAACACCAGTTTTAGACAGCCATTCTGCTGAGCATAGATCCGTCTCAATGCCAGCAGTGACACCTATATTAATAGGTGCAATCTTCTCCCATTCTCCTGGAATGGTGACCTGCAACGACATGTCGAACTGACCGCCGTTGTGAAGATAATGAATAGTCTTTTGTAAAAGACCATCAATCCATGCTCGCTCTTCTGTATCTTCCCAATGCCAGGACGTGTGTCCCCACTCTAGCGCATGAAGGTAAATATCAAATATATTTTCTTGTGATCTTAGTGCTCGAAGAACCAATCGACCATGTTCTCCGTAGCCAGATTGAGTTAATATAGGAGCCTTAACCAGTACTCTCTGTCTTTGCTTCATTTTCTTCCTCAAGTATAATGTCATTCTCTGTCAGAGGCTTATCCTGCACGAACACCCTTAGAAAAGTGTCTTCTATTCCCGGGTGCCATACAAATGTGAAAAACACTGCCCTATCATCAGAATCGATAGCGTCTTTCAGGTCTCCTTGCATCTCCTCATCCCTGCGGAGTTGATCAGATAAATATTGTCCAATGGCATCATGTACTCGCACTTGGCTAAAATCAAGATGGCCAAAAGTTCTTACACCCTCAGTGGGAGTATCAGTCTCGTTCATTTTTTATCTCCTTAATATGCCACGTCTCATAGTTTTTTCTAGTTTCCCATGAGCCATGCCTTTCGTTAATGTCCTTAAGAATAGCATCCCAGCTTTTGCAATAACGGCCAAAATTATAATTCTTTTCAACATGATTGCGACCTTTTAAACCAAGCTCGTGGCGCTCGTCCGCGGACATATTATAAATCTTAAGCAAGGCATCAACAAAATCTTTACCAGAGATCCTATCTTCATAAATGTAGGGTATGTCTTGCGAGCCAATCACACATTTTGATGCTGGCTCAATGCCGATGCCAAACCAATCTTCACCATCTGTAACTTGCTCTTGGAGGCCTCCGGTCATATTAACTATGATAGGGGTGCCGCACGACAGCGACTCAAGCGTAGAGAGACCAAATCCTTCAGCATCTGAAATATTTACGGTGACGTCTGATATATTATACAATACCGACATTTGCTCAAAATCAACTTTGTGAGTTGAAAACTTGACTTGGCCATCGTTAAGCTCAAGATTCTCGATAACAGAAACTAAATTTGGTCCGTTAGGGTCGTTTGGATCTGTATGCATTAACAATCTAGCTTTGTCGTGACCAACGATATCTAAGAATTCTTTAAACCAAAAAATTAAACTACCTGGCTGCTTTCTTCTTGCGTTCCGGTTATTCCAAAAGACAGTAAATTTTTCTCCATCATCAAACGCCTGAGCCTTGAAGTTTTTAATCTCGTCAGCGGCGAGAGGCTTAAAAACCTTATCGTCAATAGCATGTGGTAAATAAAAACTCTCTACGTTTGGAGCGACTGTCTTGACTATGTCGTGAGTAACTTTAGAAATACACCCAACAACATCTGTAGATGAATACCACTTTTCATTAAAGTCTGGATATGGATAATTATCCCAAACGTGATAATAAACCATAGGCATCAGAGATCTAACTTCATCCTCCATTTCCCATAGCCAAGGAAAAAATCTAGGGTCAGTCATAAACCACAAAATATCCGGTCGTTCTGTTCTTATAACAGAGCGAACAGCATCAGGTGTTCCGTACCCATCAACAGGATAAACAATTAAGTCTTCTCCGTGTTCTTTCGTTCTTACTGGCTCATAGCTTTTATGCTTTATCGCGCCGCCGAAGCACCTGAACGTGTAATCTCCAGTTGAAAGTAAACTTTCAATCATGTAGCGAGTCTGTGTTCCTACGCCAGATGGAGAAAAGGGGTGGTCCGCAATTGCGAAAACCTTAATTTTTTTGCTCATCTTTACCTACAATGTTTAGTCTTATAAAATTCGCACATGCCCCATGGGCTTTGGCAAGCCAAGCGATTCTTAAAAAATCTCTTATTTTGTATATTATACAGCGCTCTTTTTAGTAAGTTAAGGGCATTTTCTGTTTTCTTTTGACCAGAGGTGATTTTAAAAATCTCAACCTTGTTCTTCTTTGCAGTCCTTTTTAATAAGGCAAAGTGAGTTTCTATTTGACCCGGGTCGATCTCATGCTTGAGTGCAAAAAAATGTTTATAAAATGTTAACTGATAGCCTGTCATCCTATCGTTTTTTCTTTTCGAATCCCAACCCCAAGAACAGGTCTTCCAATCGATTACATGATACTTGCCATCAGGTGTTTTCAATACTAGATCGATAAACCCTTTGTAATTAAAATCTATGCCGTCGAGGGCTTCGTAAAGCTCCTCTTCTGCAGAGATAACTTCAAAAGTTTTAAAATGATCTTTAACTGCTGGTAAAATGTGCCCTACTAAGTCGCGGCCCTGGGCGCGCATGTCTTGCACTAGGCTTTTTCGAAGCTCGACGCCGGCCTTCTCTAAGTCAGTCAACTCGTTTAAAAAATTCTTTTCAAACATCTCTTGAGTATTGAACTTTTCTTCGCTAGTTAAGAGCTGCTCACAGACGTCATGAACGGCCTTGCCGAAAGCAGTGTGTTCATTGCCTACAAATTCTTTTAGTTCGTCTATGTAGGTGAGCTTGTGCTTAAGAGGGCACTCATTCCAAATCTTCAATTCAGAAAATGATATATGTGATCGCTGTGACATAAGATATTACTTTAATAATAGCAACACAATTTAGTTTGACTAGAAATTTTTATTTTGCCAATCTGGATCCGACAATAAAGAAATTTTCTCATACACGCTAGGGCTGATTTTTCTCAACTCGTCGCGGGATCCTAAATAATATTCTTCAAAGCCTATACTAAAATACTCTCGCAAAGAAGTAATCGAATAGGGACTTAAAAACAGACCCATTGATAAACTGGCTAATTTGTCATACCCGACTTCGTGAAAAAAATAAAAATCTAAATTTTTGTCAAACTTGGTATTCAAAAAATTTAACTCTGTGGTTCCATGATCTTCATAGTTAAGCAAGACTTCCAGCTTACTTCTTTTAGTTAGAAATTCATTCTCTATCTTGGAATCAGAATATATGTCATAATTTGCTTTTTCTTCTAGTGCGTGAGCAAACTCGTGAACAATATCGTCCAACATGTCCTCTTCGTTATCTTGATCATTTGATGTATATATCGCACCATCAGCATAAGTAGCGTTAACGGAATTGTCATCTAAAAACGGAAATTTTCCAACATAGACGATATCTACTAAATCAAGAAAATGATCAGGCAGTACAGAATTTAGTCGAGAAAAAACCGCCTCTTGATTAATTGGATTCGTCAAAGGATCTTTTACAAAAACATCTATATTGCCATATCTTTGCTGGCTAAAATTTTTTCTTCGCTGATGCATGTAATTAATTATTTTCTTCTTGTTTATCATTTTCTTGTTCAGACGCTATTTTTTCACCGAGTTCCACATCCGATAGGGCCTGGTGGTATCCTCTAATAAAATTCTCTTCGGCAACAACCATTAAAAACTCTGGAAATTCGTCAGCCATAACGCCAACAATCATCTCAACAGTCACACTTTGATCATCCGGATTTAGCTTTTCTCCAACATATTCAACAAGCATATTTTTTAAATCGTTTTCTGGATCAACTGTTTCGGTCGCGACCGGATTTGTATTATATTCTTCAGTACTAACTATTTCCATTTTAAAGCACCTTTGAGGCCAAAGTCGCAACTTTGGAACGCTCTCCTTTTATTAATGTCATGTGGCCAGAAATATCATGCGGTTTAAGTTTTTCAATCGCATAAGACAGCCCATTTGAGGTAGAATCCAAATACACGCTGTCTATTTGCTCGACATCTCCAGTTAAAACAATTTTAGTGTTTTCTCCAACTCTGGTAATTATAGTCTTTAATTCATGCGTTGTTAAATTTTGTGCCTCATCAACAATAATAAACGCGTTTGAAATTGAGCGACCCCGGATATAAGTGAGGGCCTCGACTTGAATTGTGTTGTCATCATATAGATGAGCAATATTGTTTGATTTTCCATTCAGCAAGAAATCCAGGTTGTCTTGAATGGGCATCAGCCATGGTTTCATTTTTTCTTCCATAGTGCCAGGCAAGTATCCAATGTCCTTGCCTAGTGGTTGCACCGGCCTGGTTACAACCAGTTTTTTATACGTTCCAGATTCTAGGATTTGATCCAAACCTGCGGCGAGAGCAAGGATGGTTTTTCCACAGCCGGCTTTTCCAATGAGCGTCACTATGGGAACTGACGGGTCTAAAAGAAGATCCAAGCCAAACATCTGCTCTTTGTTTCTCGGCTTAAGATTCCAAATGCCAGTTTTAAATTCATCAACTTTTTTTAATTTATCACCATAGCTAACAAAACGACCAAGGGCGCTTTTTTTCTCATTAGCGTTTGACACAAGCATGACAAACTGATTTGGAAAAAGGCGAACATCTTCTCTGTCTAAGAAAACATCTTCACCCGCATAAAATTGATCGATTGTTTGATCATCTACTAAGTGTTTAACAAACCCTTTATACAACTCATTTGTGCTAGAAATTATTTTATTTGGTACGTAGTCTTCGGTTGGTATACCTAAAGAGTCGCACTTTACTCGCATATTAATATCACGCGTTACGACAATTACTTTTTTTCTAGGATGTGAGTTTTTCTTTTCTGTTATAGCAGTACCAATTATTTCGTTGTCTGCAGAATCTAAATCACAGCCTGGGGGTATGTCTTCGATATCATACCCACGCACAGATAGAAGTCCCTTGCCTCGACCCAGACGCACACCTTTATGAAGGTTGCCCTTGCTTCTTAAACTGTCGAGTATTCTAATCGTTGTTCTGGCATTTAAGCCGACACCATCTTGTCTTTTTTTATGTTTATCAATTTCGTCCAAAACTTTTAGAGGGATTACTAAATCATTGTTTTTAAACTCAAAAATTGATTTTGCGTTGGTTAGAAATACGTTAGTATCTAACACATAAGTCTTTTTCATAAATTTCTCGGCTTCGTGGAGACTAGTTAAAGTATGATGACGAAATTAAAACTGGTAATTCTTTTAACATTAGTTGTTCCAATATTAAATAGTTGCGCTACACAAATGAGCCACACTAAGACAGTTGTAACAGCTAAAAAATCTTTTGTTAAGATCTTAACATCAGCAAGACTAAAAATTCCAGCTATCTGCGCAGAGGATGATAAAAAAGACTGTGAGAAGCCGCCGGCGCCGTGGATCTTATATGCTACGGGCTCAGGTTCAGTTGTTTATTATGAAAAAACAAAAGCAATATTAACTGCCGCTCATGTTTGTAACCCGGCAGCTTTTGGATATGTTTCGCCAGAAGTTGAGTTTCAGCTAGAGGCTGAAGAGCGCGATGGAAGCAAGCATGTTATTAATATTTTAAAGTTTGATGTAAGGCTGGACATTTGTTTACTAAGTGCATCGACAGTTTCCGGCCCGCCGCTTAAAATGAGCGTCAAGAAGCCAGAGTATGGCGATGAAGCATATAATATCTCTTCTCCTCTGGGCTTGGCTGATGGAGAAGTTGTGCCTTTGTTTAAGGGAAATTTTTTTGGGAACAGTAAAGATGGAGGCCGTGCTTTCTATAGCATTCCAACCATTGGGGGTTCGTCTGGTTCTCCAATTTTAAACACTAAAGGAGAATTAATAGGCATGATTCATTCTGTGCACGCGCGCTTTCATCATGTCGCTGTATCTGTTTCCTACTCGGAATTATGGAACTTTTTAGAAAGTTCGCGCACACATACGACAATAATGCAAATGTTGTGTCCACGCTTAGGTTGCGAACAAAGTCAGTTTGACAAACCTGAACCATACAATGAAGAACATCTAAAGCTTCCTGAACTAATCCTATACCGGAATCGCTTAAGGTAGGCAGTGTTTTGCCTGTGGGCTATTACGCACTATAAATTAGCTATCTTAAGATGATCCAGACAGTTCCCAAATTGCCGACATTGTGCAATCAGCCACTTTTGCATATGACTCTAAACTAAGTGCAATACATTGGCCTTGTAAAAAAGTATTTTTACCGTCGTCAGCAAAAGTAAAAGTCTGTGTTGTGTTTCTAGCTACACTAGCTGTAACGGCTGTAATTTGTGGTGGGTCTTGATCTTGAGCATTTGGCGATCTGTGAAAAGCAACAACTGTCGAGCCAGGGTCAATGCCGCCATAATTTGGCTCACCCTCAGCATTAACAAACACTTTTTTTAACTTTCCATTAAGCGGTGCCAGCCAAAAATGATAAAACAAAGCAGTTTGACTGTCGGTTGTGTTGCCTTGCCATGGAATATATCTTTTGTGAGTTCCGCTATAATTAAAAACATGCATTGTTACAGTTTCAAATCGCTGAGCTATTGACGCGGTGTTTAGATAATCCGAATCATGATTGTGTGAACCTACATAAGAGCTGTCATGATTGTGTCCTGATGCCGCATATACGCCAGTGTGATTGTGGCTTGTGCTTGAATAAGAACTATCATGGTCATGATCGCTGCCGTCAGAACCGCCACCACCGCCTGAAGATATCGCAGAACCGTTTAAAAAAATAGATCCACTAACTTGCAAAGAGCCTGTTATAACAACATCATTATGCATCTGCACTTTGTTTTTAAACTCAGTGTTCCCATGATGTATGTGATGATTTGTTGTCTTTCTTGTCGACATACTATAAATATATTCTCAAATAAAAAAGGCAGCCACAATGGGCTGCCTTAGTTTATAAGCTATCAAGGTTTGTTGATTAAACGTCGGTGTTTGCTACTGGGGCAGCGCTGCCAATGTACTTAATGTACACAACAATCTTGCCTGTTTGAATAGCATCAGCAGTATTACTGCCGTCTGTGTTAATCAAGCATAAGTGAGTTCCGTCTCCACCGTCGACAAAGTTAGGGTTGCCAACCAAGCCCTGGCCTTGACCAAGTGCACCATTTGCGTTACTCTTAGCCTCAAAGGCTGTAATAAGCTGCACCACATCGCCTGTAATGGCAGTGTCAGCAGCGGACGGTGTCGTGCTTGTAATTACCAAATCCATACCTTTTTCATCGGTCGAATCAAACGCTTCTGTTGTTACCATAGCCGCGTCTAATACGGTACATTTTGCTGGTAATGTTGCGACAGTCTTAATAAGACCATTATCTGTGGTGGTAATTGTCGTATTACCACCGGTTGTTGCGCCGAACTTTAGCTCATATGCTACTTCATACACACCGTAACCAGCCGTACCATCCTTGGCCTTAACTGAGCGGGCGGCCATGAAGTCTGCTTGGGCCTTTTCTACTTTGCGATCTGCCATTTGTTTGTTCTCCTTAAAATAGCTTAAAAGCTTTCTCTCTAGTATATAGTTTGGTTGAAGTGAAAATTCTCTATTTTGTTTGTTTTAATATTTTACTGCGTAGCCTTCACTGAGCA
>MDSZ01098092.1_pt1 | contig 75566 bp, 61 predicted proteins | sample 811201 | NCBI WGS metagenome assembly MDSZ01 (sample SAMN05326647, study PRJNA326480) | marine metagenome | isolation source: seawater | place: Indian Ocean: North | collected 2010
CGAGAGCAGGTGTACCTGCACGCCCAGAGGGACTTGGTTCTGGACACCGGTCACGACCGCACCGAGTGCATAGGACATGACAGCCACCTGACGGTGGCCAACCACGCTCGTAGCCTGATCAAAGGCGCGGAACACCAGACCACGGAGGGTGAGCAGAGGGTTTCCGTTGGCGCGGACTGCAGCTGGATCAGCCAGGGGAGCTGGCACCAACAAACCGGTGGCGTGACCGCTTCGGAAGCCGGAACCGAGGTTCACTACCAAGCCGGGAACCAAGTGGTGCTGGATGCAGGCGTCGAGCTGACCCTTTGCGGCGGGGGCAGTTTCCTCAAGCTCGATCCCAGTGGCGTGACCCTGAGCGGCCCGGGTATCCGAATCAATTCCGGCGGTGGTCCGGGGAGCGCGCCTCGAGCCCAGCCACAGAGCCCTGAAACGCCGGTTCCCGTTAAGCCTGTGGCCAGTGCCGGGGTTGTTGGTCAGCCGCTGGCCGAAACCCGTGATCCGACGATCTCGTCAGGACCTTCTGCGTCCCGGGAAACGGTCAGGCTGGTGGATGTTCGGGGGCGAGGCTCGGATCGGGAGTTGATAACGGCCGGATCGGTGTCTGCCAAGGAGGGCTCAGAATGAACCAGCCCCTGAAATTCGTGCATCGACAGCTCGAAAAAACGGTTCGACTCAAGGCAGAAAATGACACGGGGGAGCCTGCGAGCATGACGCTCGCCATCCCCACGGAAGATGGCGGCTTCTTTTCGGTGCCGGTTCTGGATGAGTGGCGGGCGACTGAAGAAAAGCCGGAGGGTGAGTTAGGCAACACGCTGATGAGCGTTTGTCCGGTTGCCGAAATTCATCGTAATCGCCCCATTGCCACTGGTGGCGTGACGATCATGGGCGGTCGTGCCGTATCTCTCATGCGCCCTGGCTATCTTTACGTGTTTTGGAAACAGAGGCTTTGGCGGGAATTCAAGATCGGTGAGGATGGTGCTCTGAGGGAGGTCGATCTGGTGACCGCCCGGAGAGACACGACCGCCCATCGTTTACCGACTGGAGCGCCGGTGACGGATTTTCTTGTGCCGGTGATGCTGCATCATCGTTTTGAGCTCACTGGAATCCGGATTGCCTACAGCGAAATTCAATGGTCATGGCCCTATATTGAAACGTTGGAGTGCCGCCCGGCTGTTCTGGAAAAACGGGCGTTGTCGGTTGCGCCGGCTTGGGCTGCGGCGTTGGATGATTCGCTGAACTTCGACAGTGGTTTCCCTGCCTCAGGAATAGCCTCAGTGCCACCCTTGAGGCCTCGGGACCTGGGCATTGAACTGATGCTTGGGGACCCGGCTCAATTCACTCTCGAGTTTCAGTCGCCGAACGATGACGAACTGATCTCTCGGGTTGTCGACCGGTGGTCACGAATCCCCGGAGGCCCCCACGACGCCAACCGTGAGCCCCCGGACCTGACGTTGAACGCCGAGGTGGCGGACGATGTTCTGGGGGATGCCCGGGCACACCCTGCAATCGTATGCGTTGCCATTCCAGACCCGCTGTTCCGTTTGCGCCATGCCCTGACGCAACTGCACCTTGGTCTTCACTATTTGGATGCCATTGATCTGTCACTCAAAGACCGGCCGCTGATTCACTCAGCCACCTTGATACGCCAGGCTCTATTCGACCCTCAGGTGTCGGGAGCCAGCGGCCCGCTTGAAACCCTGCGGGCAGCGGTGGACCGGGAGAAACTCGATAAAATTCTGGACCAGGCCGAACGCCAGAAGGTGCTTGAGGACATAACGCTTCATCTGGATACACTGGCGGCGCTGCTGGACAGCGGCGAGTTTGATGCGGCCTGTGGCGACTACCTTAACCACCATGGGCTTGGCCCCTGCGAAGCGTTTGCTCTCCAGGCGACCCTGCTTGATCTGGCTCAGCAATTGCCCGGCGTGTTGCGAGCCCATGGCCTGAAGCCACCGGCCACGCTGTCTCGGCTACTCAAACACAGTGTCGGTAGCAACCGCCTCATTGACGCCTTGACCGGTGGCAAAAAAACAAGTCCCGGATCGCCCCCGCTATTGTCGCAGCTCGAAGAACTGGCCCGTAGCCAGGATACGCTCACGGAAGAGCGGTTGGGTGAGCTGGGACTGTCCGCCATCAGCCTTTTGGCCCAGCAGCTGAATCAGGAAGAGGGCAATGCCGGCACAAGCGTCAACGGCGGGGGTGGATCCGCGCTTCCCAGCAGTGCTCCGGGCACTGTTGCAGGGATGGTGCAAACCGCGCTCGGAGGTTGGAGCGGTGCCGTCCTCAAGGCTGCCGAACGTTTGCGTGAAAGCGGCGACGTGTCAGCGGTCAAGCTGGATCGTGTGTTTTCGTCGGTCAGGGACGTGGCAGAGGTTGCTGATCCCAATTTGGGCGGCGAGTTGAGGGTTATGCGCCGAGGGGCCGTAGACCTCACACGTTACAGCATCGTGGGTGTGCATGGAAAGGGGCTCTCGTTCGGGTTGACCGATGCGGATCGGCAGAGCGAGGCACTGACGAGGCGCAATGACTACCTGTTTGCCGACCGTGTGGATGCGACCGGCAAACGGGTCGCCTCCACCAGCCCGGCCCGGTTGCTGGACGAGACCGGCGAAGTCCTGGTGAAGGCCGCGGGCCATACTTGGGTCTTTGTGTTGCCCATCGACCACCCCGAAGCCCTGAAATTCAGCGCATTAACGTTTGATTGGGCAAGTAGAGCGAAGGCCCTGGCGGATGGGCCGGGCTTGTCTCGGGTGCTGGTGGGGTTGGCGGCTTATAACCTTGCGTCGGAGGTCGGGAGCCTTATGCACTCAAAGCCTGGGCAACTCGGGCTTTCATCCGTGAAAACCCTTGGCGCATTTCTTGATATAGCAGCGGCCCTAATGAAACTTCATGTTGTTAGTTCTCCGGCGGATGACAAGTTAGCCTCAAGGGTAATACTGAGACCGCTGTTCGAGATGAAATCTTTGCCACTGATTGGTCCGCTTATCCAAAAACGACTTATAGGTGTTGGTGCGAGTACCATCGTGCGTTTTTTGTCCTTGGTGAGCTTTTTTGCCGGAGGGGTGATGGTGGGAGTCACTGCCTGGGACTACCGCAACAGTGTTGCCCGGGGCGATCTGGATGCCGCTGCCGGACATGCGCTGGCCGTCGCCGGTGGCAGCATCTTTCTGGTGTCGACGCTGCTGAGCGGCGTGCTGGCGGTGCCGGGTTGGGGCTGGGCGCTGTTTGGGCTCGGGCTCGTGCTGGGGGGCAGTGTGTTCGCGGCCGTTGCAACCGACAGCGAGATCGAGCGGGTGTTGAAGCAGGGACCTCTGGGCGTTGGCCCGAACCACTCTGGGTTGCCTGGGGAGGATACCGTTTACTACGCCCAGCTGCTCACCCAATTCTCTCCCGTCACCATCTCCGTCAGGCGTTATGGAGAGTTGTCCGATTCGGAGCGGGCGATGTTTGCCGGACCGGCCCCTGCTCCAAACGACTATCGGGTGACGGTGACGTCCCCACTGATCAGCCGCTTCAAGCTTGGCCTGCCATCCCGGGGCAATACCCGTGTCCACGCCGGGCAGAAAAAACCTGACTTGCGGCTGGGTGTGCAGGAACTGGAGTATACCTGCACTACCGTTCAGACCCCCTCCGGACAAGTCGAAGAATACAACTTGACGCGAAACACTCCGTTACAGCGGATTACCGCCTGGGCCGCCTCACCGGAAGATCATTCGGTGCACTTTCTGGTGGAGCGGCGTCTGGCTGAGGGGGAAACCCACGCGTTGGGCTATCGTGAACAACGATTTATCCGTCTCAGAGTGGTTCTGCAGGCGTGTATCGAGAGCGAAGTCGGGGCGGTTCGGTTTCCGACCCCGGTATTGGAGGAGTACGAGCCGTTTGACTCGGCCCGCCACGGGGGGCTGCCGGCCAAGAGGCCGCATGTATTGGACCCATTCAAAAATGAACCTGTTCCCTACTGGATTGTGAAAGAGGTCGCCGTGTGAGTGGGAATGATCTCGGATATTGCCATGAAAACCGGGGATTCCGGGCGGACCGGATTCCCCCGTTGCCGGACTCGGTGAAAAGCCGACAACGCCTGGGCGAGGACCTTCAGCCGGTGGGCGACTATGCGGGCATCGAGCCCTATTTTCGGGTGTGCGCGGATGTGGCGGAGGTTCAACATCAGGACCGGAACGAGCCGGAGGCGTTCACCTCCGACGACGCGTGGTGGTGGAACCACCGGCGGATTCGGTTTCTCAATGGTAAGGCGTTTATTGGCTTGTCAGCCCTGCTGTTGCTGGTCCCCTATACCTGGGGCGGACTGGTTCTGGTCGGTGGAGGGTGGGGGGCCATATATCTTGCTAACTTGGTCGATATCCCCTTTATCCTGAAGTTTTTTTGGATTATTGCTGTTGGTTTTGGCTGGCTCGCTCTCTCCTTTTTCATTCTGATAAAAACCATGCCCTGGGTCATGGGAGGTTTCGCGCTGCTGCTGAGGCCCTTTGATGCACTCCTTGCCAGGCTGTTGGACCGTGGCCTGGACGCGGGAGAGAGCTACTTCAGCCGCGAGACGGGGGAGGTGAGCTTTGCCCTGCCGGGGGGCCGGAAGCTGACGGCGCCTTTCGAGGAGTTTGACGCCTACGTGGAACGTGTGATCCAGCATGGCGGCATCTTCTATCGGTTGATGTTTGTGCACCGTTATACCGGCAAACAGTTCAGCCAGACCTCCCTGAGCCGGGTGGAGCCGAGCCGGGAAGAAGTGATGGCGCTCTGGGACATGCTGCAGCGGTATATGGACGTGTCCCAACCGTTGCCGGACGTGCCCCGGTTGGAACCCTTCCGCCACCTGGACCCGGTGACGGCTGCGCACGATCAGGCAACGGGCCGGCCTGCGCGGTATTGGCGGGATCTGGATCTGGAAGCCTGGCAGCGGGGCGAGGGCGCCGAGTGGTTGAGGCGGCAGACGGCGTATGCCTGGGACACACGTGTCTGTCGCCTGACGCCGCGGCTTGGGCTGGTCTCCCTGGCGGACTATCGGGAACTGCGGCCGGAAGACGCGTATCCGGTTTGAGCTCGGCCCGTTGGTGATGCCGGAAAGAGGCCTTCGGGTGCCGTCCGTCAGGGGGATCCGGCGTGGTCCGACAGGTAGCGTTCCAGATCCGGCCGGAACGCGGCCTGCACCCCCAGGCGCTTGAGCATCCAGTAGTGGCCGGCGATCATCCGGTCGATGAAGAGGCTCTCCACCGGTGGCTGGAAGCGGTTGAGGTACTGGAACACGGTGCTGGTTTTCGCCGCCACCCGCTTGTGGATGTCCGCTTCCCCGAAGTCGTAGGGCTGGTCATCCAGAAAAGGTACGATCAGGATGTCGCGCCACATGGCGTAGTAGGCTTCGTCCACCGCCGGCTGATCCTCTACCCGCGCGCCCAGATCGATCAGGTGCCGGTCCAGGGCTTCGTAGTCCTCGTTCAGGGCGGCGATCAGCGCCTTGCGGTAGGCTTCGACGATCTCCGGCTTGAGTTTCTTGACGCAGCCAAAGTCGTAGAGGATGACGGTGCCGTCCGGACGGTAGGCGAAGTTGCCTGCGTGCGGATCGCCATGAATGCACTGAAACCGGAACAGTTGATCGGCCATCAGGGTGAAGATGCGGTGGCCGATCAGGTTGATGGTGGCTTGGTCGTATCGGTCCGGCGTGACCTGGCTGACGTGATCCCCTTCCACCAGCTCCAGGGTCAGTACCCGGCGGGTCGAGTGGCTGTCGATGACGGCCGGGATTCGGACCCAGGGCTGATCCTGGTGGAAGCGACGGAACAGGCGGATGTTGCGGGCTTCGTTTTCGTAGTCCAGCTCTTCCTTCAGGCGTTCGCGGATTTCGGCGAACAGCTGGTCGACGCTGGCCTTGGGCATTTTCAAAAGGCCGCCGAGGCGGAGGGTCAGCCGCAACTGCTTCAGGTCGGAATCGCAGGATTCATCCACCCCCGGATACTGAACCTTGACGATCACGTCGGTGCCGTCGTGCAACCGGGCCCGGTGAACCTGACCGATGCTGGCTGAGGCGTAAGGCGTGTCTTGGATATACTCGAACAGTTCGCCCAGAGACTTGCCCAGTTCGGTCTCGATTTGCTCGGCAATCACCTCGAAGGGCATGGGCGGCGCTTCCCGCTGCAGCTTCTCCAGCGCTTCGGAAAACTCCCGGGGCAGGAAGTCCTGGGTCTGCGAGGCAATCTGCCCCACCTTCATCACGGCGCCCTTCAGTTCCCCCAGGGTCTCCGCGATCTGGCCCGCCATGCGGGTGTAGCTTTCGCTGCGGGCGCCTTCTTCGTTCTCGGTGCCAAGCAGGCGCCGGGCACGCTGGCCCGCATACTGGCCGGCGACCGAGGCGGTCATGCCGGCGAGTTTGAGAAAGCGCCCTGCGCGGGAAGTAACCGGTTTCTTGGCCATGTCTTGTCTACGTCCGTGACCGTCGGGATGCGTGCCGTCACGCGGCCGTGGCTATCAGGTTACTCGGGTTTGCAGGAACAGCAAGTCCTCCAGTTCAAGGGTCAGTGTCTGGCCGGGGTGGAGGGGGCCGACCCCTTTTGGGGTGCCGGTCAGCACGACGTCACCGGGTTGCAGGGTGAAGTGACGGCTGATATGGGCGATCAGCGGACCGGTGGGGTTGAGCATGTCCCGGGTGTCACCGCTCTGGCGGCGTTCGCCGTCGATGTCGAGGCTGAAACGGAGGCTGTCGCCGGTGACGGCCTCGGCCGGGACGAACGGCGACAGGGGGCAGGCGCCATCAAACGCCTTGGCCCGTTCCCAGGGGTGGCCTTTCGCCTTTAGCTGGCTTTGGAGCTCACGCAGGGTCAGGTCCAGGGCCAGGCCGTAGCCCAGGATGGCGGCCTCGGCCTCGCTGACGGAGGCGTGGGTCAGGGGGCGGCCGATGAGAACGGCCAGTTCGGTTTCGTAATGGACTTCGCCCCGGTCCTTGGGCAGATCGATGGGGCGGGTGACGTGAACCGCGGCCGTCGCGGGCTTAATGAACAGCAGCGGTTCGTCCGGTACCGGGTTGTTCAGCTCCCGGGCGTGCTCGGCGTAGTTGCGGCCAATGCAGACAATCTTGCCGAGGGGCCGGTGGACGGGGGTCCCATCCTTCCAGTGGTGTTGATAGTCCGACATGACCGCCTCCTGTGTGCGTGGGTTACTCTCCTTCGAACGAGCACACAGTATAAACCTGCAAACCTTCCTCCTGCAGCTTGCGTGAACCGCCCAAGTCCGGCAGGTCGATCATTGCCGCTACCTCGACGATTTCAGCGCCGATCCGGCGGATCAGCCGGGATGCCGCCAGCATAGTGCCGCCGGTGGCGATCAGGTCGTCCACCAGCACCACCCGGTCACCTGCCTTGAAGGCGTCCTTGTGCAGCTCGACGGACGCCGTACCGTACTCCAGCTGATAGTCCTCCACCACGGTATCGAACGGCAGCTTGCCCTTCTTGCGCACCAGCACCAGGGAGGCGTTCAGCTCATAAGCCAGCGGCGAGCCGATGATGAAGCCTCGGGCGTCGACCGCGGCCACGGCGTCGATGGTCTGGCCGTGGTAGCGGTGGACGAAGGCGTCGATCAGCTTGCGAAAGGCCGTCCTGTCCTGCAGGACGGTGGTGATGTCCCGGAAGGTAACGCCGGGCTTGGGCCAGTCCGGTACCGTGCGGATGGCTTTCTTGATGCTTTCGGAAAAGTAGTCCATGGCGAACTCGGTATCGTGTCAGGATGCCGCTCAGGCGGCATCCAGGAACATGAATTTCAGAACGAACACCACCGCGATGGTCACGACACTGGCGTTGAGATCGGACCAGCGGCCGGACAGCGCCTTGATGACCGCGTAAGTAATGAAGCCCAGGGCGATGCCGTTGGCAATGGAAAAGGTCAGCGGCATCGCCAGGGCGGTGACAATGGCCGGAGCGGCGTCGGTGATGTCATCCCAGTCTATCAGTTTCAGGCCGCTGGCCATCAGCACCGCCACGTACAGCAGGGCTGGCGCAGTGGCGTAGGGCGGAATGATGCTGGCAATGGGCGACAGCAGCAGACAGGCCAGGAACAGAAGGGCCACCACCACGGCGGTCAGGCCGGTCCGGCCGCCGGCCGAAATGCCGGCGGTGGACTCGATGTAACTGGTGGTGGTGGAGGTGCCCAGGGCGGCCCCGGTCATGGTGGCCACGGAATCGGACATCAGTGCCCGGCCCAGACGCGGCAACTTGCCGTCCTTGTCCAGCAGTCCACCCCGGTGGGCGGCGCCGATCAGGGTGCCGGAGGTGTCAAACAGGTCAACGAACAGGAACGCGAAGATGATGCTGACCATGCCGATATTGAGGGCGCCGGCCAAGTCCAGCGCCAGGAACGTGGGCGCCAGGCTGGGCGGGGCGGAGATGAATCCCTTGTATTCCACCAGCCCCAGCATCATGGCAATCAGGGTGATGGCCAGGATGCCGATCATCACTGCGCCGGTGACTTTGCGGAACGACAACGCGCAGATCAGGACAAAACCGCCGAAGAACAGCAGGCTTTCCGGGGTTTTGATGTCGCCAAGGCCCACCAGGGTGGCGGGGTGGTCGACCACAATGCCGGCGTTCTTCAGGGCAATCAGGGCCAGGAAAAAGCCGATGCCGGCTGAGATGCCGAAGCGCAGGGACATGGGAATGCTGTTGATGATCCATTCCCGAACCTTGACCACGCTGAGCAGAAAGAAGATGAGGCCCGACAGGAAGACCGCGCCCAGCGCGACCTGCCAGCTGTAGCCCATGCTGCCAACCACGGTGAACGAGAAGAACGCGTTCAGGCCCATGCCCGGCGCCAGGGCGATCGGGTAGTTTGCCCACAGCCCCATGATCAGGGTACCGATGGTCGCGGCCAGACAGGTGGCGACGAACACCGCACCAAAATCCATGCCGGTTGACGACAGGATGCTGGGGTTGACCACAATGATGTACGCCATGGTCAGGAAGGTGGTGATGCCCGCGACCACTTCTTTGCGGACGGTCGTGCCATGGGCCTGGAGTTGGAACAGTCTTTCAAGCATGACGGATGTCTGCCTCGCAGGGTGCTGGAAGTTGAACGTTAGGGGGAAATTCCCGGGGTTGCGTGAAAAAACGGCAATGTTACCGCCTCAATCCCGTCAGGCCAAGGGATGATTGGTGACGGCTCGAGGCGGTGGGACCGCTAGGGCTGGACCGGGTCCCGTTGTAGCCGGATGTCGAACCGGACGGCCAGCATCCGCACCACCACGATGAACAGCAGCCCGATGGTGAGCGCCAGGCTTTCGCTGGTCAGCAGCCACTGGCAGAGGAAGTAGACCCAGCAGCCGGCAAAGGAAATGGACGCGTAGATCTGGTCCTTGCGGAAGATGAACGGTACCTCGTTGCAGAGGGTGTCCCGCAGGGCGCCGCCAAAGGTGCCGGTCATCACCCCCAGCAGCGACGCGATGAACCAGGAATGACCGAGGTCCAGGGCCAGCTGCGCGCCGAGGATGGAAAAGATCCCGAGGCCGATGGCGTCGGGGAAGACAATCCGGGACTCCTTCAGCCGTTCGGCCCGGCGCCAGTAGCTGAAGACAATGGCCATGGCCAGGATCAGGATGGGCTGTTCCTGGTGCTTGATCCAGTACAGCGGGTGGTTGTCCATCATCAGGTCCCGCAGGGTACCGCCGCCAAGCGCTGTAATGAATCCGATAGTGAACACACCCACCGGGTCCATGTTCTTCGAGCGCGCCACGATCATGCCGGAGATGGCAAACGCGACAATGCCAATCATTTCCAGGAGATAGATGATGTCGAACATGTTTGACCCCAGGGCTTCGATGGTCGGCGCGGAACGTGAGCGGCGGGCCCGCGTCGCGGGTGCGCGAAGGATAGCGGAAATTCCGGGCCGATTCACCCCTGTTGGCTGCGCATAAGTACCGCTTATTCCGCTGGATAAGGGATCTTGATTTGCCTCATGACGCGACTCTGTCTAGTTTGGTTCGCAGGCGCGGGCACGAGACCCGACAGGACAACAACCCGTTCAGGAGAGCGCATGAAAGCGATCGTATGCAAGGCCTATGGTCCGGCCGAAACGCTGGTGATCGAGGAGGTTCCCAGCCCCGAGGTCAAGGGTCGGGGCGTCAAGGTGCGGGTACGCGCCGCCGGGCTCAATTTTCCGGACACCCTGATCATCGAGGGCAAGTACCAGTTCCAGCCGCCGATGCCATTCTCGCCCGGTGGCGAGATGGCCGGCGAGGTGATCGCGGTGGGCGACCAGGTGACGCGGTTTCGACCCGGCGACCGTGTGGCTGGTCTGACCGGCTACGGTGCCTTCGCGGAGGAAGTGGTGGTGGCCGAGGATAATCTGCTGCCGGTGCCCGATGCCATGTCCGATGAGCAGGCCGCCGCCTTCACCATGGTGTACGGCACCTCCTATCATGCCCTGAAGCAGCGCGCCAACCTGCAGCCGGGGGAAACCCTGCTGGTGCTCGGGGCCAGTGGCGGCGTGGGCCTGGCCGCGGTGGAACTGGGCAAGGCCATGGGTGCCCGGGTGATCGCCGCGGCCAGCTCGGCGGAAAAACTGGCGGTGGCCCGGGCCGCCGGCGCGGACGAGCTGATCAACTATCGCGACGAGCCCCTGAAAGATGCGGCCAAACGCCTGACCCGGGGCAAGGGCGTGGACGTGGTGTACGACCCGGTGGGAGGTGACTTCACCGAACAGGCCCTGCGTGCCATGGCCTGGAACGGTCGTCACCTGATTGTCGGCTTCGCGGCGGGTGAGATCCCAAAAATTCCGGCCAACCTGACCCTGCTCAAGGGCTGCTCGGTGGTGGGGGTGTTCTGGGGCGATTTCACCCGCCGGGAGCCGCAGACCAGTGCCGAGAATATGCAGGCGCTGCTGACGCTGTTCGCCGAGGGACGGATTACCCCGACCATCAGCCAGGTGTATGCATTCGAGGACTACGTCGACGCGTTCGGGGCCCTGACCGGCCGTCGCGCCACCGGCAAGGTGGTGCTGAGGGTGGCCAGGGACTGAGCACGGTCAGAAACCGAGGTCGCCGGCGTCGATCCGGCGGACCAGGGCCGGCGTCAGCCGGGTGTATTCGTGGGTTCCGGGTAACCAGACGTAGACCTCGTCGTCTGGGCGCTCCAGTGCATAGCCAAGCTTCTGGAGATCCACCTTGCGGTATTTGAAGGTGCCGGTTTTCTCGATGTCATGGGTGACGCGGAGGAACACCGGCACCGCGTACCCGGGCAGGTGCCGGCGCAGGTGCGTCAGCAGCGCGTTGGCCTGGAAGGCTTGGTCATCCCTGGGCACCAGGGTGGCCATGCCGGCCTTGCCGTTGGTCCCGGGAATTTCGACGCCGTAGACAATGGCTTCCCGCACCTGGCCGGACGCATCCAGGATGTGTTCCACCTCGGTGGTGGACACATTTTCCCCCTTCCAGCGGTAGGTGTCGCCCATCCGGTCCACAAACTGGAGGTGGCGGCAGCCGATTTCTCGCAGCACATCGCCGGTGTTGAACCAGGCGTCGCCCTTTCGGAATGCGTCCCTCAGGATGGACTGCTCCGTGGCCTCCTTCTGGGTGTAGCCCTCGAACGACCACTTCCGGGTGATTGCCCCGATCAGCAGCCCAGGCTCGCCCTTGGCGACCTCCTCCAGCCGGCCGCGTGCGTTGCGGATGGGATCGCGCGTGCCCTCGTGGAAACGGACCAGCTTGTAGGGCGCGGTGGAAAAGCCCACGGTATTGTCCAGGTTGAAGACATTGCTGAAGCCGATATTGCCTTCGGACGAGGCGTAAAGTTCGGCGACGACCTCGATGCCGAAGCGTGCCTTGAACGCCTGCCAGATGGAGGGGCGCAGGCCGTTGCCGATCATCTTGGTCAGGCCATGATCCCGGTCCCGCTCGCTGGGGGGCTGGTTGAGCAGGTAGCGGCACAGTTCGCCCACGTAGCCGAAGGTGGTGGCCCGGTAGCGGCGAACGTCGTCCCAGAAGGCGCGGGCGGAGAACCGGCGGCGCAGGGCGATTGCCGAGCCGCCGGCCAGCACCGAACCCCAGCACACCAGCAGTGCGGTGCCATGGTAGAGGGGCAGGGGGCAGTACAGGACATCATCCGGTGTCATGGCCAGGGACATCAGGCCAAAACCGCCGTAGGCCCGCACGAACTTGCGGTGAGAACCGGGCGCCGCCTTGGGCAGGCCGGTGGTGCCGGAGGTGTACAGGTAGATGGCGGTGTCTCCCAGCGTCGGCGGCGTTGCCGGTCTGGGCCGGTCGCTGTTACGGGCGGCCACCTGCGCCGCCATGTTGTCGTAGCCGGCGGGGGCCTCGCCGAAGCTGGCCAGGGTGTTGGTGTCGGCCAGAAACTGGAAGGGGTGGGTCAGGGACAGCCCGGCCCGGATGTTCTCGATACTGTCGATCCGTTCCTCGCCGACAATCACCAGGCGAGGCTCGACCAGCTGGATACTGTGCGTCAGGACGCGGCCGGTCTGGGCCGTGTTGAGCATGGCACAGGCAACCCCGAGCTTGGCGGCGCCGGCCACCACCGCCAGCAGCTCCGGGCGGTTCTCCAGCAACACCGCCACGGTGTCGCCTTTGCCCAACCCCAGATCGGCGAGATAGTGGGCGATGCGGTTGCTCCAATCATCGAACTCCCGCCAGGTGATGCGGCAATCGCCGGCCAGGATGGCGGGCCGGTTGGGGTAGCGGTCCGCATTGCGCTCCACCAGCCGCCCCAGGGTCAGATCCTTGCCGCTGTCCTTCAGCGAGTAATAGTAGAGTCCCCGGGCAATGGCTGGAAACCGGCGCAGTACGCCGGGCAGCTGGCGGACGATGTCTCGGGCGGATATGGATGCCTGGCTCATGGTGCTCCTGATTCACGGGGATGTGGTGTCGGCCTCCGGCTGCCGGATCTCGATCAGCCGCTGGCCCCGGCCGACCTGGTCGCCCGGCTGGATGTGAATCCGGGCAATCACGCCCGCGCCGGTGGCGCGCAGCGGGTGCTCCATTTTCATGGCTTCGAGCACGGCGAGGGTCTGGCCCGGGCTGACGGTATCACCCTCGGACACCCGTACCTCGACAATGGCTCCGTCCATGCTGGCGCGTACCTCGCCACCGTGATCCGGGGCGTCCGTGGTGGCGGGCTGATGGGTTAGGTCCCGCACCGACCAGGTCTGGCCACTGGCCTGCCAATATAGGCAATCCCCCTGCAACTGATATTGGCAAACCTGACGAACCCCCTGGGCGATGAAGTCCACCTGTCCCCGGCTCCGGGACATCAAGGTCAGGGTGTGGGAGCGGTCACCCTCGGTCACGGTCAGGGCCTGGTCGTGGCGGCACAGCCGCAGGTGGTGAACGGTGTCGCCCGAGGCCAGTGTCAGGGGAATGACGCCGGTGCCTGCATTGCTCCAACCCGCCCCGCCGTCGGTGCCGAGAATCGCGGCGGCGATGGCCAGCTCCGCCAGAGCCGGGGGCTGGGGTGACAGGCAGGGGGACGTCGCGAATGTCTGCTCGAGAAACGCGGTGGTGGCGTTGCCCTGGCCAAACAGGTCGTGGTCGATGACCCGGCTCAGGAAATGCCGGTTGGTGGTCACCCCGAACACCACGGTGTCCTCCAGGGCCCGGATCAGTCGTCGCCGAGCCTGATCCCGGTCGCTGCCCCAGGCCACGATTTTGGCCAGCATGGGGTCGTAGTGGGGGCTGATCCGGTCGCCGGCGCGCACACCGGTGTCGACCCGCACACCCTCGCCGGTGGCCGCGTCGAAGCGAAGCAGGGTTCCGGTCTGGGGTTGGAATGCCCGGGCCGGGTCCTCGGCGTACAGGCGCGCCTCGATGGCGTGACCGTGCAGGGGGATCTCCGCCTGCGTCAGGGGCAGGGGCCGGCCCTCCGCCACCGCCAGTTGCCAGGCCACCAGGTCCTGACCGGTGATCTGTTCGGTCACCGGATGCTCGACCTGAAGCCGGGTGTTCATTTCCAGAAAGTAGAAGGTGCGATCCTGGCCGACCAGGAATTCCACCGTGCCGGCACCCTCGTAGCCGCAGGCCCGGGCTGCCCGCACCGCCGCCTCGCCCATGGCTTGGCGCAGCGCCGGGGTCACGAACGGCGAGGGGGCTTCCTCCACCACTTTTTGATGCCGGCGCTGGATCGAGCAGTCCCGGTCACCCAGATGGACGACATGACCGTGGCGGTCCGCGAACACCTGGATTTCCACATGCCGGGCATCAACCACTGCCCGTTCCAGAATCAGTTCATCATCCCCGAATGCCTGGCGGGCTTCCGAGCGGGCCCGGGTCAGTGCCTCGGCCAGCTCCGATGCCTGTCGCACCAGCCGCATGCCCCGGCCACCGCCGCCAGCGGACGCCTTGATCATCAGCGGGTAGCCGAGGGCATCGGCGGCATCGGTCAGGGCCGCATCGGAGGCCCGGGCCGACTCGTACCCGGGAACCACCGGCACGCCCGCTGCCACCATTGCTTCCTTCGCCCGGCGCTTGCTGGCCATCAGCTCGATGGCCGCCTCCGGGGGACCTACGAAAACCAAGCCCGCCGCCCGGCAGGCCCGTGCGAATTCGGCGTTCTCGGACAGGAAGCCGTAGCCGGGGTGAATGCTGTCGGCACCGGTGATTCGCGCCGCCTCCAGGACTGCTTCGGAGTTGAGGTAGGAGGCGTTCGCCTGCGCAGGCCCCAGGCAGACGGCTTCGTCGGCCTCGGTCACGTGCAGGGCCCCGGCATCGGCCTCCGAATACACGGCCACCGTTCGGTACCCGAGTGCCTGGGCGGTCCGGTTGATCCGGACGGCAATTTCACCCCGGTTGGCGATCAGGAGTTTTCTGAGCATGGTCGGCGTCCTCTGTGGATGTCGGGGGTACCCGCGCGAGCCGGTGGGTCAGTGGTCGTTTTCGGCCCACCCGGGCGGGCGCTTCTGGATGAACGCCAAGGTGCCTTCGGCACCTTCCGGACCGCGCATGGCCTGGGCGAACAGCGCGGCCGCATCGTCCAGCAAATCCGCCATGGGCTCCTGTCCGACCCGGTGCAGCAGGGCCTTGGTCCGGGCGGTGGCGTCCGGAGCACACCGGCGTACCCGCGCCAGCACCTGCTGTAACTGGGTGTCCAGTTCGGCGTCACCCTCGGCAACCTGGTGCACGAGCCCCAGGGCCCGGGCCTCGTGGGCGTCCACCGTGATGCCGAGCAACGCCAGGCGCCGGGCCTGGGTCAGGCCGATGCGCTGCACCACGAAGGGCGCAATCTGCGCCGGGATCACCCCGAGCGAGGTTTCCGGCAGGGCGAAACGGGTCTGGACGCCGGCCAGTGCCACGTCCGATACGCAGGCCAAGCCCAGGCCGCCGCCCATGACCGTGCCCTCAAGCACCGTCACCACGATGTTTGCGGCGGCATTCACCTGTTGCAGCAGGCGGCCAAATGCCCGGTTCAGGGTGTGGAACGGGTCCGGCTGGCCCCCTTCTTGGGGGCGACCCCGGGCTTCGGCCATGTCGTGGAGGTCGCCGCCGGCACAGAAGTGTCCGCCGGCGCCACGCAGGACCACGGCGCGCACGGCGGGATCGGTTTCGATCAGCGTGAACACCGTTGACAGTTCTGCCACCATCCGCAGGCTCATGGCGTTGCGGACCTCAGGCCGGTTCAGGGTGATGAACAGGGCGGAACCGTGGAGGTCCAGTCGCAAGGTGTCGCAATGGGGAAGGCGGGTCATGGTCAGTCCCTTCGCTTGCTGGGCAGGATGCCCATCAGCTTGCAGATGATGCCGAGCATGATTTCGTCGGCGCCGCCGCCGATGGATACCAGCCGTACATCCCGGAATGCGCGGGACACCGGGTTGTCCCACATGTAGCCGTTGCCACCCCAGAATTGCAGGCAGGCGTCGGTCACTTCCCGGCCCAGCCGGCCGGCTTTCAGTTTCGCCATCGACGCCAGCCGGGTGGCGTCCTGGCCGGCGATGTGCTGCTCGCAGGCTTGGTAGGTGAGGGCGCGCAGCGCCTCCACTTCCGTCTGCAGCTCCGCCAGGCGGAAGTGGATGTACTGGTTGTCGATCAGCACCTGGCCAAAGGTGCGTCGCTCCCGGCAGTAGGTAGTGGTGCGATCGATGCACGCCTCCAGCGCTTTGATGACGTTGGCGGCCCCCCACATTCGTTCTTCTTGGAACTGCATCATCTGCATCATGAAACCGGTGCCTTCGGCGCCGATGCGGTTGCGTTGGGGGACCCGGACATCGTCCAGAAAGATCTGCGCGGTTTCCGAGGAGCGCATGCCCAGCTTGTTCAGGTGAGGGCTGAACGATACGCCCGGTGTGTCCGTGGGCACCAGAATCAGGGATTTGTTCCGGTGCGGCTTGTCGTCGCTGGTGTTGGCCAGAAGGCAGATAAAATCGGCTTTCGGCGAGTTGGTGATCCACATCTTGGAGCCGTTGATGATGTAGTCGTCGCCGTCCTTGCGCGCATTGGTGCGGATGCCCGCGACGTCCGATCCGGCGTCCACTTCACTGACCCCGATGCAGCCGACGCGGTCGCCGGCGATGGCCGGTGCCAGGAACTCCCGCTTGAGCTCGTCGGAGCCGAACCGGGCCAGCGCCGGAGTGCACATGTCCGTCTGCACGCCGATGGCAAGGGGCACGCCGCCGCACAGCGCCAGGCCGAGTTCCTCGGCGGCCACCAGGTTGTAGCTGTAGTCCAGGCCCATGCCGCCGTAGGCTTCCGGTTTCTGGATGCCGAGCAGGCCCAGGTTGCCCAGTTTCTTGAAGAGGTCCTTGATCGGGAATTCGCCCGCGGCCTCCCACTCGTCGCAATAGGGGTTGATTTCCTTTTCAACGAAGTCCCGCACCGTTTTGCGCAGGGCGTCGTGTTCGGGGGTGAATTTCATGACGGTTCTCCGTAGCAGATGAGGGTGGGGCGAAACATCAGAGGCGCGCCACGCCGAACGTGTTGGGCCGGAGTGGCCGGTGCTCCGCCTCCCGGCACACGGACAGCACCAGCGCCAGGACCCGGCGTGTGTCCCGCGGGTCGATCAGGCCGTCGTCCCACAACCGGGCGGTGCCGTACAGCGCGGTGGAGCCTTCCTCCAGCTTGCGGGCGGTGGCCTGTTCCAGGAAATCCAGGGTTTTCGGATCCGGTTCGATGCCGTTGCGCCGTTGTTTCTCCTCGGCGACGATGCGCATCACTTTGCCCGCCTGGGCCGGCCCCATGACCGCGGTCCGGCTGTTGGGCCAAGCGAAGATGAAACGGGGGTCGAGGCCGCGTCCGCACATGGCGTAGTTGCCGGCACCGTAGGAGCCTCCCACCACGATGGCGATCCGGGGCACCCGGCAGTTGGTCACCGCCTGGATCATCTTGGCGCCGTGTTTGATGATGCCGTGCTGTTCGGCGTGGGTCCCCACCATGAAGCCGGTGGTGTTGTGCAGGAACAGCAGCGGCGTGCCGGCCTGGTCGCAGAGCTGGATGAACTGGGCGGCCTTGGCGGCGCCCTCGGGGGTGATCGGGCCGTTGTTGCCGATCACCCCCACGGCGTGCCCCTCGATGCGCAGGGTCCCGCACACGGTCTGGTCGTCGTAACCGTTCTTGAAATCGAGGAAACGGGAACCGTCGGCGATCCGGGCCAGGATTTCGCGCACGTCGTAGGGTTTCTTGGGATCTGCCGGAATCACGCCCAGCAGCTCCTCGGCCGGGTAGCGAGGGGGTTCCCAGGTTCCGGCCGGGGCGGGTGGTCGATGTTCGTTCCAGGGCAGGGCCCCGAGGATTTCCCGCGCCAGGCGGATGCCGTCGGCGTCGTCCTCCGCCAGGTACTCGGCGGTGCCGGCCACGGTGGCGTGCATGTCGGCGCCGCCCAGGGCTTCGTCGGTGGCAATCTCGCCGGTGGCGGCCTTGAGCAGCGGCGGCCCGGCCAGGAACATCTTGGCCTGGTGGCGTACCGTAATGACGTAGTCGGACAAGCCCGGCTGGTAGGCGCCGCCGGCGGTGGCGTTGCCATGCACCACGGTGATCTGGGGAATCCCGGCCGCGGACAGCCGGGCCTGATTGGCGAAGCCCCGGGCCCCGGGGACGAAAATGTCCGTGGCGTAGTTAAGATTGGCACCACCGCTTTCCGACAGGGAAATCACCGGCAGCTTGTTCTCAAGGGCAATTTGCTGCAGGCGCAGAGTCTTGTCCAGCCCGGCCGGAGTGATGGTGCCCCCCTTGATGGCGCTGTTGCTGGCGACCACCAGACAGCGGATGCCCGAGACCATCCCGATGCCGCCGATCAGGCCGCCGCCGGCCTGGCTGCCGTCCGTGTCGTCGTACATCTTGTAGCCGGTGAGGCCGCAGAGTTCGAGAAACTCGCTGCCCCGGTCCAGCAAGCGGTGGAGGCGGTCCCGGGGGAGCAGTTTGCCCCGCCGGGTGAAACTGGCCCGGGCCGACTCGGCCAGGTCCAGTGCCTTCTGCTCCGCCTCGCGGAAGATTTGCAGGTGAGCCCGCAGGGCGTCGTGGTTGGCCCGGTACTCGTCCGAGCGCGGGTCAATGTGGGTGGTCAGTGGTTGCATGGCGCCATCCTCTAGTCCTCGCTCAATACCCGGGGCGTGACGGCCCGGTGAAAACCGTTGAACGGTGTGTTGTTGCGGGCCTGGGGCAGGGGCCAGATACGACTGCCTTGGGAGGCGGCCGCGTCCACCCGCAGGCAGTCGCCGGAGATGAAGGCAGCGGCGGGGCTGAGCAGGAAACAAATCGCAGCACTCACCTCGGCCTCGGTACCCAGCCGTTTGATCGGCACCGCGTCGGCCAAGCCGCGGATCCACGACTTCATGTGATCGGGGTAATTGTCCATGCCGCTGGAGGCGATCCAGCCGGGGGCGACGGCGTTGACCCGCACCCCGGCGGCCGCCCATTCCACCGCCGCGGTCTGGGTGAAGTTGACCATGCCAGCGCGGGCGGCGCCGGAGTGCCCCATGCCAGGCATGCCGCCCCACATGTCGGCGACGATGTTGACGATGGCGCCGCCGCTCTTGTTCAGGGCCTGGGTGTACGCCTCTCGGGCCATCAGGAAACCACCGGTCAGGTTGGTGCGTACCACCGTTTCCCAGCCCTTCTGGCTGATCCCGGTCAGCGGGGCGGCGAACTGGCCACCGGCGTTGTTGACCAAACCATTGAGGCGGCCGTGTTGATCGAGGATGGCCCGCACCGTGGCTTGAACAGCCGCTTCCTCACGGATGTCACAGACATGTGCCGAAGCCGTGCCGCCGTCGTCCAGGATCTCCTCGCGAACCCTGGCGACCTTGTCGGGATTCCGGCCCACCAGCGCCACGCGTGCGCCCAGGGAGGCCAGTTCGTGGGCGGTGCAGCGGCCGATGCCGGAACCGCCGCCGGTGATGATGTACACCCGGTCCTGGAACAGACCCGGCTGGAAAACGGAACGGTAGCTCATGCGTGGGGTCCTGTGCCGTCGGGAGACAGATGCCCGGGGATGGGGATGGGAAATTCCAGCAGTTGTTGCGCGAAGGCTTTGCCCTGGGGATCGATGCGCAGGCTGGCGACGCCGCCGCCGCCGAGGCTGTGCTCGAGCAGGAAATTGAATGCCGCCAGTCCCGGCAGCGGCCAGCGGGTCACCCGGCCCCGCTCCGGGTCCAGGGTGTGGCGCATCCAGTCCGCCACGGCCGTCTCGGTGAGCGCGGCGGCGAGGTAGGGGAGGTAGCTGGGGTGCCGGGCGATGACACCGATGTTGCTGTGGTCGCCCTTGTCGCCGCTGCGGGCCCAGGCCAGCGCCACCAGCGGGACCACCCGGTCGGTGTCACCGGCCGGTTCGGGCTCCGGCCATGTTTCCAGCGCGGCCGGGTCGAAGCCGCCCTCCGCAGCCACCGATACCGGCTGCACACGGTTGTCCAGGTCCACGGAAACCTCAACCCGATGCTTCGGAACCAGGCAGGAGAACAGGCGGATTTTCGGCCACACCGACGGCCGGCCGCCGACGATGCCGGTGATGCCGGGGGCCATGCCGGTGGCGGCCTGGGCGATTTCCCGCGAGAACAGGATCAGGGCCTCCCGATGACGATGGGCCACCGCGAGTTTCACCACCACCTCCCGTGGCGCCTTGGCCCTGGCATGCGGGCCGTAGGTGGTTTCGGTGCCAAGCAGTTCGGTGTGGGTGTCGGTGTAGCCGGGCCAACCGCGCTCCTGGAACAGGCGCGAGGTCTTGGCCAGAAGGGCGTCCGCCACACGCTGAGCCTTGGCCGGGGCGTCGAGGCCGGCCAGCAGGAAGGTGACGGTGCATTTGTAACCGTCCGGCCAAGTCCCGGATACTTTATAACGGTCGGTCGGAGGGCGGCCCCGGGCGCCTTCGACCCAGACCCGGTCCGGTCCGGACTCGGTCAGGGTCACAGCCGTGAAATCGCAGGTGACGTCCGGCAGCAGATAGGCGCGGGGGTCGCCAATCTCGTACACCAGCTGCTCGGCCACGGTGCCGCGGCTGACCCGGCCGCCGGTACCCTCTGGCTTGGTGACGGTAAAACCGCCGTTCGGATGGACCTCGGCGATCGGAAAACCCATGTCGGCGTAGCCGTCGCACACCTCGCGCCAGTCCGTGAAGTTGCCGCCGGTGACCTGGGCCCCGCATTCCAGCAGGTGACCGGCCAGGCTGCCCTGGGCCAGCCGGTCATAGTCCTGCCAGGACCAGCCGAATTCGTGCACCAGCGGCGCCAGCACCAGGGCGCTGTCCGCGACCCGGCCGGTAACGACGATGTCCGCGCCCCGCTCCAGCGCGGCCACCAGCCCCGGTGCACCCAGGTAGGCGTTCAGGCTTACCAGCCGGTCGGGCAGCGGCTGGTCGGTGGTCATTTCCCGGATATCCCCGGCCCGGAGGTCCCTGGCCTGTGGCAGCACGTCATCCCCCAGCACCAGCGCGATTCTGAGCGGCACGCCGGCTCGGTCACACAGGGTCTGTAGGGCATCCCTGCAGGCCACCGGATTGACGCCGCCGGCGTTGGCCAACACCCGGATACCCCGGTCCCGGATGTCCGACAACAGGGGAGCGATGGTCTGGACGAAGTCCCGGGCATAGCCCTGGCTCGGATCCTTCAGCTTCTGGCCGGCCATGATGGACAGGGTGATTTCGGCGAGGTAGTCCGCCACCAGGTAGTCGATGTCACCGTGTCGGATCAGTTGCGCGGCGGCGGTCTCGGTATCGCCCCAGAAGGCGGAGCAGCAGCCGATGCGAAGCGGCGTGGAGCGGGCGTGGGCCATGGCGTGTCCTTGTTATTGGAATATGAGCCGCGGGTGTCACAAGCGGTTCAGGTCACGATACCAAGCAAGCGCTTGGTTTGTAAACAGGGCCCGATCGGGTAGAATGGGCCAACCTTTCCTGCCGGATGTGTAACGTGAAACGGAACCCCATTCTCCAGTCTCTGATTGACGACAACCTGGTCTCCGATCCCGCCAGTGCTCGGGGACGACTGCTGAAGGAGGCGGCCCGCCTGTTCCGGGACAAGGGCTATGAACGCACCACGGTGCGGGATCTGGCGGCGGCGGTGGGCATCCAGTCCGGCAGTCTGTTCCACCATTTCCGCAGTAAGGAGGAGATCCTCAAGGCGGTCATGGTGGAAACCATTCGCCTGAACACGGCACTGATGCAGGCGGCGGTATCCGCCGCCGACACCCCGAGGGACCGGTTGCGGGCGTTGATCCGCACCGAGCTTGAGTCGATCAACGGCCGCACCGGCGAGGCCATGGCGGTGCTGGTGTATGAGTGGCGCAGCTTGTCGGAACCGGCCCGGACGGAGATCCTGGCCCTGCGCGAAATCTATGAGGGGCTTTGGCTGGAGGTGTTGCGACAGCTGCGATCGCAGGGGGATCTGGCCGCCGATCCGTTTGTGGTGCGTCGCCTTCTGACCGGCGCCCTGAGCTGGACCATCACCTGGTATCGGCCCGAGCGGGGCGAATTGTCCCTGGATGGCCTCACCGAACAGGTGATGACCATGATGGGGCTTTCGTAACAGGCCATTGGCCTGATCGGCATAGCCGAATCGGCAATCCAGCCATTCTTGTCGGACAGTTTTCGCCGCATCCTTGTTGCCCTAGTCAGAACGATAAAAACAACGCAAGGCAAGGAACATGATGATGCTCAGTCTGTTCACCGTCGCCAGTCGCCTGTACTCGGCTCCCCGTACCCTGTTCGCCGCCGCGGTTCTCGTCCTGCTGGCCGGCTGTTCCGCCAACCCGATCTACAGCACCACCGGCGTGGTGTTGTCCGGCTACTCGGAGGGCGAGGCCACGCCCTACGTGATGCAGATGTCCGACCCCCGGATGGCCTGTGCCCTGGGGGAAGGCATCGACCCACTGCTGTATTCCTTCTCCCGGGTCACGGATGCCCCGAACACCACCGGTTCTTTGCTGATGCTGCTGGCCGGCAACTGCATGGAATACCAAGCCTGGGAGGCTGAGCTGGACTATCTGCGGGCGGACTACCAGGGCCGGGTCGTCGAGGCTAAGGACGCCCGCGAGCGTGCCAAGCGGTTGAACGCGATCACCGCCCAGCGTCGCTACGAAGCCTTCCGGCGGGCGATGGCGGCCTACGACTTCGATCCAGCGGCCGAGCCGCTGGAGTGTCCGTTCCTGTTCAGCGAGCAGGATGAGCTGACCTTCCTGCTGGGGTTGCTGACCGGTCTGCAGTCGATTGTCAACGACGCCAACTCCGGTGCTCTGGCCGGGGTTCCCCGCAACATCGCGCCGCAGGCGGAACGCGCCGCCACCTGTCTGGACAACGACACCTGGGGGGGGCTGCCCAATGCCATCCGGGCCTTGGTCTGGCTGCTGCTGCCGGATACCCGGCCGGAACTGGCGCCGGATCCCTGGGTGGTGCTCGAGCACAGTTCCGAGCAGGGCATCCGGTCCGGCATGCGCGCCTCGCTCGCACTGCAAGCCGTCGCCGCCGAGACCTTCGGGCGACCGGATAAATTGGAGCAGGCCATTGCCCGGTTCGCCGAATCTGAAGGCAGTGTCCAAGTCTGGGAGGCGTATCGGCTGGTGGATGAACTGGCCCGCGACGCTGTCTATTTTTCCTCGGACAAGTACTGGACCAGCCACTACGGCTACCGTACGCCGCACCGATACTTTGGCCGGCTGAGCCCCGATTCCGGCTCCGAAGAGGTTGAAACCATGAGTCTGGACGACCTGCTGTAACCGGCCGCTCGCCCCCTTGACCGCGAACAATCACAAGAACGACCAGGAGGTCCCATGATCCGTACATCCCTCGTTGCCCTGACCCTGGCTGCCGCAGCGCCCCTGGCATCGGCCCAGACGGTATCCGTCTGCGTGTTCGACGTCATTGGGGCCAACGGCGATTTCTACAATCTGGTGAAAGACTACGCCCTCGAAATGAAGGCCCAGGGGGTGGACCTGACCCTCAAACCCTACACCGACGAGGGTGTCGCCGTGGGGGATTTCAACGCCGGCCAGTGTGACGCGGTGGCCGCCACCGACATCCGCATCCGCCCGTACAATCGCTTTACCGGCAGCATCAGCGCCGTGGGCGCCATTCCCACCTACGACAACCTCAAGACCCTGCTGGCGACCCTGGCCCAGCCCAAGGCCGCGCCGCTGATGAAGGAGAACGGCTACGAGGTGCTTGGCATCATCCCCGCCGGCGCGGGCTATCTGTTCGTCAACGACCGCAGCATTGACACGGCCGGCGAGCTGGCCGGCAAGCGCATGGCTACCCTGGATTACCAGAAGGATGCCATCCACATGGTCAACTACGTGAAGGCCACCGTGGTGCCGTCGGACATCACCAACTTTGCCGGTAAGTTCAACAATGGCTCCGTCGACACCGCCTACGCGCCGGCGTTCGCCTATGAGGCTCTGGAGCTGTACAAGGGCATCGGAGACAAGGGCGGCATCGTCGACTATCCGCTGGCACAGCTGACCCTGCAGATCGTGGCCCGGGACGAAGTGCTGGATGACGACACCGCCCAGAAGGCCCGGGACGTGGCCTGGCACATGTTCCCCCAGGCCATGGACCTGATCCGGAGCCAGGAACAGGCGATCCCGGAGGACAAGTGGATTCGGATTCCGGACAAGGACATTGAGGGCTACCAGGAAATGTTCCGGCAAAACCGGCTGGAAATGCGGGATGGCGTCAACGGCGCGCCCAATGTCTATCACCCGAAGATGCTGAGCCTGTTGAGCAAGATCCGCTGTGCCAGCAATCCGGCCGCCGCGGAGTGTACCGCGGACAACCGGGAATAACGAGGCGGAACGCGCATGAACTGGCGAGCATTGACGGCCCCGGCCACCAAGACCCTGTACCCCGTGCACCGGCTGCACGGGGGGCTCCTGCTGCTGTTGCTGCTACTGACCCTGCTCCTGGGCATGGGCAACTCCCTGCATTCGCGGCTGTTGTGGGTGGGAGAGCAGACCTGGCCGAACTACTACCTGCTCAACCCCGACGCCAAGGAACCGTCCTGCGAGCTGGAGATGGACGTAGAGGCCGAGGTGGCCCGCCGGATTGCTGCCTACAAGCCAGACCCGGATGACCTGTTCAGCTCGCCGCCCGACCCTCAGGCGCTGCGCCAGTCCCTGCAGCGGAACCTGGCGCTGTGCCAGCAGGCCCACGCCGCCTACGAACAGAACATGGCCCACGCCACCACGGCGTTGGCACTGTTCAAGGCGGTCGAGCAGGGCCTGGCGACCTTTTTGCTCGACAATATCGAACTGACCAAGTATCTGTTCATCGCCATGTTCGCCATGGCGGCGGCCATCGCCGCCCTGGACACCGACCACATCGCCCTGCGCCTGCCCCGCAACCGGGCCGAATGGCGGTTGAGTCAGGTCGCCCAGTTCGTCGTCAACGGCCTGATGGTGCTCTCGCTCTATGCGTATCTCGGCAAGCTGGCGGCTTCGCCCGGCTCGCGGGGCACCATGGATCTGCAATACGCCTGGGCGCTGGTGTTCGGCCTGTTCATGGTGATCAACGTGGTGCGCTTCGTGCAGGTGCCCGAGCGCATGCGGCCCGGCCGGCTGTCCCTATCGTCCGGACTGGTGGTGCCGCTGTATTGCGCCATGGGGCTGATCGCCATGGGCTACTTCTTCCTGGTGGACGGCTATGCCTCCGGCCTGGCCATCTATTTCGGGATGATGTCCAACCTGTCCTCCATGTTCATCAACATCGGCCTGTACGTGCTGGTGGGCATGGTGCTCAAGCAGACCCGGCTGCCGGAGCTGTTGCTGAATGTGATCAAGCCCTATCAGCTACCGGCGCCGATGCTCGCCTCGGTGATCATTTTTGCCACCGCCTTCCCCACCGCGTTCACCGGTGCCTCGGGGATCTTCATCCTGGCGGTGGGCGGTGTGGTCTACGATGAGCTGCGGCGGGCCGGCGCCGGTCGCCAGCTGTCGCTGGCCACCACCGCGATGTCCGGTAGCCTGGGCGTGGTGCTCAACCCCTGCCTGCTGATCGTGGTGGTGGCCGCCCTGAACAAGGAAGTCACCACCACCGAGATGTACGGCTGGGGCGTCTGGGTGTTTCTCATGTCCGCGACCCTGTTCTCCGTGGTGGTTTGCAAAACCGAAGGCAACTGGCGGCCCCGACCGGCCCCGGGCGCCGTCCGTGCCTCGCTGGCACAGCTGCGGCCGCTGCTGCCCTATGCGGCGGTCGCCGCCCTGGTGATCCTGGCCATCTGGCTGCTGCTGGGGCTGCGCTTCAACGAATACAGCGCGCCCCTGATCCTGCCTTTGGTGATGCTCGCCCTGGTGTTCCTGGATTCGGACCAGGACCGGCGTGAGCAGGGGCAGGGCCGCCTTCAGGCGTTCTGGCGACGCAGCTCGGCGGCGGCCAGTGACTCCGCCGTCCACATTGGCGCGCTGCTGGCACTGATCGGATTCTCGATCTGCCTGGGCGGCATCCTGGAACGTTCCGACATCGTCCATGCCCTGTTCCCGGAGCACCTGGACAGCCCCTGGCTGGCCATGCTGGTGATCGTGGTGATGCTGACGGTGATCGGCATGGTGATGGACCCGTTTGGTGCCGTCATTCTAGTTTCGGCCACCATTGCCCAGCCGGCCATTCGGATGGGGATCGATCCCTTGCATTTCTGGATTGTCTGCCTGGTGGCCTTCGAACTGGGGTACCTGAGCCCGCCGGTGGCGCTGAACCATCTGTTGACACGGCAGGTGGTGGGCGAGACCGAGGTGCTGGCGGCGGAGCGTACCGGCTCGTTCTGGCACCGGTATGAGCGGTTGCTGCTGCCCCTGGCGGTGATGGGGCCAACCCTGCTGCTGGTGGCCTTTGTGCCGATGCTGTTCTACGCGCTGTAACACAGCCCCGTCACCATGACAGGCTCCTGGTATCACCAGGCGCTTTTTTGTCTGGACGTCCCGGCCCCCTGGGTTATGCTGACGTCTGATGGCGAGCAGGGTGGGCTGACGAATGAAACATCGGCTGGAACCCCGGGCCCTGATGGCCGGGCTGGCAGTGTCACTTCTGGCTTCCTGTGGCGGTTCGGGAAGCTCCGGAACGGCGACGGACCCGGAGGGGACGGCCCTGGCGGGCGTGATTGACATCGAGGCCGGCACCCGGGTCGACGTGGACAATGCCGACGCGATCTACCTTGGCGCGACGCTGGCCGGCACGCCCCAGGTCCTGCCGCAAGCGTTCATTCTGGCCGGCTATGTGAGCGGCGCCTCGGGCGCCTATGAGCCGCTGTCCGGATTGTCCCTGCCGTATTTCTCCGATGAAACCGATCAGTTCCGGCTCCGCCTGGCGCCGGGGCAGCGTGTCGCCTTGCAGGCTTTTGCGACCCGGGCCGGTCGTGCCAACCTGACGCTGACCCTGAGCGACGTGGACTCCGGGGCGGTCCTGGCCACCGCTGAAACCAGTCCCGCCTCCAGCCAGATTGGCGTCACCGTGCCGGACGACCAGCCGGCGGCGGACTACCTGGTGACCGTGCAGGCGCAGGGGACGACCCCAATGCTGTACATCCTGTCATCGTCGTTGGCGGACGAGGCGACGGCCCTGGTGTTCGACTGGCCCGATTTCCCGTTCGTTCCCGGTCAGGCGCTGATGACCCTGGACAGCCCGCGGGCCCGGGTGGCGGGCGCCAGCGACATGGAACCGGTGCGGGAGTTGGCGCCCGGGCACTGGCAGGTTCGCCGGTCCGCGGCCTCCCGCGTCGCCGAAGCAGAGGATACGTTGGCCTGGATTCGCGGCCTGCGTGCCCGGTCCGGCGTGCGGCGGGTGATCCCAGACTACCGGACCACGGCCCTGGCGACGCCGCTGGACGAGCCCCTGTACGCCGATGCGGTGCTCGGCCAGCGCTGGCACTATGAGCTGATCAACCTGCCCCTGGCCTGGCAACTGGCGCCGGAGGCCGGGGCAGGGGTAACGGTCGCGGTACTGGACACCGGGCTCTACGCCGGTACTGGCGGCTGGCACCAGGACCTCCGGCCCAATGTGATCGAAGGATACGACTTCGTCTCCGGTGATCTGGACACGGACACCTCCCCGGGCCGGGACAGTGACCCGACGGACCCGGGCAACGCCATCGGGGGCAGCGTCTACCACGGCACCCATGTCGCCGGTACCGTGGCCGCGGCGGACAACGACCTGGGCGGAATTGGCGTGGCCTATGGCGCTTCCCTGATGCCGGTGCGGGTCCTGGGGGAGGGCGGCACCGGTGCCTCCGGTGACCTGCTGGCGGCGTTGTCCTGGGTCAATGGTGACGACAGCGGTACCCCCCGGGCCCAGGTGGTCAACCTCAGTCTCGGTGGCTTGCCCTACATCGAGGCGCTGGCCGACGTCATTTCCGAGGGGGCCGGGCGTGGTGTGATATACGTGGCCGCCGCCGGCAATTCGGCCTCGACGGAGGCCACCTATCCGGCGGCGTTCGAGCATGTGCTGGCGGTGAGCGCGGTGGACGGCGCCGGAGCCCTGGCCTCCTATTCGAACCACGGGGGTTGGGTCGACTTGGCGGCGCCGGGCGGTGACCTCACCCGTGACGCCAACGCCGACGGCCGGGCCGATGCCGTGGTCAGTGCCAGTGCCGCCAGTGTCAACGGCGGCCTGGAAGAAACCTACGTGGGGCTGCAGGGAACCTCCATGGCTTCGCCCCATGTCGCCGGGGTTGTCGCCCTGATGAAGTCGCTGGCCCTGGATCTGGATGCCGATGGCGTCGAAGCCCTGTTGATGGCTGGCAGCCTGACCACTCCGCCTTCGGCCAGTGAACGGCGGAACGATGCCCTGGGCTGGGGCGTGATTGATGCCGCTCAGGCGGTCCTGGCAGCCACGGACAGCTCCGCGCTGGACCTGATGACGGCGTCGCCGGCGGTGGCCTCGCTCTCCTCCGAACGGCAGCCCTCAGTGTCGGTGGTGCTGGCCGTGTACGGTGAGCAGGCCGAGGCTGTGACCATCCAGTCGGTGGCCCTGACACCGGAGGTGGACTGGGTGACCGGCTCCGGGGTGGCCGCCGGAGACAGCGGCACCCGCTTCACCCTTGAGCTGGCCCTGGTGCCGGATGCCCTGGCGGAAGGCAGCGCGGAGCGGACGACGCTGCAGGTGACCTATCTGGGCCGCAGTGGCAGTCGCACCCTGGAAATCCCGGTCATCGGCCAGCAGCTGGCCGACCAGGCCCTGCGGGACGCGGGCCGGCATTTCGCCCTGCTGGTGAACCCGGAGGCCCAGGACGGTGCCTATGAAACCGTGGCCCAGGCCGCGCTCGAAGTGGTCAATGGCCAGTACCGTTTTCGTTTCTACCACGACGACGGCGAGGCGCCCCGCTACGCCAACGAAGTGCCGGAGGGGCGTTATTTCCTGGTGGCCGGGAGCGACCTCGACAACGACGGCCGGATCTGTCATTCCGGCGAAGCCTGCGCGGAGTACCCGGTGGCGGGCCTGCGCGAGGAAGTCACCGTGACCGCGGGGCAGGCGCTCACCAACCTGCAGCTGACCACCAGCTATGCCCGGCCCACGATTTCTGCCGCCACTCCCGACATCTTGCCCCGGCCGGACTTTCCCGGTTACCGTTTGCTGGACGTCGCGAACGGGACGTCATCGATGAAACAGCTGTCGGAGCCGTGACCGTGTCTTCCCGAAAATCCTGCCGCAAGTCCCTGGCCCGTTGCCTGCCGCTGGTGGGCCTGGCCCTGCTGTCCGGGTGTGCCGGCAGTGGCCCTCGGGTGCCTCCGGAGCTGCCATCGGTGCGCCAAGTCACCCAGTCGCAGCATTGCGGCCTGACCGGTCCCGGGCTGCTGCTGGTGACCTCCCAACCGCAGCTGTCGCAATACCTGGGGCTGCCCGCCCAGAACCTGTCGGTGCAGCCCCTGCGCAGCCTGGACCTGAACCGGGAGGTCTTGCTGTTCGTCACCATGGGGCAGAAGCCCACGGCCGGCTACAGCGTTCGTCTGGCCTCCGCCGCGCTGACCGGAGACACCCTGGACTTGAGCGTGGCCGTGCGCACGCCGCCAGCAGACAGCGTCCAGGCCCAGGTCATGACGTCGCCCTGCGCCATCCTGGCCCTGGAACCGGGCAAGTGGAACGCCATCCGCCTGCACGGGCTCACCGAACGGCCGCTGCTGCTGCGTCCCTGAGCCGGTCCGCCGGCAAAACAACCGTTGATCTTTCCGCTTGAATCCCTAAGCTAGGGGCCTGCTTTTCCCGTCCACTTTCGGAGACACGTCCCGTCTATGAGCCAGCAACAGTACAACGCCGATGCGATCGAAGTTCTCAGTGGCCTGGATCCGGTACGCAAGCGTCCGGGCATGTACACCGACACGACGCGGCCGAATCATCTGGCACAGGAGGTGATCGACAACAGCGTGGACGAGGCGCTGGCCGGCTACGCCCGCCGGATTGATGTGATCCTGCACGGTGACGGTTCGCTCACGGTAGAGGACGACGGCCGCGGCATGCCAGTGGACATCCATCGGGAAGAAGGGGTGCCGGGGGTCGAGCTGATCCTGACCCGCCTGCACGCCGGCGGCAAGTTCTCCCAGGGCAATTACAACTTCTCCGGTGGGCTGCACGGGGTGGGAGTGTCGGTGGTCAATGCACTGTCCACCGAGCTGGAGGTCTTCATCAAGCGGGATGGCCAGCTGCACCGGATGACCTTCGCCGACGGCGAGAAGGCCTCGGAGCTGGAAGTGATCGACACGGTGGGCAAGCGCAATACCGGGACCCGGCTGCGCTTCAAGCCCGATCCGAAATACTTTGACAGCCCCAACTTCTCCGTCAGTCGTCTGCGCCATACCCTGCGGGCCAAGGCCGTGCTCTGTCCTGGCCTCACGGTTACCTTCCTGCAGGAGAAAACCGGCGAAAAGGACGAATGGTGTTATCAGGATGGCCTGCGCGACTACCTGCGGGCCGCGCTGGCGGATGTGGAAGCGGTTCCCCTGGAACCGTTCACCGGCAGTTTTTCCGGCAACGCCGAGGCGGTGGACTGGGCCATTCAGTGGTTGCCGGAAGGCGGCGAGGTGGTGACCGAGAGTTACGTCAACCTGATTCCCACCGCCCAGGGGGGCACCCACGTCAACGGCTTGCGCACAGGGCTGCTCGAGGCTATGCGGGAATTCTGCGAGTTTCGCAACCTGCTGCCCCGGGGCGTGAAGCTGAGTCCCGAGGATGTCTGGGAACGGGTGGCCTATGTGCTGTCGTTCAAGATGCAGGAGCCGCAGTTCTCTGGCCAGACCAAGGAGCGGCTGTCGTCCCGGGAGGCGGCGACCTTCGTTTCCGGCGTGGTCAAGGACGCGTTCAGCCTGTGGCTGAACCAGCATACGGACGTGGCGGAGGCCCTGGCGGAACTGTTCATCAGCAACGCCCAGCGGCGTCTGCGGGCCAGCAAGAAAGTGGCCCGGAAGAAAGTGACCTCGGGACCGGCACTGCCGGGCAAGCTGGCGGACTGTTCCGGCGCCGACGCCTCCCGCTCCGAACTGTTCCTGGTGGAGGGAGACTCCGCCGGGGGCTCCGCCAAGCAGGCCCGGGACCGGGAATTCCAGGCGGTGATGCCCCTGCGTGGCAAGATTCTCAATACCTGGGAAGTGGACTCCAGTGAAATCCTGGCGTCTCAGGAAGTGCACGACATTGCCGTGGCCATTGGCGTCGATCCCGGTTCCGACGATCTCAGCGGCCTGCGTTATAACAAGGTCTGTATCCTCGCCGACGCGGACTCCGACGGCCTGCACATCGCAACCCTGCTGTGCGCCCTGTTCGTGCGCCACTTCCGGCCGCTGGTCGCCGCCGGCCATGTGTTCGTGGCCATGCCGCCGCTGTACCGGATCGACCTGGGCAAGGACACGTTCTACGCCCTGGACGAGCACGAAAAACAGGGCATTCTCGACCGGCTCGCGGCGGAAAAGCGCAAGGGCAAGCTGTCGGTCACGCGTTTCAAGGGGCTGGGTGAGATGAACCCGCTGCAGCTGCGGGAAACGACCATGGCGCCGGATACTCGCCGGTTGGTGATGCTGACACTCGAGGATGGTGATCAGACCGAGGAGCGCATGGACATGCTGCTGGGCAAGAAACGGGCGGCCGACCGCCGGGCCTGGCTGGAAGCCTACGGTAATCTGGCGGATGTGGCGGTGTAGGCCCGGGCGGGCCTGGGGATTTCAGCCCGCTTGGGCCCGGTGCACGGTGTTGGACAGGATGTCGCAGCACAGCACCCGGAGTTCGCCGTTCAGGTAGAAGCCCAGGGACAGGGTCACGCACATGTAGGCGCCGGTCACGCACAAGTAGGGGGCGGTGGCCTGCAATTTCTCCGGCTGGGCCAGCGCCCGGCGCAGGTACTGCTGCCGGTACCAGTCGGCACTGCTGGTACTTTCCAGCGGCCTGAAGCGGGGGTCCTGGTGACGGATGCCGGTGTTGGAGATCAGGGTTTCGTCGATCTGGATGCCCTGGGCGTTCACCAGGTAACAGCGGGATACCGCCGGGTGGTTGAGCAGCTCCAGGCAGGCTTGGTGCATGCTGGCGCCGGAGCCGAGCCGCTCGATGGCGTTCCTGAAATATCCCTCAAAAAAATTGACCAGTTGTCGGGTCGGGTCCTGGGTGACCTGGCGGCTCTGCTTGTATTCGTCCAGTAACTGGTCGAAGTCCGCCGGCGCCTGCTCCTGGGCCAGGCTCTTCAGCTCGGTGCTGGGGCGGCAGAAGTAGAAACCTTGTACGAAGTCCACCCCGGCGTCAATGGCGATCAGTGCCTGGCTCCGGCTTTCCACGCCCTCCAGCAGGACCAGGCAGGCCGACTGGTGCAGCAGGGAGACAATGCCGTTGAGGATCTGCCTTGCCTTGTGGTCCTCGGTGGCCCGGGTCAGCAGGGTCCGGTCCAGCTTGACGATGTCCGGGGACAGGTTCCAGATGCGCTCGAAGTTGGAATGGCCCGCGCCGAAGTCATCAATCGCGGTCAGGCACCCCAGTTCCTTGTAATCGGCCACGGTTTCGCGCAGGCGTTCGGCGTCGTCGGTGGGTTGTTCGACGATTTCAACCACGATGCGGTGCGGTGGCAGCCCGGTTCGGGCAAGCAGGTGGCCGAAGAAGGAATCGGTATGGGCACTGCCGGTGGCCACCCGGGGCGAGACGTTCAGGAACAGCCAGTTCAGCTGATCGCTCAGGCGACTGTAGTTGCGTATGTGCAGGAAGCGGCAGAGCCGGTCCAGTAACAGGTTCTCACCTTCGCTGGCGGGCAACTGGAACAGATGTAGCGGCAGCACCGGGGCGTTGTCGGGGTCGAATGCCCGGATCAGTGCCTCGTAGCCGACGACCCGCTTGTGGGAAATGCTGTATATGGGCTGCAACGCCGTTCTCAGGGTCAGGCCCCGGAAATCGGCGGTCCACAAGTCACCTTCCTGGTTGAGCATTGGGGCGAGCAAATCCAGCTCCGGTACTGCCAACGTATCAGGCAGGGGTCGTGACATAGACGCTTTCTACGTGTTTGAGACGAACACATCAGGCGCCTCTGAAACGCCTGAACTGTCTGAGTCGAGTACACGAATCAACATGATCGAGTGCCATTCGTGTAGGGGGGAGATTGCCAAAAAAACCGGTTTATTACCACTGTTTCATGGTGAAACCGCAGAAAAGGGCGCATGTTTGGGGCATGCGACAGCGGCCGGGGAGGCCGCCCCCAAATCAGTTGTTGCTGGGAACAACCACGTTTTCGTCGAATTCCAGTTCCATGTCGGGTTCCTCTGCCGGCGGGCGCCGTGTGGTGAATGTGTATAGAGGAAGTTTATGGGTGGCATAATTTTGAACAATCCGTAGAAGCCGTATTCGACCAAAGCCCTAGGGCATGGGCTCATCAGAAAATCTGATCATGGTCGACAAAACATTTCGTTTTTTTACCGTCCCCCGGTTTCTTAGACTGGTGGCAGGATATTCAGGGACCTGGAGCGTCGCCTTACCATGCAAGTATTCAACAGTTCCGATCGTTATGGCCTGGTGTCGGTGATCCTGCACTGGCTGGTGGCCCTGGCCGTATTTGGCTTGGTCGCGCTGGGTACCTGGATGGTGGACCTCTCCTACTACGATCCCTGGTACCGCAAGGGGCCCGATCTGCACCGGAGTGTGGGTGTGCTGCTGTTTGCGGTGATGCTGTTTCGTTTGCTCTGGCGTGGCGTCAATACCGAGCCGGCCGCCTTGCCCGGCCACCGGCGTTGGGAGCGGACGATGGCCCGGACTGTCCATCGCTGTTTGTATGTCCTGGTGTTCCTGGTGATGATCAGTGGCTACCTCATTTCCACTGCCGATGACTCGTCGGTGGTGGTGTTCGGGCTGTTTTCTGTTCCTTCCGTGACCGGGACGGTCAAGGGCATGGAGGATGTCGCCGGGGAGGTCCACTTCTGGGCCGCCTGGACGCTGGTGACGCTGGTGGCGCTGCATGCCCTGGGCGCTCTCAAGCATCACCTGATGGATCGTGACCGGACCTTACTGCGAATGCTCGGGCGATGAAACCGCCGGGCGGGGCCGGTGTCATAACGGTAAAGTGAGTCAACCCAATCAAAGGCAACCAAGGGAGTGAGAAAGATGAGAAAGGCATGGCTTGCAAGCGCGGTATCCGCGGCCCTGTTGGCGGGACCGGTTCAGGCGGACGATGGCAGCGGTACCTACGCCTTCGACAGTCAGGGGCGACACCAGTTCATCATGTTCAAGATTTCCCACCTGGGCTACAGCTGGCTGTACGGGCGTTTTAATGAGTTTGACGGCCAGTTTGTCTACGATGCGGCCAACCCCGAAAACAGCCAGGTCAGTGTCACCATCGACACCAGCAGCGTCGATACCAACCACGCTGAACGTGACAAGCACCTGCGCAGTGAGGACTTTCTGTACGTGGACGAGTTCCCGAAAGCGACCTTCAAGAGCAAGCGCATCGAGGTGGATGACGAGGGTGAAGCGGACATCGTCGGCGATCTGACGCTGCGGGGCGTGACCCGGGAGGTCACACTCGAGGCCGAAATGATCGGCCACGGCAAGGACCCCTGGGGCGGCTACCGCATGGGGTTCGAGGCAGAAGCCGAATTGCGTCTCAAGGACTTCGGCATTCCGATGGATCTGGGCCCGGCTTCCGATACCGTCGAGATCATCATCTCGGTTGAAGGCGTTCGCCAGTAGGGCCCATTCCCCGGCCGGATCCGCGCGCATTGCCCGGAATCCGGCCGTCGGTTTCCGGGAAGGAGGCCTTGTGGGCGGTGGTGGGTGGTCCGCGCGACGGCGCGTCGTGGGTGGGGGGTTGGCCCCGGAAGAGGGTCAGTTCTGGGGCAGGTTGTTGCCGTGTTCCCCGTGCTTGCACAGGTGCCGCTGGCGCCAAAACTGTCCCGCGAAGATCACCAGCCAGATCACCAGTCCGGCCCACAGGTAAGGCTCCGGAACCTGGAAGGTGCCACTGATTGCGAATTCCACGAGGAGCATCAGTGCGACTGCCAATACTGCATTCACCAGGGCCGTAACCATGGCTTGCCCGCAGGCTCTCAGGTTGGGTTTCATGGTGTTCCGCTTGTCTGGAAAATAAACTGTCTTCACTTCAGCCTTGCCGAGAATACGGCCCACCTTACCGTCTCTCCATGCGGGAATTCCGCTATTGGCGTTCCCTGAATACACCTTGATTGGTGTATCCGCGCCGGCCTCCATATAATGTGCGTGCCCATGCCCGGGGCGCGTTTTCCCGGGTTGTCGATGACTCGCCACGTGACAGGCAATTCACGAAAAAAGAGGCCTCCATGCCAGATTTCCAGACCACCGACGACGGGTTCGAGCGCGTTTCGCTGAGGGATTACACGGAAAAGGCGTACCTGGACTATTCGATGTACGTCATCCTCGACCGGGCGTTGCCCAACATCGGAGACGGCCTGAAGCCGGTGCAGCGCCGGATCATTTACGCCATGTCGGAGCTGGGCCTCAAATCCACCGCCAAATACAAGAAGTCCGCACGGACGGTGGGTGATGTGCTCGGTAAATTCCACCCCCATGGCGACAGCGCCTGTTACGAAGCCATGGTGCTTATGGCGCAGCCGTTTTCCTACCGGTATCCGCTGGTGGACGGGCAGGGCAACTGGGGCTCGCCGGACGATCCCAAGTCGTTTGCCGCCATGCGCTATACCGAATCACGCTTGGCGCCGTTTGCCGACGTCCTGCTCAGTGAGCTGGGGCAGGGGACGGTGGACTGGGTACCCAACTTCGACGGCACCCTGGACGAACCGTCGGTATTGCCGGCCCGCCTGCCTCACGTGCTACTAAACGGCACCACCGGCATTGCCGTGGGCATGGCCACCGATATTCCGCCACACAACGTCCGCGAGGTGGCCAGCGCTTGCATTCGCCTGCTGGACCAGCCGGACGCGGGTGTGAAGGAACTGTGCGAGCACATTCAGGGGCCTGACTTCCCAACCCGGGCCGAGATCATCACGCCGCGGGACGATATCCTGAAGATGTACGAGACCGGCCGGGGGTCCCTGCGGATGCGGGCCCGCTGGGTACGGGAGAACGGCGAGATCGTCGTCACCGACCTGCCACACCAGGTGTCCGGCAACCGCGTGCTGGAGCAGATCGCCCAGCAGATGCAGGCGAAGAAACTGCCGATGGTGGCGGACCTGAGGGACGAATCCGACCACGAGAACCCGACCCGTCTGGTGATCGTGCCCCGTTCCAGCCGGGTGGACATGGAAGGCCTGATGGCCCACCTGTTTGCCAGTACCGACCTGGAAAAGACCTACCGGGTCAACATCAACGTCATCGGCAACGACGGTCGTCCCGGCGTCAAAGGCCTGCGCGAGGTTCTCACCGAGTGGTTGGCGTTTCGCCGCACCACCGTCACCCGACGGTTGCGCCATCGCCTCGACAAGGTGCTGGCACGGCTGCACATCCTCGAAGGCCTGCTGATCGCTTACCTCAACATCGATGAGGTGATTGAGATCATCCGCAACGAGGACAAGCCCAAGGACGAGCTGATGGCCCGTTTCGGGCTGTCTCCCGAGCAGGCCGAGGCGATTCTGGAACTGAAATTGCGGCACTTGGCCAAGCTCGAGGAAATGAAGATCCGGGGCGAGCAGGATGAACTGTCCGCGGAGCGGGACGAGCTGCAGGCGATTCTGGGCTCGGAGGACCGTCTGCGCGAGCTGATCAAGAGCGAATTGCGGCAGGATGCCGAAACCTATGGCGACGAGCGGCGCTCCCCTCTGGTGGAGCGGGAGGAGGCCCGGGCGTTCAGCGAGGCGGATCTGGTTTCCAACGATCCGGTCACCGTGGTGCTGTCGGAGAAGGGCTGGGTCCGGGCCGCCAAGGGGCATGACATCGACCCCAACGGCCTCAGCTACAAGGCCGGTGATCGTTTTGCCCTGGCGGCCCGTGGCCGCAACAGCCAGCAGGCGATCTTCTTGGATTCCACCGGTCGGGCCTACGCCCTCATGGCCCATACGCTGCCGTCCGCCCGGGGGCAGGGCGAGCCGCTGACCGGCCGCATCAACCCCCCGTCCGGTGCCAGCTTCGCCGGATTGCTGATGGGGGAACCGGAGCGCAAGGCCCTACTGGTGACGGACGCCGGCTACGGTTTCGTGACCAGCCTCAAGGACATGATCAGTAAAAACCGCAACGGCAAGGCGGTGGTCACCGTGCCCAAGGGAGCCCGAATCCTGCCGCCGCTGCTGGTGCCCGAGACCCGTGAGACCCTGTTCCTGGCCGCCATCTCCAACGAAGGGCGGATGTTGGTGTTCCCGTTGAGTGAGCTGCCGGAGCTGGCCAAGGGCAAGGGCAACAAGATCATCGGGATTCCCGCAGCCCGGGTTCAGAACCGGGAGGAATTCGTGGTGGCCGTCACCGTATTCGCCCAGGGGGATCAGCTGGAGATCCGTGCTGGCAAGCGCAAGATGGGACTGCAGTTCTCGGACCTGGAGCATTACCTGGGCGAGCGGGGGCGTCGCGGTCACAAGCTGCCCCGGGGCTTGCAGCGGGTGGACGCCATCGACGTGATTCCATCGGCCCAGCGTGCCGGAGAAGAGGAGAACGGCAACCGTGAGTGAACTGGTACTGATCAACGTCTCGGGACGCGACAAGCCGGGGCTGACCTCCGAGATCACCGGCATCATGGGGCGCTACAACGTGCGCATCCTGGACATCGGCCAGGCGGTGATTCATGACCATCTGACTTGGGGCATCCTGATCGAGATTCCCGATGAGTCGACGTCCTCGCCGGTCATCCGTGACCTGCTGTTCCGGCTGCATGCCCTGGACCTGCAGGTCCGCTTTGCACCGATCACCGTCGAGGAATACCAAGCCTGGGCGGCCGGTCGTAACCGGGCCTGCTACATTGTCACTTTGCTGTCCCGGGACATTAAGGCGGAACAGATCGCCCGAGTTTCTGCGATTACCGCACGGCATGGCCTGAATATCGACAACATTACCCGGCTGTCGGCCCGGCCGTCCCTCAATCCGGCGGACAACCGGATTGCCTGTGTCGAGTTTTCCGTGCGCGGCACACCGACCGACCTGGAACAGCTGCGGGCGGATTTCCTGCACATCGCTGGGGAAATGAATGTCGATATTGCCTTCCAGGAAGACTCCATCTTCCGTCGCAACCGCCGCCTGGTGGTTTTTGACATGGATTCAACCCTGATCGAGGCCGAAGTGATCGACGAGCTGGCCCGGGAGGCCGGTGTCGGTGACCAGGTGGCTGAGATCACCGAGCGGGCGATGCGGGGCGAACTGGATTTCAGCGAGAGCTTCGCCGAGCGGCTGGCGCTGCTGAAAGGGTTGGACGAGTCGGTGCTGGAACGGATCGCCCATCGGCTGCGGCTGACCGAGGGGGCCGAGCATTTGATCCGCAGCCTCAAGGCCCTGGGATACCGGACGGCCATCTTGTCCGGAGGGTTCACCTATTTTGCCCGCCACCTGCAACGGAAACTGGGCATCGACTACGTCTATGCCAACGAACTGGAGATCGAGAACGGCAAGGTCACCGGACGGGTGTCCGGTGAGATTGTTGACGGCAAGCGCAAGGCCGAGCTGTTGCTGGAAATCGCCCGTAAGGAACACATCGCCCGGGAGCAAGTGATCGCCGTGGGAGATGGTGCCAACGACCTGCCGATGCTGAGCCAGGCCGGACTTGGCGTGGCGTTCCGGGCCAAACCGGTGGTCAAGGAATCCGCCCGCCACTCGATTTCCACCCTGGGGCTGGATGCGATCCTGTACCTGATCGGGTTCCGTGAGAGCGAAACCAACCAGACCCTGCAGCAGTCCGGGATCTGACCGGGCCAGGTGGATCGCCGGTACTCGCCCTCGACCGGCGTATGACCTGTAAAAAAGGGTACCCGACCGGGTACCCTTTTTCGTTTGCGGGGGCTGGCGGGGTCAGCCTTCTCCAAAGTCGTAGTTCATCTCCGGAACCGGCGCCTGCAAATAGTAGCCCTGGATGTAGTTGACTCCGGCCTGCCACAGGGTGGCCAGGACGCTGGCATTCTCCACCAGCGGAATGATGGTCAGCTTGCCTGAGGCCTGCAGGGCTTTGACCATTTCCTTGACCTGCTCCTTGGCCTCGTCGCTCTTCTGGATTTCCTCGGTGAAGGAGCCGTCGATCTTCACATAGTCGGCATGAATGTGTTTGAACAGGTTGAACGGGTTCAGGGCACAGCCGAACTGGGAGATGGAGACCTTACAGTGCAATTCATGCACCGACTTCACGAACTCCCGAGCCTGCTTCATGTAGGTGTTCGCATCCCCTTCTCGGATCTGGAAGATCAGGGAGTCGCCAGGCAGACGCGCGGCTTTCAGGGCGACGCTGAGCCAGGGGGTGAAGGTTTTGTCCTGGAGCGTTTCCGCGGTGACATTCAGAAACAGGCGGGTGTCGTGGCCACGGGAGCGGTGACTGGCCAGCTGCTTGATGGTTTGCAGAATCACCCAGCGATCAATCTTGATGGCGGTGTCGGTGGGGCCCATGGGGGGCAGAAAATCGTAGGGCGACACCTCCTGACCCTCGCTGTCCAGCATCCGGACGAAGGCCTCGTAATGTTCCTCGCCCTCACCGCGAAGGTTGATGATGGGCTGGAACAGCAGCCGGAAACGGTTGTCCTCCAGGGCTTTCTGGATGGACTCCGCCGAATTCTTGCTGTCGGCGGACTCGTAGTCCGTCGGGTTGTAGACCCGGACGCCATTACCGGCCTTGTGCCCGTCCAGTTTCCGGACATCGACGGAAGCTGTCAGGGCCCGGCCCAGAAGCTCCTCGGCCTTGGGTGAGTTCTCGGTGATAGCGGCCACGCCAATGCTGACGGTGAGGGGAATGGTGCGGCCGTTGATCTCAAACAGGTGATCTTCGATCGCCTTGCGCACAATCTCGGCCTGGTCGGCCATGGCCCTCTCGTCGAACGGCTGGCGCATCATGCAGAAGGCATCGTCGCTGAGCCGGGCCAGGGTGTAGTCTTCGCCGCACAGCTCCCGGAGCAGGGTGGCCAGGTCGCCCAGCAGCAGGTCGCCGCCGGCGATGCCGATCTGGGTTTTTAGGCTGACGAAGTTGTCCAGGGCAATGTAGGCCACGGCCCCTGTTTCATTGTCCTTGCCGGCCCGGGCGATGGCTTCGGCCAGGGCGCTCATGAGGTACTGGCGGTTGTGCAGACCGGTCAGCAGGTCCTGGTTGCTGATCTGGTGCAGTTTCTCCTCCAGCTCGGCGTCGCTGTGCTCCGGTTGCAGTACGATCTGGGTACAGCGCTCACCATCGTAGGTGGCGGCGGATACCGACATGGTGACCGACAGTTCCTGGTCGTCGCTGCGACGTGCCACGCAGTTGAGGGTCATGCCATCCTGGCCATTGTCGGCGAAGGCCTTCATGAACTCCTTGTACTTCTCCTGGCTCTCCGGCGTCAGGGTGTCCAGCACCGGTATGCAAATCAGTTCGTCGATGTCGTCGTAGCCGAGGAAGTCCATGTAGGACTGGTTGGCGTAGATATGCATGCCGTCGTTGATGTAGGCAATGGCGTCCTTGGAGCTTTCCAGCAGCAACTGGCACCGCTGCTCCGCTTCTCGCAGGTGGGACTCCAGGACCCGCCGGCGCCGTCGTTCCTCCAGGGCGGCCAGCTCCCGGTTAACCACCAGAATGAGGTGATCCTGGTGCGCCACCGGCACCGTGTCCTGGGCTCCGGCCCTCAGAAAGGCCACGGTGCGTTCCCGGTCGTCCCCGTCGGTCAGCAGGATGACCGGAATGTCCTTGTCCAGACGTTTGATCAGTGCCAGCGCCTGGTCGGCACTGAACTCCTGTTCTATGTCCCGGGCCAGCAGGATGTCCCAGTTACCGGTCTTCAGGGCGTCTTCCAGGTCCTCTTCCGAAGTGATCCGGTGGGCTCGGGTGGCCTTGCCGGAGTTTCTCAGCAGGCTGACCAGCGACTCTGCATCGTTTTGGGAGGGATCGAGGATCAGCAGGTGTACGGTGGCGTGCTTTTTCTGCATTCGTAAGGCGTCTCGTGCTACTCGTTGGCAGGGGCCGACCCGGCACGGATCATGAATCCGCTGATATATCAACTGATTGTAGGACGTGCTGCGAGGACTACGTGATGCCGGACCATCCCTTTACGCATGAATGATGCAAGGGTTGGCCGCCAATAACAAGCCTCGCGCGTGCTGGATGGCCGGGGAACGGTCGTCAGAGGGAAGGCCAGAGCGAGTCGAATTCGTCTTCGCTGGCTCCGGAGGCGGTGGGTTTTCCGCCGTTTTTCAGCGCGCCGTTGGTGTGCAGCTTGAGCTCGAACTGGCTGATACTGCCGGTCGCGGAGACCTTGCGTCCGAGTGTCCCCTGGTCGTCGCGGCCATCGTGGAGCAAGGAGATGCGGCTGCCGGTCTGGAACGGCAGCCGGGGGGTGATCAGAGTGGCCGCCTGGCTCACCACACTGATCTCCGGCAGCAGCAGGCCCCGGAGGTACTCGCTGCTGTTGCCCACCTTCTGGATCAGGCGGACTCCGCAGGGGGAGGCGCTGGGGGCCAGCAATTCGATGCCAACCTGGGTGCCCTGGTGCTTGACCTGACGGATCCAGCGCACCACCGCCACGCTCCAGGGGTGGGACGACTGTTCCCGGCCCCCCAGCAGTTCGCCTGCCTGCAGCGAGGGGGGGACATGGTTTTCCCAGCCCACGCAGTAACCACCGGGGCTGGTGTTGATCAGCAGGGCCTGATAGGAGCGGGGCCGGTTCCGGTCGGCCAGGTCCGAGGGCGCGGTGCCGTGGCTGCCCCGGAAGTTGATGGGGGTGTCGGCGGAGTACAGCCGGTCCTCACTGGGGGCCGCGTCATGGGCTCCGGACCATGCGTCCTGCTTCTTGCGAGCCGCGCGGATGAAGGGGTTTTCGTCGTCGAGCTGGGCGGTGTCGTTGCCATGCACGAACTCGGTGAAGGTTTTTTCGCCGGCAATGAAGTAGTGCGCCGCGGTCAGGCCGACACAGACCTCCAGCTTGCCTTGGCTGGCGATGCGGTTGAAGTTGCGTTTGGCCAGGATGCCCAGTGCCTGGCTCAGGTGGGTCAGCAGGGTGTCGCTGACCTTGGCGGGAACCTTCAGGGGTGTTTCGGCCTGCTGGTGTTCCCGCCGGAACGTGAGGACTTCGGAGACCATGGCGGACAGGTCCCGGGTGTCGAAGCCGAAGCTGTCATTGCCCGGTCCCGTTTCCAGCAGGCTGCGATAGATCGGCGGGGTGTCCTTTTCCAGATTGACGACGAACAGGCTGTCGTCACCGGTGTCGGGGCCACAGCGGGCATGGCTGGCCCAGGTTTCGAACAGTTCGTACACCTGGGCCAGCTCGTTCTGCCGGAGCTGGTTGGGGCGTGAGCAGCCCAGCAGCAGCACGCGCTTGTAGCTGTCGGCGATAGAGCTGGTGCGCCGGTGTTCAAGGCTGTCGTCCTCCACCTGGAAGTCGACCAGCTTGTGGCGGTGCGCGAAGCGGAACAGGCGGTGGCACTCCAGCCAGCTCAGGGGCGGGCTGGGGCAGTAGAGCTGGTGGGACCGGAGGATGGTGGCGGACAGTTCGGAAATGGCCCGGTGGATGGCCAGGGTCAGAAGTTTGCGGTGCTTGTCCAGTCCGCCGTTGTCGAGGAATTCCAGTACGCAGAGCTTGTAGCCGCTGGCCAGGTGCAGCTGCAGTGCCTGGGACAGATTGGCGATCTTGCGCTGTTTTTCCGGCAGGGCCACGGCCAGGCCCAGAAAGTGCCGGGACAATTCATTGCAGACGAAATGGATCTTTTCCCGGATCAGCTCCAGGTATTGCAGGCGTTGCTGCGGCGCGGCAAACAGGTGGTTCAGCTCGATGATGGCGTGATACAGCTGCCGGGACACCTCGCCGATATTGGCCATGGGCAACTGGCTCACCCAGCTGCGAAGCGCCTTGGGACTGGTGTCGCAGAAGGAAAGACTGGCGGTTTTCTGTTCAGGGACTCTAAGGTCGGGTTTCAGAATCTTGTCTTCCATGAGTGTGCGCCAATGTCGGGCTGCCTGGGTATCCCGGGGTCGTCTGTTGCAGACCGGCAGATTGCTCCACCGCCGCGGGGTTGTCTGGAAAACGCCGCAAATACATATTTTTATGGTTTCGCCATGGATGGACTTTAAGATAGCAAAGCGATAACAAAAAGCGAGAAAATCACGAGTTGACAATCTTTGACATGTGATTCGGGGCCATCCTGGGGCCCCGCGTGTCTCAGGGGGCCAAGTCGATCGGGGTTTTGCTGGCGTGCCCGGGAATTTCCCGGACCAGGCGCGGTACCAGAAAGCCCGGCAGGCGCGCCAACAGCTGCCGTACCAGTGCCCGGGCCTGGTCGTCGTCGACATGGAAATGATGGGCGCCGGCCACCGGGTCGAAGGCGTGCAGGTAGTAGGGCAGCACGCCGGCATCGAACAGGGCCTCGCTCAGCTGTTCCAGCACCTGGACGTTGTCGTTCACACCGCGGAGGATCACGCTCTGGTTGAGCAGGGTGGCGCCGGCCGCGCGCAGATAGCCGAGCGCGCGCCGGGTGGCGGAATCCAGCTCCGCCGGGTGGTTTACGTGCAGCACGATGACCACCTGCAGGGGGGTGTGGCTCAGCCATTGCAGCAGGGAGTCACAGACACGCTGGGGAATGACCACCGGCAACCGGGTGTGAATCCGGAGCCGCCGGATGTGGGGGACCTGGGCGATCTCCGAAGCCCAGTGCGCCAGCAGGCGGTCGTTGACCGCCAGGGGGTCGCCGCCGCTGAGAATGACTTCGTTGATCTCGGGGCTGTGCCGCAGGGTCTCGATCACCCGCTTGCGCTCCTCGGGCCCCAATCGCTGCTCGTCGTAGGGGAAATGACGGCGGAAACAGTAGCGGCAGTTCACGGCACACTGACCGGTGACCATCAGCAGGGCCCGGCTCCGGTACTTGCGGATCAGTCCGGTGGCCTGCACTGCGCCGGCTTCCTGCAGTGGGTCCCTGACAAAGCCGCCGACTTCCTGGCGCTCCTCCAGTCTGGGCAGCACCTGCCGCAGCAGGGGGTCGTCCGGGTTGCCGGGTTCCATGCGCTGGATGAACGGTTCCGGTACCCGGATGGGGAACAGGCGATGCCCCTCGCTGGCCCCGGCCAGCCACTGCTCCGGAGCCAGTCCGAGCCGCTCCAGCAGGGCGTGCGGTGTGGTGATCGAGCCGGCCAGCAGCTCCTGCCAGCCGGGGCCGTCCTGGCCGGCAATGCGGGCTTCTATACGGGAGGGGGTTCGCTGTATCATAGCGACCTTCGGATTTTCAACGACATTGTGTCAGGTGGACAATTCATGGCTTCATATTCTACCAACGAATTTCGCAGTGGTCTTAAGGTTTTGCTGGACGGTGACCCCTGCGTCATCCTCGAGAACGAGTTCGTCAAGCCCGGCAAGGGGCAGGCCTTCAATCGGGTGAAACTGCGCAACCTGACCACCAACCGGGTATGGGAGCGGACTTTCAAGTCCGGTGAAACCCTGGAGGCTGCGGACGTGGTCGACCAGGACATGGAATATCTGTACACCGACGGCGAATTCTGGCACTTCATGCTCACCGATGGCTCCTTCGAGCAGTATGCCGCCGACGCCAAGGCGGTGGGGGATGCCATCAAGTGGCTGAAGGAGCAGGATGTGTACACTGTGACCCTGTACAACGGTGCGCCGCTGTCCGTCACCCCGCCGAACTTCGTGGAACTGGAAGTGGTGGATACCGACCCGGGCATGAAGGGTGACACCGCGCAGGGCGGTTCCAAGCCGGCGACCCTGTCCACCGGCGCCGTGGTCAACGTGCCGCTGTTTATCAGCATTGGGGAAGTGGTCAAGGTGGACACCCGTTCCGGAGAGTACGTCAGCCGGGTCAAGAGCAGCTGACGGACCATGGTTGAGCGTCCTGTCTGGCGGCCCGCCGCCGCACGGGAAGTTTTGGAAAGCCGCGCACAACTGCTGGCGTTTGTGCGCGGCTTTTTTGCGCAGCGGGGCGTGCTGGAGGTGGAAACTCCGGTACTGGGGCGCTGCGGCGTCACCGATGTGCATCTGGACAGCATCCCTGCCGGGGTTTCGGCTCCGGGATTTTCCGGCGGCTGGCTGCAGACCTCGCCGGAATACCACATGAAGCGATTGCTGGCGGCCGGGTCCGGGCCGATTTATCAGGTTGCCCGGGTGTTTCGCAATGGCGAGGTGGGCCGTCGCCACAATCCCGAATTCTCGATGCTGGAGTGGTACCGGCCGGGCTTTGATGACCGCCAGCTGATGGCGGAAGTGGCGGACTTGGTCGTGGGCTGGCTGTCCTGCGAGCGCCCCGAGACGCTCAGTTACCGGGCGGTGATGCAGCGCTGGGCGGGCCTGGACCCGTTCGAAGCCTCGGAGGCGGAGCTGCGTGCCCGCTGCCGGGAGTGGATGGACGATCCACAACTGGCAGACCTCGACCGGGACGGTTGCCTGGATCTGCTGATGAGTTTTGCGGTGGAGCCCCATCTGGGCCGGGAACGACCGGTGTTCGTGACGGCCTACCCGGCGTCGCAGGCGTCCCTGGCCCGGGTGTCCGAAGACGCGCGGGGGCATCGGGTTGCCCATCGTTTCGAACTGTATGTCCAGGGGCTGGAATTGTGTAACGGCTACTGGGAGTTGACCGACCCGGTCGAGCAGCGGCGCCGGTTCGAGGCCGACAACCGGTTGCGCCGGGTTGCCGGCAAGCCGGACATGGCGTTGGATGAGGCTTTTCTGGCGGCGCTGGCCGCGGGCTTGCCGGACTGCGCCGGAGTTGCGCTCGGGCTGGACCGCTTGCTGATGCTCCGGCTGGGGTGTGGGGATATCCGCGAGGTGCTGGCGTTTCCGTTTGACCGGGCCTGAGTTGATGCCCCTGGCCTAGGCCAGGGTGCCAAAGGCCTCGCCCATGCGGACGGACTTGCCGGGAACCTGGTCCCGGTTCCAGTGGACCCGGCCCTTGGGCATAACCATGATGACGGTCGAGCCGAGGCGGAAGCGGCCCATTTCCTCGCCCTTGGCGAAACGAATGGCCTTGTCGTCCTGGTAGCGGCACTCAGTGACCGGCCCGGAGCCCGGCACCACCACGCCGGCCCAGGTGGTTTCGACGCTGCCGACGATCATGGCCCCCACCAGAACCAGGGCCAGAGGTCCGGCGGCGGTGTCGAACAGGCAGACCACCCGCTCATTGCGGGCAAAGAGGTTGGGCACGTTGGCGGCGGTGGCCGGGTTGACGGAAAACAGCCGGCCCGGCACGTGAATCATCTCCCGAAGCTGGCCGGCTACGGGCATGTGAATCCGGTGATAGTCCCGGGGCGCCAGGTAGATGGTGGCAAAGGCACCCTCGGCGAACGGCTCCGCGCGCTGGGGGTCGCCACCGAGCAGCTCGACCAGGCTGAAGGACTGGCCCTTGGCCTGGAATACCCGGTCACCGGTCACTTCGCCCAGCTGGGAGATGGCGCCGTCCGCGGGGCTGACCAGGACCTCATCGCCGCCGGCGACGGGGCGGGCGCCGGGCTTAAGGGCGCGGGTAAAGAATGCATTGAAGGTCGGATAGGCGGTGGGGTCCGGTTCGGCGGCCTCGCTCATGTCCACGCCGTAGCGGTCGATAAACCATTGGATGGTACGGTTTTTCAGTGCGGGCGACCGATCGCTGTCCGCCAGCCGGCCGGCCAGGCGCGAAAGTGCCAGTTGGGGGGTCAGGTACTGGCTCAGTACGAACAGTTTATCAAGCATCAAAACGGACCTTCTGCCTCGAAAGGCGCGAAGTTTAGCAAATCCGCCGCTGTGTATAGAAATTGTTTCACGGTTTCGCGGTTGGCCTGGGGCCTTGCTATTATCTGGACACACCCGGCTTCGGGGACGTCGGTTCCGGGTCCGTTACTCAATAGAAGGCGTGTGGCGTTTTCATGTTACTCATTATTGGCTCGATCGTAGTTCTGGCCAGTGTGCTGGGCGGTTTTGTCCTGCACGGCGGCAACCTCCTGGTGCTTTGGCAGCCCACCGAAGTCTTGATCATTTTTGGTGCGGCCCTGGGGTCCTTTGTCATTGCCAATCCGGTGCACACGGTGAAGGAAACGTTTGCCAAATGTCTGCGCCTGCTGACCGGTTCGCCATACAACAAGGCCTATTACATGGATTTGCTGAGCCTGTTGTACGAGCTGTTCGACAAGTCGCGAAAGCAGGGGGTCATGGCCATTGAGGAGGACATCGACAATCCGGACTCCAGCCAGATCTTCACGCGCTACCCGGCCGTCATGAAGTCAAAGGAACTGCTGGCTTTCATCACCGACTATCTGCGCATCATCAGTACCGGCAATATGGCCGCCCACGAGCTCGAAGGCATGATGGAAAACGAGATCGAAAGCCGGCAGCACGAGCTCGAGGAGCCGGCCCATGCGGTCAACAAGATTGCCGATGCCCTGCCGGGCCTGGGCATCGTGGCGGCGGTGCTGGGCATCGTCATTACCATGAACTTCCTGGCGGAAGGGCCGGAACGGATCGGCCTGAGTGTCGCCGCGGCCCTGGTGGGAACCTTCATGGGGATTTTCATGGGGTACGGCTTCATCGGCCCCACCTCCATTGCCCTGGAGCATGCCGCCAAGTACGAGCTGAAGGCCTATGAGTGCGTCAAGGCGTCGCTGGTGGCGACCGTGTCCGGCCAGGCCCCGCAGATGGCCATTGAGTTCGGCCGCAAGGCCCTGCCTACGGACAAGCGGCCCGGCTTTCAGGAACTGAATGATCACGTAAGGTCGAAGTAACGGGGCCGATGCCCCGCCGCTGTTTGGAGTCTCCCGGTGGACGAGCAACCGATCATCATCAAGCGCAAGAAAAAGGTCGTCGGTGGCCACCACGGGGGGTCTTGGAAGGTAGCCTTCGCCGATTTCGCCACCGCCATGATGGCTTTTTTTCTGGTGCTCTGGCTGACGTCCACCGCCTCCCCTGAGCAGAAGCTGGCGGTGGAGGGGTATTTCCGGGACCCGGTTGGGTTTACCGAGGGCGGCACCCCCAATCCCGTAGATCTCGAAGGCAGTGCCTCGGTCATCAATGAAGCCACCCAGGATGTCGAGGCGAACCAGATCCAATTGCAGGATGAGGTGGTCGAGGAGCTGGCGGATACCCTGGAACAGCGTCGCATGGAGGAGCTGTTCCAGGAGCTCAAGAAACGCATTGAGGAAAGTGAAACCCTGCAGCAGTTCAAGGACCAGCTGCTCATTGACATCACCGACGAGGGTCTGAGGATCCAGATCGTCGATCGTACCGGTCGGCCGATGTTCGACAGTGGCCGGGCGGAGCTTAAATACTACTCCCAGGAAATTCTGTTCGAGCTGGCCAAGACCCTGGGTTCGGTCAACAACAAACTGAGTATTACAGGGCACACCGATGCCACGCCGTTCAACGGACGCCCCGGCTACACCAACTGGGAGCTGTCCGCGGACCGGGCCAACACCGCCCGCCGGGCACTGGTGGCCGGGGGCGTGAGACCGGAGCAGATTGCCCGGGTTGTCGGGCTGGCGGACTCCGTACTGTTTGATCAGGAGAATCCGACGGCTCCGGTCAACCGGCGTATTTCCATTATCGTCCTGAATCAGAAAGCGGCCGACGACATCCGCAGCAGCGCCGGCCGGGGTGGGGTGCCGGTGATTGACCTTACCCGTCCCACCGAGGCGCAGGAATCCCAGGCCCGGGAAAAACTGGAGTCGGGAGGCTGGTTGCAGGAGCGAGAGGCGCCCGCTCCCGGCGAGCTCAACTGGTAGCGGCCGCTCACTCCAGTTTCAGTCCCCGGGCCTGCTGTTCGGCCATATCCGCCAGAATTCGGTGAAAGCTTCGCAACCGCTCCGGGCGAATCCTGCCCGCCGCTGCCGCCGCCTCGATGGCGCAGCCGGGGTCGCCCAGGTGACGGCAGTTGCGGAACCGGCAGTGGCCGATCAGGTCCCGGATTTCCCGGAAACCGTACTCAATTTCCTGGGGCGTCATGTGCCACAGGCCGAACTCACGGATCCCGGGAGAGTCGATCAGGTCCCCGCCCCAGGGCAGATGGAACAGGCGCGCGGTGGTGGTGGTATGGATGCCCTTGCGGGTGCTTTCGGAGACCGCGCCGACGCGGATGGCTTCGTCCGGCAGCAGGGTCTGGATGATTGATGACTTGCCCACGCCGGACTGGCCCACGAATACGCTGGTTCGTCCCTGCACCAGTGTGAGCACTTCCGGTGCCGGCTGGTCGCCGGATTCCGCCGCCGAGGTCCGGATCACCGGGTAGCCGAGCGCTTGGTACCGGGCCAGCAGGTCGTCGATGGCGGCGCGGTTGCGGTCGGTGATCAGGTCGGTCTTGTTGAGCAAAATCACCGCCGGAATGCCGGTGCTCTCGGATGCCACCAGATAACGGTCGATCAGGTTGTCGTGGGGCTCCGGTTCCGGGGCGATGACCAGAATGATGTGGTCGATGTTGGCGGCGACCGGTTTCAGTGCGCCAAAGTTGTCCGGCCGTTGCAGCAGGTTCTGCCGGTCACAGCGGGCCACGATCACGCCGGCCTCGTTCTTGCCCGGTCGCCAGATGACCCGGTCGCCGGTTACCAGGCTGTCGATGTTGGCCCGCACGAAGCACCGGCAGATGCTACCGGCCCGTTCGCCCTCCAGCGCTTCCACATCCAGCTGTTGGCCGTAGTGGGCGATCACCAGCCCCTGCTGTTCCGGGCCCAGCTCACCAGCGGCGGCGAGGTCGGCGATGCTTTGCTCTTTGCGTGCGGCCCGGGCTGCACGTTCCTCTTGGATTTTCTGGATGCGCCATTGCTGCCGTTTGGTCAGTCGACGTTTTGCCATGGATGGGTCGGGGTGTCCGGTGAAAGTTGGTTTCAGTCTGTGCCATCATACTGGATTCACCGTTGACCTACGACTTGTTGGAGACACTGAATGGCAGACGCCGACCGCCTGGTATGGATTGACCTGGAAATGACCGGCCTGGACCCGGACAGGGAGCGCATCATCGAAATTGCCTCGATCGTCACCGATGCGGACCTGAATGTGATTGCCGAGGGGCCGGTGATCGCGGTGCACCAGCCCGACAGCGTGCTGGATGCGATGGATGAGTGGTGTACCCGGACCCACGGCGCCAGTGGCCTGGTCCAGCGGGTGCGGGAGAGCCGCCTGGATGAAGCCGCCGCGGAGCGGGAAACCCTGGCATTCCTGCGCCGGCATGTGGCGCCGGGGCAGTCGCCCCTGTGCGGCAACAGCATCGGCCAGGATCGTCGTTTTCTGGTCAAGTACATGCCGGAGCTTGAGGCCTTTTTCCACTACCGCAATCTCGACGTCTCCACCGTCAAGGAGCTGGCACGGCGCTGGCGGCCCGATGTACTGGCGGGTGTCCAGAAGAAAGGCAGCCATCTGGCGCTGGACGATATCCGGGATTCGATCGCTGAACTCCGGCACTATCGGGAGCATTTCTTCAGGGTGTGAGTCCGTGCCGGCGCAGTGCCCAATGTACGTGCTCCCGGACCAGCTCGGACGGGTGATCGGCCCGTCGCCTGAGCGCCTCCACCACCGGTATGGTGGTGGGGGCGTTGCCCAGTCCCACCGCCAGATTCCGCAGCCAGCCCTGGTAACCGGTGCGCCGGATGGCGGAGCCTTCGGTGCGAGCCAGGAACTCCTCCTCCGACCACAGGAACAGCTCCGCAAGGGTGGCGTTGTCGAGGCCGTGCCGGGGTTGGAAGTCCGGCTCCGCAGTAGGGCGGCTGAAGCGATTCCAGGGGCACACCAGCTGGCAGTCGTCGCAGCCGAACACCCGGTTGCCGAGTTTCGGTCGCAGCGCTTCCGGAATCGGCCCCTTGAGTTCGATGGTGAGGTAGCTGATGCAGCGCCGGGCGTCGAGCAGGTGGGGGCCAACGAAGGCGTCCGTGGGGCAGACGTCCAGGCAGGCTGAACAGCGGCCGCAGTGGTCCCGCTCAAAGGGGGCGTCCTCCGGCAGTGGCGCGCTGGTGAAAATTTCCCCGAGAAAGAAAAACGAGCCGGCCTTGGGGTGGATCAGCATGGTGTTCTTGCCGATCCAGCCCAGACCGGCCCGCTGCGCCAGAGCGCGCTCCAGCACCGGAGCGCTGTCGACGAAGGCGCGATAGTCAAAGCCCTGCAGGGCTTCGTCGATGCGGCGGGCCAGGGTCGCGAGCCGCTTCCGGAGCAGCTTGTGGTAGTCTCGGCCCAGGGTGTAGCGGCTGATGTAGGCGCGCTCCCGGTTGGTCAGTACCTGCTTCGGGCTGTCCGGTGCCGGCAGATAGTCCATGCGCACCGACAGCACCCGGACCGTGCCCGGCACCAGCGAGGTTGGCGTGTAGCGTTTGTCTCCATGCTGGGCCATGTACGTCATCTCACCGTGGTAGCCCTTGGCCAGCCATTGCCGCAGACGTTCACCGTGGGGGCCGGTGTCGGCCCGGGTAACGCCGACGTCGCTGAACCCGAGTTCCCGGGCCCAGGCGCGAATTTCTCTTTTCAGTTCCTGCAGTTGCGAATCCCTGACGGGCGCGCTGTCACGATCAGTCATGGTGTCTCGGCCGGTCGGCGCGACCGGGTGTCTGCCAGTGCCGGGTATCGGCTTGATTAAGTTATGACCTTCTGAACTGTTTTGCTATGCTTTACAGACATCTGGCCAATTTTCTTAAACCGGTTTCTTTCGCGAGGGTCCAGGCCCATGCCGTCCCATGCAATGCGCAGTCTACCAGAGGCGTTGTACTCCGCCGATGCCGTCCGCCACATGGACCGCTACCTGATCGACGATTGTGGTGTGGATGGCTTCGAGCTGATGCAGGCCGCGGCCCGTGCCGCTTTCCGGCAACTGGTCCGGCGCTGGCCCGAGGCCGGGCCGGTACTGGTGCTGTGTGGCGCCGGCAACAACGGTGGCGACGGTTATCTGGTGGCGGCCCATGCCCGGCGCCACGGGTTGACGGTGGAATGCCTGGCCGCCACGCCCACCGACAGGCTGAGCGGTGATGCGCGCAAGGCGTGGCAGCAGGCGGTGGCGGACGGCGTGCCCGTACGCCCGTTGACAACGCTGGATACCGCGGCCCTTACCGAGACGTTTTCCCGTGCCGCGGTGATTGTCGATGCCCTGCTCGGGACCGGGACCACCGGTGCGCCAAGGCCACCGTTTGATAATCTGATTCAGCGTTGCAATGCCCGCCAGGTGCCGGTCCTGGCGGTGGACGTGCCGTCCGGGCTGGATGCCAGTACCGGCGCGACGCCTGGCGATGTGATCCGGGCCACGGTAACGGTGACCTTCATCGCCCGTAAGGCGGGACTGTATACCGGCCAAGGCCCGGCGGTGTGTGGCGACATCGAATTCGCCGACCTGGACACCGGCCACGATCCCCAGACCGGCGGCCCGGCGCCGCTGGCGCACTTGCTGCACCTGGGCCGTGCCGGTGCCTGGCTGCCGCCGCGCCCAGCCAATGCCCACAAAGGCCGTTTTGGTCATGTGCTGGTGGTGGCCGGGGACCGGGGCATGGGGGGCGCCGGGCTGATGGCTGCGGAAGCTGCTGTCCGTTCCGGGGCGGGCCTGGTGTCGCTGGCCACGCGCCCGGAGCATGTCTCGGGAGCCCTGGCCCGGTGTCCGTCCGTCATGGTACACGGCATCATCCACGGTTCCGAGCTGGCGCCCCTGCTGAACAAGGCCTCCGTGGTCGTCTGCGGGCCCGGTATCGGTCAGCTGGCCTGGGGGCAGCAGATGTTGCAGCAGGTGCTGGCCAGTGATAAACCCCGGGTGCTGGACGCGGACGCCCTGAACCTGATGGCGAATCTGGTGGCGGTGGTGTCGGAGCAACAGGTGCTGACACCTCATCCCGGGGAGGCCGCCCGGCTGCTGAATCTGACCGTGGCCGAGGTGGAAGCGGATCGCGTCGCCGCTGCCCGGAAGCTGCAGTCGCTGTACGGTGGCGTGGTGCTGCTCAAGGGGGCGGGCACGGTGGTCGCCTCGTCGCAGGGGGTGGCGATTGTCGCCGGCAGCAACCCGGGTATGGCCACCGGCGGCATGGGGGATGTTCTCAGCGGCGTCGCCGGCGCCCTGTGCGGCCAGATCCAGGATCTTCACCAGGCAACCGTGCTGGCGGCGTGCGCCCATCTGGCAGCGGCGGACCACGCCTCCCGGCACCGGGGCTATATGGGGCTGGCGCCAACCGACGTGATTGAGGCGCTGCCGGAGGTCTTCCGGCGGCTGGAAACCGACAGGCATCGGCCGGAGAGCGGACATGACGATCATGGGCAATGAACGCCGGTTGTTTCTGGAGAACGAAGGCGAAACCGAGCAGTTGGGCCGGGAGCTGGCCCGCCGGGTTGCCGATTCGGGCCGGGGGCTGACGGTGTTTCTGGACGGCGATCTGGGCATGGGCAAGACGACGCTCAGCCGGGGGATCATGCGCGGGCTTGGGCATCAGGGGGCGGTCAAGAGCCCGACCTATACCCTGGTGGAGCCCTATGAGCACCTGGCTCCGCCCACCTATCATTTCGACCTGTACCGGCTCGGGGACCCGGAGGAGCTGGAGTACATGGGCATTCGGGACTATTTTGCCGGCGACAACCTGTGCCTGATCGAGTGGCCGGAACGGGGCCAGGGCCTGTTGCCGGAGCCGGATCTTGAAATTCACCTGGAACGCCGGGACCATGGGCGCTCGGTGGTCATTCGGGCGCGTACCGACCGGGGCGCGCACTTGATGAACGAACTGGAACGGGTCGGCCCAGGGCACGGTCCGGGCCACGACGGGGGCGGGTAGACGGATGCGTAACATGTTTCGAAGTCTGGGAACGATGTTCGTGCTGGCCGGGCTCTGGTCCGGCGCCATGGGCGCCTGGGCCGGCGATCAGGTGCAGGGTGCCCGGATCTGGCCGGCGCCAGACCACACCCGGCTGGTACTGGATGTGACCGGACCCGTTGAGCACAAGGTGTTTGCCCTCAAGGGGCCGTCGCGGCTGGTCATTGATCTGCAGGATACCACCCTGAAGGCCCGGCTGGACGCGCTGGACTTGGCGGGCAGCCCGATTCGTCGGATTCGCAGCGCGCCTCGCAACGGCAATGATCTCCGGGTCGTGCTGGACCTGAAGACCGACGTCAAGCCGCGCAGCTTCGAGCTGGAGCCCAACCAGCAGTACGGCCATCGCTTGGTGGTCGACCTGATTGATGAAAACGGCAGCCGCCTGGAGAATGCGGGGCAGCCGACCGTAACCCAGGATGCCGGGGGCAAGCGTGACATCGTGGTGGTGATCGATCCGGGCCATGGTGGCGAGGACCCCGGTGCCATTGGCCCCCGGGGAACCCGGGAGAAGGACGTGGCGCTGAAGATGGCCAAAACCCTGGCGAGCCTGATCAATGCCCAGCCTGGCTATACCGCCAAGTTGACCCGGACCGGTGACTATTACATCGGCCTGCGCAATCGCACGCTGCTGGCACGCAAGTACAACGCCGACCTGTTCGTGTCGGTACATGCCGATGCCTTCCGCACGCCTCAGCCCAAAGGGGCTTCGGTGTTTGCCCTGTCACAGCGGGGTGCCACCAGTGAAACCGCGCGCTGGCTGGCCCAGACCGAGAACCGCTCTGACCTGATCGGCGGTGCCGGGGGCGTATCCCTGGAAGGCCGCGACGACATGCTCGCCGGTGTTCTGCTGGACCTGTCGATGACCGCCAGCATCAACGCCAGTCTTGGGGTGGGCAGCTCGGTGCTCGGGCAGCTGGGCTCGGTGGCGAGATTGCACAAGCCCCATGTGGAGCAGGCGGCGTTTGTCGTTCTGAAATCTCCGGACATCCCATCGATTCTGGTGGAGGCGGGTTTCATCTCCAACCCGCAGGAGGAGAAGAATCTGGCGACGGAGTGGTACCGACAGCGGCTGGCCAAGGCCATCATGAGCGGAATCGATGACTATTTCCGCAAGACGCCGCCGCCCGGCACCCTGCTGGCCTGGCAGAAACAGCAGGGCCAGGACACGCCGGCCTTCAGCCACTATCGCATCCGGCAGGGCGACACCCTGTCCGATCTGGCCCGGAAAAACCAGATTTCCGTCAACGAGCTGATGCGGTTTAACGGCTTGAGCGACGACCGTGTTATGGTAGGGCAAACCATTCGTATTCCCGCGTCCTGAGTCAGGAGGTTTGCCCCGAACATGCCCCACATTCATCTGCTCTCTCCCCGCCTGGCCAACCAGATTGCCGCGGGAGAGGTGGTGGAGCGACCCGCCTCGGTGGTCAAGGAACTGGTCGAGAATGCCCTGGATGCCGGCGCGTCCCGGATCGACGTCGAGATCGAGCAGGGCGGTGTCAAGCTGATCCGGGTGCGCGACGACGGTTGCGGCATCGAGCAGGACGACCTGCCGCTGGCCCTGAGCCGGCATGCGACCAGCAAAATCATCACCCTGGAAGATCTGGAAGCCGTCACCTCCCTGGGATTCCGGGGCGAGGCGTTGGCCAGCATCAGCTCCGTGTCGCGCCTGACTCTGACCTCCCGCACCGCCAGTCAGGAAGCGGCGGCCCGGGTCGAGGTCGAGGGCCGGGAAATGGACGCCAGGATTTCCCCCGCGGCCCATCCCGTGGGCACCACCGTGGAAGTGCGGGACCTGTTCTTCAACACCCCCGCCCGGCGCAAGTTCCTGCGCACCGAGAAGACCGAGTTCAACCATGTTGAGGAATGCATCCGGCGCCAGGCGCTGAGCCGTTTCGATACCGGTTTCACCCTGCGTCACAACCAGCGGGTGGTGCAGAGCCTGCGGCCGGCGACCAGCGCGCTGGACCGGGAGCGTCGGATCGGCGCCCTGTGTGGTCAGCAGTTCATCGACAATGCTGTGGTCATCGACGCCGAGGCCACCGGCCTGCGCCTGTGGGGCTGGGTGGCGCTTCCCACCTTTTCCCGGAGTCAGGCGGACCTGCAGTATTTCTTCGTCAACGGCCGGGTGATCCGTGACAAACTGGTGGCGCACGCCGTACGCCAGGCCTACCGGGATGTCCTGTACAACAACCGTCACCCCGCCTTTGTGCTGTACCTGGAGGTGGACCCGGCCACCGTGGACGTCAATGTTCACCCGACCAAGCACGAGGTTCGCTTCCGTGACGGGCGCCTGGTGCACGATTTCATTTTCCGCACCCTGCACCGGGCGCTGGCGGATGTCCGCCCGGACGATCATCTGCGGGGGGCGGTGGCCCAGTCCTTCGGACGAGAGGCGGCCGTGCCGCCCGCGTCGGCCGAAGACGCGGCCTCCGGAGGTGCCTCCCGGGGGGCTCCCAGTGGTACCACCGGTGGCTCGCCGGCCTGGCGCCCGGATCCCGCGCCCCAGTGGCGGGCCAGTGATCAGATGGCCTTCTACCAGTCCCTCAACAGCGGCGGAGGTGTGGCGACGCCTTCGGAGCCGGCACCGTCGCCGGAACCGCGGCCACTGCCGGCGGAGGACAGTGACCAGGAGCCGCCGCTGGGGTATGCCATCGCCCAGCTGCATGGCATTTACATCCTGGCCCAGAGTCGAGCGGGTCTGATCGTGGTGGACATGCACGCCGCCCACGAGCGGATTACCTACGAACGGATGAAGCGGGCGCTGGAGGCTCAGGACCTCAAGAGTCAGCCCTTGCTGGTGCCGCTGTCACTGGCTGTCAGCCAGAAAGAAGCGGCGCTGGCGGAAAGCCATGGCGAGGAGCTCCAGCAACTGGGCCTGGTGGTGGAGCGGATCGGGCCGGAGACGCTCGCGGTACGCCAGATCCCGGCGCTGCTGCGTGGCGCCGATACCGAGCAGCTGGTTCGGGATGTGCTTGCGGACCTGATCGAACACGGTCAGAGCGACCGCATCGAAGCCGTGACCCATGAGCTGCTGGGTACCATGGCCTGTCATGGCTCGGTGCGAGCCAACCGGCAGTTGACCATTCCGGAGATGAACTCGCTGTTGCGGGACATGGAAGCCACCGAGCGCAGCGGCCAGTGCAACCACGGCCGACCGACCTGGACGCTGGTCACGCTGGCGGAGCTGGACAAGCTGTTCCTTCGGGGGTGCTAGCTGACCCATGGGCAACCACCCCGGTTCTTCCTACCCGCCCGCGATCTTCCTGATGGGCCCTACCGCCTCGGGCAAGACCGATCTGGCGATGGCGCTGTGCCAGCATATGCCCTGCGACATCGTCAGCGTGGATTCGGCGATGATCTATCGGGGCATGGACATCGGTACCGCCAAGCCTACGCCCGAAGAACTGGCGCGGGCGCCCCACCGCTTGATCGACATCTGCGACCCGTCGGAGCGGTACTCCGCTGCCGATTTCCGTCGCGATGCCCTGCGGGAAATGGCGCAGATCACCGAGGCGGGCCGGATTCCCCTTTTGGTGGGGGGTACCATGATGTATTTCAAAGCGTTGCTGCACGGGATGTCCGGGCTGCCGTCCGCGGACCCGGAGCTGCGGGCCCGGTTGGAGCAGGAGGCTGCGGAAAATGGCTGGCCGGCCTTGCATCGGGAGCTGGCGGCACGGGACCCGGTGGCGGCGCGGCTGATTCATCCCAATAATCGCCAGCGCCTACTGCGGGCGGTGGAAGTGCTGCGCCTGACGGGGCGCCCGATTTCCTCATTCTGGCAGGCCGCCGGCGGATCAGGCCGGGAAGATGACGGGGATTTCACGTATATCACCCGCTGGCAGGCAGACGAGGCGGCGCCACTGCCGTATACTGTGACGCAGCTTGCGGTCGCGCCCTCGGACAGGGCGGTCCTGCACGACCGGATCGAGCAGCGCTTCCAGCACATGCTCCAGGCCGGGTTTCTGGAGGAAGTGCGTGCCCTGATGGCCCGGGGGGATCTCCATCCGGGCCTCCCTTCCATGCGTTGCGTCGGCTATCGCCAAGCCTGGGAATACCTGGCCGGTGATTGTGATTACGACACCTTTGTTGGGAAGGGGATCGCTGCCACGCGCCAGCTGGCCAAGCGGAAGCTGACTTGGCTGCGCAAATGGTCCGATGTCCACTGGCTGGATAGCCGCGATAAACTTGTCGTTTCCGCAGCCTTGAAAAAGCTGGGACTTCGCACCACATTTAAATAAACCCGAATAAAGACGATCTGCACTTACTAAAAAACAGGAGAAAAATCATGTCAAAAGGGCACTCGTTACAAGACCCTTACCTCAATGCCTTGCGCAAGGAACGCATTCCGGTATCCATTTTTCTGGTCAACGGCATCAAGCTGCAGGGCCAGATCGAGTCTTTCGACCAGTTCGTGATTCTGCTGAAGAACACGGTCAGCCAGATGGTCTACAAGCACGCAATTTCCACGGTGGTTCCTGCCCGCAATGTGCGTCTGCCGCAGCAGAACCCGGCTGGTGAAGGCGAGTCCGAAGACTGATTCGTCTGGTTGTTCCAGATTTGTCACCCGCGCTTCCGAGGACCGTTTTCGGTTTGAGGCACGCGGGTGTTTCTTTTTGAGGAAGTTGGCATTCATGGCCGAGGAGGCTGTTGTCCTTGTTTGAACGTCCTGATGTTGGTGAACGGGCGGTGCTGGTCCACATTGACTTTACCGCCCACGAGGAGACCGAAGATCCGGAGGAGTTCCGGGAGCTGGTCACCTCCGCCGGAGTAGAGCCGGTGGCCCTGGTCACGGGGTCGCGCAAGCAGCCGAGCCCGCGCCTGTTTGTGGGCGAGGGCAAGCTGGAGGAGATCCGGGAAGCCATCCAGTGCCACGACGCCGACGTGGTGCTGTTCAACCATGCGCTGTCCCCCAGCCAGGAGCGGAACATCGAGCGGGAACTCAAATGCCGGGTGCTGGATCGCACCGGTGTGATCCTCGATATCTTTGCCCAGCGCGCGCGGACCCATGAAGGCAAGCTCCAGGTCGAATTGGCGCAGCTGGAGCACATGTCGACCCGTCTGGTCCGGGGCTGGACACACCTGGAGCGCCAGAAAGGGGGGATTGGCCTGCGCGGGCCGGGGGAAACCCAGCTGGAAACCGACCGCCGACTGCTCCGTGAACGCATCAAGTCCATCCACAAGCGCCTGGAGAAAGTGCGCCGTCAGCGCCACCAGGGGCGTCGGGCACGGCACCGGGCCGATATCCCCACGGTATCGCTGGTGGGCTACACCAACGCCGGCAAGTCCACGCTGTTCAACCGTTTGACCGCCGCCTCGGTGTACGCCGCCGACCAGCTGTTCGCAACCCTGGATCCGACCCTCCGACGTCTGGAACTTCCGGACATCGGGCCGGTCGTACTGGCGGACACCGTGGGGTTCATCCGTCACCTGCCGCATAAACTGGTCGAAGCCTTTCGCGCTACCCTGGAGGAAACCACCGAAGCCAGCCTGCTGTTGCATGTCGTGGACAGCCACGACGGCCGTCGCGATGACAACATCGAACAGGTGGAGAATGTGCTGGCGGAAATCGGAGCCGACGAAATTCCCGTACTGCAAGTGTTCAACAAGATCGACTTGCTGGAAGAGTTTCAGCCCCGGATCGAGCGCAACGAAGAGGGTGTGCCGGTCCGGGTGTGGCTGTCGGCGGTGACCGGCCGGGGGTTGGAGCTGCTGTTCGATGCCATTGTTGAGCGCCTCGCCGACGATGTGGTGCATCATGTCGTGGTGCTGGGGCCGGCGGACGGCAAGCTGCGGGCGCTGCTTCACGCCGCCGGCTCGGTGTTGCGCGAAGAGCACCGGGAGACGGGGGAAACCCTGGTGGAAGTGCGGCTGCAGAACCGTGACTGGTGCCAGCTCCTGCGCCGGGCCGGTGTCAGTGAACAGGCGGTGCGCCTGCAGGACCCGGTGTCCTGAACCGGGCGGCTATTGCCGGAGCGGGTAGAAATCCCTAGTATTTGCAGCCATTCGATACGATAAGGAACGGAGAGCACTATGGCCTGGAACGAACCGGGTGGAAACCGTAACGACAACGACCCCTGGGGTACCGGAGGCGGTCGTCGCGGCAATGATCAGGGGCCGCCTGACCTTGACGAGGCGCTGAAAAAGGGACTGGAAAAACTCAACCGGATGCTCGGTGGCAAGGGCGGCCGGTCCGGAGGCGGTTCCGGCTCCGGCGAGGGGGCCGGAGGCTTTGGCGCCGTGCTGTCCCTGATCGCCATTCTGGTGGTGGGGTATGTCATCTACCAGTCGTTCTATACCGTGGACGAGCAGGAGCGCGCGGTGGTGCTCCGGTTTGGCGAGTACGCGCGAACGGAGGAGCCCGGTCTGCGTTTCAAGGTGCCACTGATCGACGACGTCTATAAGGTGCGGGTCACCAATGTCCGGACCGCCGAATCCCAGGGGCAGATGCTCACCCAGGATGAAAACCTGGTGACCGTCGACCTGCAGGTCCAGTACCGGGTAAGTAACGCTCGGGACTATGTCCTGAACGTGCGAGATTCCAATCAGGCGCTGGCTTTCGCCACCGACAGTGCCCTGCGGCACGAAGTGGGCAGTGCCACTCTGGACGAGGTTCTCACCGAAGGTCGAGCGGAGTTGGCCATCAACGTCGAACGTCGCCTTCAGGCTTTCCTGGAAGAGTACGGCGCCGGTCTGCAGATTATTCGCGTGAACGTGGAAAGTACCCAGCCGCCGGCGGCGGTGCAGGACGCCTTCCGGGAAGTACAGCGTGCCCGGGAGGACGAGCAGCGACTGATCGAGGAAGCGGAAACCTATCGCAACAAGGTGGTCCCCGAGGCCCGGGGGCAGGCCCAGCGGATGATCGAGGAGGCGAACGCGTACAAGGCTAAGGTCGTCGAGACCGCGCGGGGTGAGACCGCCCGGTATCTGGACCTGCTGGAGGTTTACGTGCAGGCGCCGGACGTGACCCGCGAGCGGCTCTACATCCAGGCCCTGGAGAACGTGCTGTCCAACACCAGCAAGGTGCTGGTCGATACCCAGTCGTCGGGCAATATGATGTACCTGCCGCTGGACCAGATCATGCGTCGCGGTGGCGGTGCCAGTGCCAGTGCCGACAACAGCCTCGGCGGTCTCGAAGGATCCTCGAGCCAGGTGGACATCAAGAGCCTGACCGATGAGGTCCTGCGGGAACTGCGTAACCGTCAAACCACCAATTCCAGAACGGGGAGATAATCGATGGGTCCGAAAAGTATTATCGGTCTGGCGGGTGCCCTGATCGTCATCCTGGTGGTTTCCTCCAGTGTCTACATCATCCCCGAAACCCATCGCGGCGTGCTGCTGCGGTTCGGTGAGCTGGTGGAGACCAATGTTCAGCCGGGCCTGCACTTCAAGGTGCCGGTGATTGACCAGGTGCGCCAGTTCGACGTGCGGGTGCTGACCATGGATCTGCCGGCACGGCAGTACCTGACGGTGGAGAAAAAACCGCTGGACGTGGACTCTTACATTGCCTGGCAGATCAGCGACGTTGACACGTTCTACCGGGCCACCGGCGGCAACGAATTCAGTGCCCAGTCGTTGCTGGCGTCCCGGATCGACAACGGGCTGCGCAACGAGTTCGGGGTTCGGACCATGCACGAGGTGGTGTCCGGTCAGCGGGATGAGCTGATGCACGCCCTGCGCGACCAAGTCAACGAAACCTCCGTGTCGGAGTTTGGGATCCGAGTGCTGGACATCCGCGTCAAGGCCATCGAGCTGCCGCAGCAGGTCAGCGAGAACGTCTACCGGCGCATGGCCACCGAGCGTGAGAAGCTGGCCCAGGAGTTCCGGTCCCGGGGCCGCGAGGCGGCTGAGGGTATCCGTGCCGACGCCGATCGCCAGCGTGCCGTGATTCTGGCCGAGGCGTTTGCCAAGTCGGAGCAGCTGCGTGGTGAGGGTGATGGTGAAGCGGCCCGCATCTACGCCGACGCCTACACCCGGAACGAGGCGTTCTACAGCTTCTATCGGAGCTTGACGGCGTACCAGAAAGCGTTCGCCGGCAAGGACGATCTTCTGGTGATCGACTCCGACGGCGACTTCCTGAAGTTCCTCAAGGATCCCCGGGGCGCGGCCAACTGAGGTCCCGGACGCCAGAAACCGGAATACCCTGTGTATTCCGGTTTTTTTGTGCCTGACAACCGTGTAAAATCCGACCGGTTTTGTGTCGGGTTTTCTGACCCCGGCTTCACCACAAATCCCGAGAGTTCCCCGTGGCCCTTCCGGGCGCCGTAGCGGGACAGACAGATAACGGAATCGCATGACTGTATCGGATCGCTGGTTGCTGCCAGACGGTGTGGAGGACATCCTGCCGCCGCTGGCCGGACGGATCGAATCGCTGCGACGGGACGTGATGGATACCTGTCAACGCTGGGGCTACCAGCTGGTTATCCCGCCCCTGATCGAATACCTCGAATCCCTGTTCACGGGGACCGGGCACGACCTGGAATTGCAGACCTTCAAACTGACGGACCAGCTGACCGGTCGCATGATGGGCGTCCGGGCGGACATGACCCCCCAGGCCGCCCGGATCGATGCCCACACCCTGGGACAGGAGGGCATCACCCGGCTGTGTTACGCCGGCCATGTCCTGCATACCCGGCCCCGTCACATGCTGACCGGCCGTACCCCGATCCAGGCCGGCTGTGAACTGTTCGGCAGCGCTTCCGAGGCGGCCGATATGGAAGTGATCCGCCTGATGCTGGAGACCTTGAGGGTGGCCGGACTGCCGAAGGTCCACGTCGACCTGGCCCATGTCGCCATTTACGAAAGCCTCATTGGCGAGGCGGATTTCGACCGTGACACCGAGGAAGCCATCTTTGATGCCATGGGGCGCAAGTCCGTGCCGGAGCTGGATCAACTGCTGGGCGAGTGCCCGGAAGGTTCGGCCGGCTTCCGTCTGCGTCAGCTGGCCCGGGTCAGTGGCGGTCCGGAGGCCCTGGCGGAAGCGCGCCAGGTACTGGCGGGCGGATCGCCCGCGCTGACGGCAGCCCTGGACCAGCTGGCCCGGGTGTCGGACATGCTGTCCCGGGACTTCCCGGAGGTCAGCTTCGGGTTCGATTTCTGTGAGCTGCGCGGTTACAACTACCACACCGGCCTGGTGTTCGCGGCGTACGTGCCCGGACACGGTGAGGCTGTCGCCAAGGGCGGTCGCTATGATGCCATCGGCAGCGACTTTGGCCGTGCCCGCCCCGCCACCGGTTTCAGCCTGGACATCCGGGCGCTGGTGTCGCTGGGTGACCGCGTGGTACGAAAATCAGGCGCCATCTGGGCACCGGCCGACCGGGACCCGGCCCTGGAGGGTGTGATTTCCGGTTTGCGTATGACGGAGACCGTGATTCGGGCACTGCCGGAAGACGAGGGATGTGACCCCGCCGAGCGTGGGTGTGACCGGCAACTGGTGAAAAGAGACGGCCAGTGGGTCGTCGAGTCTCTGGACTGAATTGAGAGAGCATCATGGGCAAGAACGTAGTTGTGCTGGGCACCCAGTGGGGTGATGAAGGCAAGGGCAAGATTGTCGACCTGCTGACCGACAAGGTCGCGGCCGTGGTTCGTTTTCAGGGGGGGCACAACGCCGGGCACACCCTGGTCATCGAGGGCAAGAAAACGGCCCTGCACCTGATCCCGTCCGGCATTCTGCGCCAGGACGTTCAGTGCTTGATCGGCAATGGCGTGGTGCTGTCGCCCGAGGCCCTGCTCAAGGAAGTCCGGGAACTGGAGTCCAGAGGTGTCGCGGTTCGGGAACGGCTGAAAATCAGCCTGGCCTGCCCGATCATCCTGCGCACCCACGTGCGCATTGATCAGGCCCGGGAGCGTGCCCGTGGCAACGACAAGATTGGCACGACTGGCCGGGGCATCGGCCCGGCCTACGAAGACAAGGTGTCACGTCGGGGCGTGCGCCTGGGGGACCTGTGCAACCCGGTGGACTTTGAAGCCAAGCTGCGGGAAATCATGAGCTTCCACAACTTTGTCCTGACCGAGTACTACAAGGAAGAGCCGGAAGACATTGACGCGGCCTTGGCAGAGCTCAAGGTCATGGGCGAAGAGATCCTGCCGATGGCGGCGGACGTGACCGACATGCTGCATGACTACCGCAAGCGGGGCGAGAATATTCTGTTCGAGGGCGCCCAAGGCTCGTTGCTCGATATCGACCTGGGGACCTATCCCTTCGTGACCTCATCCAACACCACCGCAGGCGGTACGGCGACCGGTTCCGGTTTTGGCCCTCTGTTTCTGGATTATGTGCTCGGGATCACCAAGGCCTACACCACCCGGGTGGGTTCTGGCCCGTTCCCGACTGAGTTGTTCGACGACATGGGCAAGCACCTGGCGGTCAAGGGCAACGAAGTGGGCACCACCACCGGCCGCTCCCGCCGCTGCGGTTGGTTCGATGCGGTGGCCCTGCGCCACGCCATCCAGATCAACAGCGTATCCGGGATTTGCCTGACCAAACTGGACGTGCTTGATGGTCTGGAAACCGTGAAGGTGTGTGTGGGCTACCGGACTCCGAACGGCGAGCTGACCCGTCCGCCGATCGGTTGCGACAACTTCAAGGACATCGAGCCGGTCTACGAGGAACTGCCGGGCTGGAGTGAGAGCACCGTTGGCCTGACCAGCATCGACCAGCTGCCGGAGAACGCTCGGGCGTACATCCGCTTCCTGGAAGAGCAGATCGAGGCTCCGATCGACATCATCTCCACCGGCCCGGACCGGGTCGAGACCATCATCCTGCGGCACCCGTTTGGCGAGTGACGCCGGTTAGCCCCCAAAAGCCCCGCCAAGGCGGGGCTTTTGGGTGGCGGTTTCAGGGTTTGGTGGCGATGACCGTGGCCCGCTTGGGGCCGGGGTAGCCCTCGAGGGTCCGGGATGGGTCGGCCGGATCCAGGAAATCCCTTAGAGAGTTGAAGCGCATCCAGTCGGTGCTGCGCTGCTCCTCGGGAGTGGTCACCGTGACATCGACCACCCGGGCGTCCCGGAAGCCGGTACGCTGGAGCCAGCGCAGGAGCGTGTCGCAGCTGGGCAGGAACCAGACGTTGCGCATTTGCGCGTAGCGGTCCTCCGGCATCAGGGTGTAACCCTCCGGGCCGTCGACCACCAGGGTTTCCAGCACCAGTTCACCGCCCCGGCGCAGGGTGCCCTTGAGTTCCAGCAGGTGGTCGATCGGGGAGCGGCGGTGATACAGCACTCCCATGGAAAAGGTGGTGTCAAAGGCCTCCAGGTCCGCCGGCAGATCCTCCATTCGCACCGGCAGCAGATCCACCGGCACCTCCCCCAGATAGCGTTTGACGCTCAGAAATTGGAACAGGAACAGCAGGCCCGGATCGATGCCGACGACCCGGCGGGCGCCAGCGCCGTACATCCGCCAGCAGTGGTAGCCCGAGCCGCAACCGACGTCGAGCACTTGGCGGTCGCGCAGGTCCGACAGGTGGGGGGCCACCCGTTGCCATTTCCAGTCTGAGCGCCACTCGGTATCGATGAAGGTGTCGAAAAACCGGAACGGGCCCTTGCGCCAGGGCATCAGGCCCCGCAGCCCCCGCTCCAGGCGCTCCGCCTGGGCCCCGGACAGGGCAGCGTCCCGGCTGAGGGTGACGGTATCGGTGTCGAAGCTGGCCCGGACGCCGTCGAGCTCCGGCAGTGTCGCCAGGGCTTCCAACCATCGGGGCAGGTCGCCGTGGGGGTTCTCGTCGAAGCGGTACCGGAGCTGAGTGTTCAGCTGCTGGACCCAGTCCGGCCGTCCCTGGGCGGCGAGGTCGGCAAACAGCGCCTGGAACTGGCGCCGCCAGTCGAAGGACGGTGTCGTGGCTACGGTCGTCATGGTGTCTTGATGGCGAGCAGGGAGGTGAAGTTGAAGCACTGATACCAGAGCAGCACCTGGTCGAAGCCGGCGGCTCGCAGGCGCTCCTGATGCTGTGCCAGGGTTTCCGGTATGAGCACCTGCTCCAGCGCGGTGCGTTTCTGGCTGATTTCCAGGTCGGAATAGCCGTTGGCGCGCTTGAAAGCGTGGTGCAGCCGCGTCTGGATTTCCTGCTCCTGCTCGGATTCGAAGCACAGTTTTTCCGACAGAATCAGCACACCGCCCGGCCGGGTGGCCTCGGCGATGCGCTGGAGCAGGCCGGCCCGCTGTGCCGGGGCAATGAACTGCAGTGTGAAGTTCAGGGTAGTGACCGAGGCATTGCTCAGCTCGGTGTCGAGGATATCCTCACAGCGCAGGGTTACCGGGACCGGCGAGTCGTCCAGGGCGATGTAATGTTCGCAGCGTTCGATCATTGCCGGGGAGTTGTCCACTCCGAACAGGTGGCAGTCGGCAAACGGAATGCCGTGGCGCATGGCCAGGGTGGAGGCGCCGAGGGAACAGCCCAGATCGTAGCAGTGGGAGCCGGGTTGCGCGTACTGCTCGGTGATTACTTCAATCATTGGGATGATGGTGGTGTAGCCCGGCACGGAGCGGCGAATCATGTCGGGGAACACCCGGGCCACCGAGGCGTCGAATCGGAATTCCTCGGGCTTGCGTTCGGTGGCGAACAGACGGTCGGTCGCCTGTTCCGGTGGCTGGCGCTTGCGGGAATCAGTCATCGCCGGGCTCCCTGGCCGGAACTGCCGGTGCCGTGGGAGAGGGCCGGCGGCAGCGCACGCCACGGTTCTTGTAGTCAACGAGAATGCCCCGGAACGAAGGATCCGCGTCGGCGGCGATGGCCAGGTAGCCATCCTGGCACACCGCGTGCAGCTCCGACGCCTTGGGGGACATTCGGTAGGGTTCGTCCGGGGTCACATGAACGGCTTGGAAATCGCCCACCGGCACGTGATCCTTGTTGTCCGAGTGGTCGATTTTGCCGGCACTCTCAAGCGCCAGGACGGTGACCACCACGGTAATCACGGCGGTCAGAATCAGGCTGCGGGCGCTGTAACGGGCTTCGCTTTGGCTCATGCCTACCTCGTTGTAACGGTGAGTGGCGGGTCTCAATACTGACCCGGAATATCGATGGCCGGGGCCTGCAGTGCCGCCATCTGCTCGCGCAACGCCAGGATCTGCTCCGACCAGAAACGCGGCTGCCCGAACCAGGGAAAGTATTTGGGAAAGGCCGGGTCGTCCCAGCGACGGGCCAGCCAGGCGCAGTGCGCGATTTGCCGGTAGCAGCGCAGAGGCTCGATCAGGTGCCGCTCCCGGCGGTTGAAGTCCCGGAACATTTCGTAGCCCTCAAGCAGCTCGGCGAGCTGGGCGCCGCGGTCGTTGTCCTCACCGTTGAGCAGGAGCCACATGTCCTGGATCGCGGGCCCGGACAGGCAGTCGTCCAGATCCACGAACAGCATGTGTTCGTCCCGGCAGAGGATGTTGCCCGCGTGGCAGTCGCCGTGCAGACGCAGCGCCTCAACCGGGCCCGCCTCGTCGAGCCGGGCGGCGCACAACGCCATCAGGTCGGAGAGGAGGCTGTCCCAGGCTGGACGGAGGTCCTCGGGAATCCAGGGACCATCGCGCAGGAAACGGTGGTTGGCCTCGAGGCCCGCCAGCAGGTCCAGGGTTGGGCGGTGCTGGAACCGTCGGCGGGCACCAACAGTATGCAGTTGGCCCAGCCATTGCCCGAGTCGGTATAGGGTGTCGGTGACGCTGGTATCCGGGGCCTGTCCGCCCCGCTGTGGGAACACCGCGAACCAGAAATCGCCGTGCCGGCCCAGAGTGTCGCCGTCGGCCAGAGGCTGTGGTGCCACCACCGGAATCCCCGCCGCTACGGCTTCCAGGCTGAATGTGTGCTCCTCCCGCAGTGCCGCTTCGCTCCACCGTCCCGGCCGATAAAACTTGGCAATCACCGGTGCGCCTTCGTCGAGACCGACCTGATAGACCCGGTTTTCGTAGCTGTTAAGGGCGAACAGACGCCCGCTGACCGCAAATCCCTCGGCCTCCAGGGCATCAAGAATGGCGTCCGGGGTAAGTGTATCGTAGGGATGGCTGGCTTGGTTCATGAGGCTGCGATCGGCGAAAAACGTGTGCGCCATTATACCCGCTCGGCGTCCGGGCGTAATCCGCGCGATTGCGGACGCTCCCGGTTTGACCGCCCGGTGCTTTGCGCTAATGTGGACAATCCCAAGGAGCGTGCAGGATAGAGCCTATGAGCGAGGAATACCAGGTACAGACCGTGGTGATCGGGGCCGGCGTGGTTGGCTTGGCGGTGGCTCGGGAACTGGCGCGGCGGGGGCGGGAGGTCCTGCTGCTGGAGGCCGGTAACCGGTTTGGCGAGGGTATTTCGTCCCGCAACAGCGAGGTGATTCACGCCGGTATCTACTACCCTGAGGGGACGCTGAAAGCCCGATTGTGCGTCGAGGGGCGGCAACTGTTGTACACCTATTGCCGGGAACATGGGGTTGGTCATCGCCAGTGCGGCAAGTGGATCGTCGCCACCCACGAGGCCCAGCTCGACACCCTGGCCGGGCTTCGGGAAGCCGCTGCGAAAAACGGTGTGGCTCTGGCGTGGCGGGACGGCGGAGACGTTGCCCGGCGGTTGCCCGGGGTCCGGGTCCGGGCCGCGCTCTGGTCCGCGGCAACCGGGATTGTCGACTCGCACGGTCTGATGGTGTCGCTGCTGGCGGATCTGGAGGCCGCGGGCGGCCAGCTGGTGCTGCAATCGCCGGTACTGACCGCGGACAGCGGGGCGGGGCGGCACCGGCTCGAAGTGGGGGGCGCGACGCCCTGCGTGCTGGTGGCGCGCGAGGTAGTGAATGCTGCGGGTCTGGGCGCTCCGGCCCTGGCGGCGCGCTGGCACGGGCTGCCACCGGAGCAGCGGCCCCGGCAATGGCTGGCCCGGGGTGTGTACTTCTCTTACACCGGCCGTCATCCGTTCGATAGCCTGATCTACCCGGTGCCCGAGGTGGGTGGGTTGGGGGTGCACCTGACCCTCGATCTGGCGGGGCAGGCGCGGTTCGGGCCGGATGTCGAATGGATCGAGCGGGAGGACTACCGGGTGGACCCGGCGCGAGCCCGGGCGTTTGCCGACGGTATCCGGCGCTGGTGGCCGGCGCTGGACCCCGGCCGTCTGCAGCCGGCCTACGCGGGAATCCGGCCCAAGCTGGCCGGGCCGGACGGCGGCTTTTTCGATTTTCGCATCGACGGTCCGGCGACACACGGGGTGCCGGGGCTGGTCAACCTGTTCGGTATCGAATCCCCCGGCCTCACCGCCAGTCTGGCCATTGCTCGGCGGGTGGGGACACTGCTGGATGTGGCCGCGGACTGACGGGGGCGGGTGTGCGGGCCAGGGCCCAGAGCTCCACCCGCTGTGTTCCCGCCGATTTCAGCAGACTCGCCAGAGCCCGGGCGGTGGCACCCGTGGTGACCACGTCGTCCACGATCGCGACCGAGGCGGGCGGCTCGCCCGTCAGGGTAAGGCTGTCGTTCAGGTTGGCCAGGCGTCCGGCCCGGTCCAGGCCCCGCTGCGTGGGCGTCCGCCGGGTGCGATGAACCCGGCCCCGCAGCACCGGCAGGTCGAGTGCCCGCCCCAGATATTCGGCCAGATCCTGGGCTTGGTTGAAGCCGCGCTGACGCCGGCGGGCCGGGTGCATAGGGGCGGCGATCAGTGCCTCCGGCCGGCAGTCGGGTTCTCGGGCCAACGCCTCCTCCAGGTGACGGGCCAAGCCAGCCATCAGTGGGCGTCCATACTTGCGCTGGCCCTGATACTTGTACCGGCCGATCATGCGGTCCACCGGAAACTCATAGCGCCAGGGAATGCGTGCCCGGGCAAACGGGGGCGGGTCACGCAGACAGTCGCCACAACACAGCCCCGTGGCGCTGTCCGGTAAGGGCAGGGCACAGCGTGGGCAGGCCGGGGTGTTGGCAGGCAGATCGCTGCGGCAGGCGGCGCACAGGCCGTGATCGGTGGTCGGGGCGAGGCAGCTGACGCAGCGTTCGGTCAGAAGCGCGCTGTTAACCTTTTGTTTAATCCTGGTTGACAGCAGGGTCAGTCCCTTTATCATCGGGTTCATCCGTAAACCAAAAGACCTGAACAGGTTAACAGGACCCGACCATGACTGCCACAGAACCGCGTCACGACTGGACGCTCCAAGAAGCCCGTGCCCTTTTTGAACTGCCGTTCAATGACCTGCTGTTCCGCGCCCAGACGGTCCATCGGCAGTACTTCGATCCCAATGAGGTGCAGGTGAGCACGCTGCTGTCCATCAAGACCGGTGCCTGTCCTGAAGATTGCAAGTATTGCCCGCAAAGCGGCCACTACAACACCGGGTTGGAAAAGGAAAAGCTGCTGGAAATTGAGAAGGTGGTGGCTGAAGCTCGGGCCGCCCGGGACAAGGGCGCCTCCCGGTTCTGTATGGGCGCGGCCTGGCGCAGTCCGTCACGCAAGGACATGCCCTATGTGCTGGAAATGGTCCGCCAGGTGAAATCTCTCGGTCTGGAGACCTGTATGACGCTGGGCATGCTTGGGGAAGAGCAGGCCCGGGCCCTGGCCGAGGCGGGGCTGGACTATTACAACCACAACCTGGATACCTCTGAGAAATACTACAACCACATCATCACCACCCGGACCTACCAGGACCGCCTGGAAACACTGGAAAACGTGCGCAAGGCCGGCATGAAGGTCTGTTGCGGCGGTATCCTGGGGATGGGCGAGGACGAGGACGATCGCATTGGCCTGCTGGTTCAGCTCGCCAATCTGCCTCAGCATCCGGAAAGCGTGCCGGTCAACATGCTGGTGAAGGTGAAGGGAACCCCCCTGGAAGACGTAGAGGACATGGACCCCTTCGACTTCATCCGCATCATCGCGGTGGCACGGATCATGATGCCGGCTTCCCATGTGCGGCTGTCCGCCGGGCGTGAGCAGATGAATGAACAGATGCAGGCCCTGTGTTTCATGGCGGGGGCGAATTCCATCTTCTACGGGGAAAAACTGCTGACCACCTCAAACCCCGAGGCCGACGCCGACATGCGCCTGTTCCGGCGCCTGGGGATTCGCCCCGAGCGGCGGACCCAGTGCACCACCGAGGCCGAGGAAGCCGCGGCCCTCACCGAGGCGGTGGAATACGAGGCAACACGCCATCTGTTCTACGACGCCACCCGTGAGTCCGCCTGAGACCATGCGTGATTTCCTGCGCGAGATCGAGGAGCGCAAGCGGGCCGGGCTGTATCGAAGCCGGCGGCAGGTCTCGGGGCCCCAGCAGCCGTCCCTGACCGTGGAAGGTCAGCCGCTGCTGTCGTTTTGCAGCAATGATTACCTGGGTCTCGCCAATGCCCCGGAGGCCCGGGAGGCACTGGCGCGGGCGCTGGAGCATGCCGGCCTGGGCGGCGCCTCCTCGCATCTGATCTGCGGCCATCACGAGGCCCATCATCGACTGGAAGGCCAGCTGGCGGCGTTTACCCGCCGGTCGTCCGCACTGCTGTTTTCCACCGGCTATATGGCGAACCTCGGCGTGATATCGGCCCTGGCGGGTCGCGGCGACACCATCTTCTCGGACCGCCTCAACCACGCCTCCATCATTGACGGCTGCATCCTCAGCCGGGCCCGCGTTCGGCGTTACGCCCATGGTGACGTTTCCGCCCTGGAAGTCCAGCTGGCTCAAACCCCTGGACACAAGCTGGTGGTCACGGACGGGGTATTCAGCATGGACGGCGACGTTGCCCCATTGCGGGCGTTGGCCCGGGTCTGCCAGCGTCACGATGCCCTTTTGATGGTGGACGACGCCCACGGGTTGGGGGTGCTGGGCCCGCAGGGGCGGGGCAGTGTGCTGGCTGCGGGACTGTCGGAACAGGACGTGCCGGTGCTGGTCGGAACACTGGGCAAGGCCGCCGGTGGCAGTGGTGCCTTCGTCGCCGGCCCCGAGTGGTTGACTGAATACCTGGTCCAGAAAGCGCGCACCTACGTTTACACCACGGCGATGCCGCCGGCGCTGGCGGTGGCGATCGGGGCCAATCTCGAGGCCGTGGTGCAAGGCGACGACCTGAGATCGCACCTGGCGGGATTGGTACGGCGCTTCCGGGAGGGGGCGTCGGCCCTGGGTTATACCCTGATGCCGTCCCAGCCCCCGATCCAGCCGATCCTGGTGGGTGACAACGACACCGCCCTGGCACTGAGCCGGGCGCTGGAAGCGCGGGGGATCCTGGTCACCGCCATCCGGCCCCCGACCGTACCGGCGGGGGAGGCTCGCCTGCGGGTAACGCTCAGCGCAGCGCATCAGGCGGCTCAGGTGGATCGTCTGCTGGATGCACTGGCCGAATGCCGTTCGGGGCTGCCCTGCTCGGGTGTCCGCTCATGGGCATGATGCCGGAGCGGCCCGGTGATTGGGAGCCATGCCCCACCAGGGCCGACAAGCGGGACATCGCCAGCGACTTTGGCCGCGCTGCGACCACCTATGAACAGGCGTCCCGGTTACAACGGATGATGGGCATGCGGATGCTGGAGCGGCTGTCGGTGGAGCGCGCATCGCCACTGCGTATCCTGGACCTGGGGTGTGGTACTGGCTGGTTTTCCCGGGCTCTGGCGCGGCGCTATCCCGACGCCGTCATCGTCGGTGCCGACCTTGCCGAAGGGATGGTCAGCCGTGCCCGAGCCGGCGGCGGCGCGGCGTTTCTGGCCGCAGACGCCGAAGCCCTGCCGTTTGTCAGCGGGGGCTTTGACCTGGTATTCAGCAACCTGATGATCCAGTGGTGCTCCGAGCCGGAGCAGGTGCTGTCCGAGTGCCGACGGCTGCTGCGTCCGGGGGGCTGGCTGGCGTTATCCACCCTGCTGGAGGGTACCCTGAGCGAGCTACGGCAAGCCTGGGCGGTGGCCGATCCGGGGCGGCCTCATGTCAACGAATTTGTTCCCGAGACATGCTGGCGTACGACCGTGACCGGCGTCTTGCCGGGGGCTGACTGTGTCGCCGAGACCCTACGCCTGCCCTACGATTCGCCAATGGCCCTGAACCGCGAACTCAAGGGCTTGGGTGCCACTTTCAAGGGAGACGGTCGTCGCCGCTCGCTGACGGCACCGGGCCGGTTCCGGGCCATGGTCCGGGCTTACCCGGTCGCGGACGGTGATGGTGTCCTGGCATCCTATCGGGCCGGCTGGGTGTACTGGTCGGCACGCTGAGCGTTCAACAGAAGGATCCCATAATGGCAAAGACCTGCTACTTCGTGACCGGCACCGATACCGGTGTCGGCAAAACCCTCGTGTCGGCGACTCTGCTGGAGGCGGCGAAAGCCCGGGGCATGCGTACCTTGGCAATCAAGCCGGTGGCTTCCGGCTGCGACATGACGCCGGACGGGTTGCGGAACGAGGACGCGCTGATCCTGCAGGCGGCCATGACCGAATCTCTGCCCTATGAGCAAGTGAACCCGGTGGCCTTGGCGCCGGCGATTGCGCCTCACGTGGCCGCCGCCGAGGCCGGCCGATCTCTGTCGGCGCAGCGTTTGGTGGGGTTTTGCCGGGGGCTGCAGACTCGCCCGGCCGATCTGATGCTGATCGAGGGCGCCGGTGGCTGGCGAGTGCCGCTGAATGAGCGGGAAACCTACGCGGCGGTGCCAAGGGCGCTGGGCACACCGGTGATTTTGGTGGTGGCACTGCGCCTGGGCTGCATCAACCACGCCCTGCTGACCGCCGAGGCCATCCGGGCCGACGGCCTGACACTGGCGGGTTGGGTGGCCAACCGGCCGGCCCCGGAGGTCATGGCCAACGAGCCGGAGACTCTGAATTACTTGCGGGGGCATCTGGGGGCTCCGTGCCTTGGCGTCCTGCCCTGGCTGGAAAACGCTGCCCCGGCGGTTCTCGCCGACGCCCTGGATCTGACGGTTCTGTTTGAAAAGTGAACAATGTTATGGCTTACTGGTGGGCAGGGCAGTTACCGGACGTCGTCTTATGATCAACAACACCTTGGCCGCTGGGATTCAGGGCATTCAGGAGAGCATGGCCGGCATGGAGAGCGCGGCCCGTAAGATCGCCCGGGGCGGTCTGGACGGTCCCCGGGGCAGTGCGGACGGGGCCACGGATCTGATTGAGCCCATACTGGACCTCAAACTGTACGAGCGCAGTGTCGAAGCTTCCGCTCAGGTGGTCAAAGTCGCGGACGAAACCCTGGGCACACTGCTCGATATTCGGGCCTGAGCGCCTGCGGGTGGCGGTTCGGTACCGCCGCCGATGCTTCCCTTCTGTTTCTCGTCTTGTTCCTCCCGCAACCGGGTCGTCCTGCCCGTGATTTCCAGCCAGCGCCGGGTCCACACGGGGTGGAACGGTGCGGCCGTGCGCTTTTCCCAACAACAAATTTTTGCTTGCCCTATTGACAATTTCGCATCTGTAAACGTATGTTTCAAACAGCTGTTTAATTTGCGCCGTGGCGGGGTCGCCGCGGTGCCTGGGAAAACCAAGGCCAAAGGCTGCAGATTCGTCTCAGCCGGCACCGAAAACCGAGGTGGATTCCATGCCTGAGTACAAAGCGCCCCTGCGTGATATCAAATTCGTCATGAACGAGCTGCTCAACAGCGAGCAGCATTACGCCAATTTGGAAGGTGCGGAAGACGCAACCCCGGATATGGTGGACGCCATCATCCAGGAGGGTGCGAAGTTCTGTGAACAGGTACTGTCTCCGCTGAACCCGGTGGGCGACCGCGAAGGCTGCACCTGGAGCGAGGACGGTGTGAAAACCCCGACCGGCTTCAAGGAAGCCTACCAGCAGTACGTTGAAGGCGGCTGGCCGTCCATGACCGCGGATCCCACCTACGGCGGGCAGGGTCTGCCTCATTCCATCGGCCTGGTGATCAGTGAAATGGTGGGCACCGCCAACTGGTCCTGGGGCATGTATCCGGGCCTGAGCCACGGTGCCACCAACACCATCGAGGCGCATGGCACCGAAGAGCAAAAACAGGTGTACCTGACCAAGCTGATCAGCGGTGAGTGGACCGGCACCATGTGCCTGACCGAGCCGCACTGTGGCTCCGATCTGGGAACCCTGCGCACCAAGGCCGAACCGAACCCCGACGGCAGCTACAGCATCACCGGCACCAAGATCTTTATCTCCGCCGGCGAGCACGACATGGCCGAGAACATCGTGCACATCGTGCTGGCCCGGCTGCCGGGCGCCCCGGAAGGCACCAAAGGCATTTCCCTGTTCATCGTACCCAAGCGCCTGCCGAACGAAGACGGCTCCGCGGGCGAGCGCAATGCCGTGTCCTGTGGTTCCATCGAACACAAGATGGGGATCCACGGCAACGCCACCTGCGTCATGAACTTCGACGGCGCCAAGGGTTGGCTGATCGGTCCCGAGAATAAGGGGCTGAACTGCATGTTCACCTTCATGAACACGGCCCGTATCGGCACCGCGATCCAGGGCCTGGGCTCCGCCGAGCTGGCGTTCCAGGGCTCCCTGGCCTATGCCAAGGAACGCTTGGCGATGCGCTCCCTGAGCGGCCCGAAAAACCCGGAGGGCCCGGCCGATCCGATCATCGTGCATCCGGACGTGCGCCGCATGCTGCTGACCCAGAAAGCCGTGGCCGAAGGCGCCCGCGCGCTGATCTATCTGGCCGGCCAGCAGGTGGATATCGTGCATGCGGGCAAGAGCGAGGAAGAGCGCAAGGCGGCGGACGCCCTACTGGGCTTCCTGACGCCCATCGCCAAGGCCTTCCTGACCGAGATTGGCTACGAGGCGGCGAACCTGGGTTTGCAGGTGTTCGGTGGCCACGGCTACATTTCCGAGTGGGGCATGGAGCAGAACGTGCGTGACGCCCGGATCTCCATGATCTATGAAGGCACCACCGGCATTCAGGCGCTGGACCTGCTGGGTCGGAAAGTGCTGATGACCCAGGGCGAGGCGCTGAAACTGTTCACCAAGCAGGTGCACCTGTTCTGCAAGGAGAACGCCGATAACGCGCAGCTCAAGGAATTCATCGAGCCGTTGGCCGCCATCAATAAAGAGTGGGGCGAGCTGACCATGAAGATCGGCATGGCCGCCATGAA
>MDSZ01211488.1_pt1 | contig 74812 bp, 75 predicted proteins | sample 811201 | NCBI WGS metagenome assembly MDSZ01 (sample SAMN05326647, study PRJNA326480) | marine metagenome | isolation source: seawater | place: Indian Ocean: North | collected 2010
ACCTGCCGCTGGTGGCCAACCAGCGCTGGTCGCTGGACTTCGTCGCCGACCAGATGACGGACGGGCGGCGCTTCCGCATCCTGACGGTGATCGATAACTTCACCCGCGAATGCCTGGCGCTGGTGGCCGACACCTCGCTGTCGCGCGCGCGGGTCGTGCGGGAGTTGGATGTCGTCATCCGGCAGCGGGACCGGCCCGACACCATCGTCAGCGACAACGAGACGGAATACACCTCGAACGCGGTGCTGGCCTGGGCCGACGACACCGGCGTCGGCTGGCACTACATCGCAGCGGCGTCCGCACTCGAAGCTCGGGTGGCTGACGCCGCAGGCCTATGCAGAAGCCCTCACCGGACAGATCGGCTGGTCTGCTGCGCTGGTTGGGCGCTGCGCTGACCGGCCTCTTGCCAACCCCCGACAACCCCAGCTCAGATCAATCCAGGACTCTCGTTATGGCTGGATGAGAAACGGGGGTCACGTCATTGGCTCCGAGCGGGCGACCACGAGATCGCAAGCGTCCAACTGGCCCAGAGCCTCACAGTCCACGGGCACGAGTTCAGACGAAACCGCGATACGCCAAAACTTGAAATCCATTTGCTGCAGTTTTTTCGCCAACTGCTGAGGATCTGCCCTCGAACGCATCTGCACGACGTCCCACTCGATGCAAAGAATGATGTCGGGCTGTCGCAAGAGATTTTCCGCCCCAGCCAGAATCAGAGGTTCTGATCCTTCCGCATCAATGCGCAGCAGTCGGACCCTCGGCAAGTCGAGATCATCTAGACGTACGGCATCTACTTCAAGCACCTGGGTGTCGCCGCCGAGCAAGTTTTCTCCAACGTAGACGTGGCCACCGCCGCCATACTGTCTCGATGTTGAAAAGCGGACCGACCCAGAGGTGTCGCTTGCGGCCTTCTGCACGATCTGCACCCAGGGCGCATATCCGTTGAGCCTGATTGATCGGGAGGATAGCGCTGCAAGTCTAGGATTAGCTTCGAACGTCAGCACGCTTCCCATCCGTCCGACCCGGTGCGCCATTGCGAGCGTGTAGAACCCGACATGGCCGCCGACTTCCACGACGTGGTCTCCAGGTCGAAGCAAACTCAGTACGACCTTCTCAATCCATGGCTCCCAAGTGCCGTGCGCGATGAGATGTGCACAGACGCTCTCCTCAAGCGGATCAACATAGATGAAATGACCACTTTTCAGCCTCGTGAGCGCTAGACCTTCACCCAAATAAAAATAAGGGCGTCCGGCCGTCGTGTTGCGTTCTCCGTCTCTTTTTTGGCGCCGCGTCCAGGAGAACGACTTCCACAATCTTTTCATAACGCTTCCCGGCTCAACCACGGTTCTAGGGCGCCTGAGCCCGAGCACGCCCGTTCGGCCAACTCGCCGCTTACCTGATTGCTATCGATCAAACAACCGCAACCGTCACACGGATCGCCAATCCATTCCCCAACATGAGCCTCCACATCTAGACTAGGTGTTCAGTCCCGCTGTGTGATGGCCTCAGTTTAGCTGGGTGCGCACATCGGGAGGAGCTATGGGCCAGATAATCCACGGCAGCGCCACGACCACGCACGCCGTGCGAGCGGCGATACAGTGATCGAAAGCTTCGCTCAAAGATCTAGAGGGGTTTTCGCGCGTCTGGAATCGCGGGGGATTCCCAAGGGGGTCGTGATCTGATTCACCGTGGGGGCTGGCGAGGGAGCTGATCGAGGCCGTCGGCGCGCGCCTGCTCTATCTCCCGCCCTACAGCCCCGACTTCAACCCCATCGAGAAGGTCTTCACCAAGCTCAAGGCGCTCCTGCGCAAGGCCGCAGAGCGCACCGTCGAACGGTTCTGGACCGCCATCGGCCGCTTCCTCGACGCCTTCTCCCCGACCGAGTGCGCCAACTACTTCGCCACCTGCGGATACGACGCTACATGAACGAAAACCGCTCTAGCGGCGCGGTACGGGCTGAACCGGAAGACGGTAGCCAAGTGGCGCAAGCGGGCCTTTGTCCATGCCGCAGCCATGGGTCCTAAGTCCACTCGCTCGACGGTGCTGAGCGCCGAGGAGGAGGCGATGGTCAAGACCTTGCGCGGGCTCACACCCTACGAAGCCATCTGCAAACCTTGGTCGGGCGAGCCGGACCGCTTCAGGTTAGATCCTGTCCACTGGACCTCGGGACTGAACAGCTAGCCCTAACGTTCGAATCGAACCCCCGATCGAACCAGTTCGGCAACCTCAGGCGCGTACTCAGCAGGCGAAGTTTTTGAGTTCTTCAGCGCCAGCTCAGCCAACCGGAAGTCGAACTCGTCATCAATATCCCACGTCTCGATGCCTTCGATCGGCCAGTATCGCGGGGTGCCGGTGTAAAGGCAGAAACCACTACGCTCGTATGCTGATATCATTTCCTTGCGGTTTACGAATATAAATATAAAATTTATGAAAGAAATTGGCTGAAGTTCTTGAGTTCGGGGACTTCTTTTGTTGAAATCGAAATTAACAGGCTTTCCACTTCGGATTGCATGCTTCTTGATAGTTGTGGTCGAGAACAGAGTTCCTTTTCCAGACAGATAAAACAGCGCGGCTGCCTCCAAGGTGTCTGACCTGACGAATGGCGCTGTAGGATTAAGTATTAGTATATGATCGGATGTAGAGTTTGTGGCGTAGTCGTATAGTATTTCGTCTGTAGATGTTGTGGACACCGCGAGCGAAGGGTCTCTCAGGTAAACATTGCATTTGTAACGATATGCAACGGAGGCTATTAGGTCGTGGTCTGTATTGACACAGAAGGAACTGATTTGCGGAACTTTCGTCACGATATCTATCGCGTGCGCGATCAAAGGACGGTCGCCCAGCATACGTAGGTTTTTAATCGGAACCCTCTGGCTGCCTATTCGTGCTGGAATGTAGCAGTCTATTGAAGCTTCCATGCTGAGCTCTTGGTCTAAGATTCACGCAGATGTTGCTGGCGCGTTGAACGCTCGAACGGCGTCACTTTGGATATCAAAGGTCATCGCGGCCTGAAGAGCTGCAGTCACTTCGTCCAGTTCAAAGGCCGTGGACGAGCAAGCTGCAGCTGCAAGGGTCCACTGAATGCTATCGTCCAGGTGTGGATTGAATGGTCCAACCATGGGAGCATAGGGAGCTGCCCAAAACCGGTCAAAGGCGGCGTAGTCCCTCGCAATCGTCACGTCCTTTGGCGCCGGCCCGGTTCTAACCGCTCGTTCTATCTGGCTGAAGTAGTCATGCGCGTCTTCAGCATAAGACACAGACGGAAGGTGATCGTAATATGCCCGCCCCGCTAGCAACATGGGTAGCCCCAGAGCCGACATTTCCACGCCCGGCGTCCCACGGACGGTTAGACCGAGGATGCAACGCTCCGCAAGGGTTTCCTTTGCAATGGGCTCGACCTGGAAGAAGATGTTGGCCGCATCAGCGTGCTTTGCCGCCAACCGGGATATGCTGCCTGCCAAGTCAAAGTGGCCGTCCAGCGGATGAACCTTGACTAGAATATCATAGCTCCCACTCTTCGCAGCGTGTTCAAGTGTTTGCTCCAACCAATCGAGATGATCCGAGAAAACAGATTTGTCTGCACTCGGCTGATCGGTGAATGTGTGCGTGAAAAGACAGATGCAAGGCCGGTTGCCGTCAAATGGCCATTGGCCCCCGTCCGTGCGGCCAGGGTGATCTGTCCATCGCCAGTTCTTCGCAACCCCTTGGTCCAGCGTGTAGCGGATGTTGGCGCTGTTCGCCGGCAAAGGGCACATCCGGCGGTAGCCGCTGAATGCGGCCGCGTCGGCTCTTCGCAACAGGCCGTTCAGAGTCTCACCGCTTCTACATCGCCTCAACACATATAGCGGAATTCGGACGTCGCATCGGTAGTAAACGCCCAATCCCCCTGCCCGCATGCAGCGCTGCATGATCAGGCCCCATGGTGAATAATCGATATGCCCCGAAACGAACGCAAACGGCGGCCGCCGAGAAAAAAGGCCTTTTGCCCAAGCGTCTAGCCGAGATACATCTTCTATAACCGCGCGCAGCTTATGCCCACCATATAGGGTGGGCAATAGATTAGATCGCATGTATGTATCTTGGATTGCACGACCTATTTGAACGCCGTCGTGGTTACAAATGCGCCGCAACGATTTTAGCGTAGAGGGTGGGACTCGCTGCTCCTCCAGCGCGGCCTCCAACAATGCAAAAATAGGTCGGGCCGACTGCTGACTTTCGTCGTCGCTGTCGAGCGTCTCTGGGACGAAAATGATATCGCCGACACCGAAGGATCGGGCAAGCGCAACATCCAGCCTATCAGGCGATAGGAAAGCAGACCGGGTCACCACGCCCGGATTGCCAGCTAGAGCGACAATCGGAGACCCGGTTAAAATTGATAGGGATCTCGCTATGTACAATGCTCGCATAACATATCCGATGCTATTATGCATCATATCGACGTAGATTGCTCCACCTGTCGTCTTGCGAGCATAGGCATTGGTAAGGGCCGTGTTGGCCTTTAGGAATATATCTCGTTGGTCCGAGGCCACATCCAAACCCTATCTGGTGGGTGCAGAGGGTGAACTAGATCAGCTCATCTAGGTGAACTACTGTACACCCCCTCCACGCCTTCCCGTAGCCCGATCTTCGCCTGCCATCCTAGGGCCTTCAACTTGTTGCCGCTCATCAGCTTGCGCATTGTGCCGTCTGGTTTGGTCGTGTCTGTGCGGATCTGGCCGGTGAAGCCAACGACCTCGCACACCAGGCGCGCCAGATCGAGGATGGCGATATCTTCGCCCGAGCCGACGTTCACGTGCTCGAAGTCCGAATAGTGTTTGAGCAGGAAGACGCAGGCGTCGGCGCAGTCGTCGGCGTGCAGGAACTCGCGCCGGGGCGCGCCCGTCCCCCAGATGGTGATGTGATCAGCGCCGGCGACCTTGGCTTCGTGCGCCTTGCGGATCAAGGCGGGTAAGACGTGGCTGGTGTTCAGGTCGAAGTTGTCGCCGGGGCCGTAAAGATTGGTCGGCATGGCGCTGATGAAGTCGCAGCCGTGCTGTCTGCGATAGGCCTGGGCCAGTTTGATGCCGGCGATCTTGGCGATAGCATACCATTCGTTGGTCGGCTCAAGCGGGCCGGTCAGCAGAGCGTCTTCCGGGATAGGCTGGGGCGCCAGCTTGGGGTAGATGCAACTGGAGCCCAAGAACAGCATCTTGCCTACCCCGTTGCGATACGCCGCCTCGGTGACGTTCGCCGCGATCATCAGATTGTCGTATAGGAAGTCCGCCGGATAGGTGTCGTTGGCCAGGATGCCGCCGACCTTGGCCGCCGCCATGAAGATGGCGTCGGGCGACCTATCCGCAACGAAGGCCTGGACTTCGGCCGGGTTCTTCAGATCGACCTCGGCGCGCGTGGCGGTCACGACCTCGCAGCTCTCGCTGGCCAAGCGGCGTACGATGGCCGAGCCGACCATCCCGCGATGGCCGGCGACCCAGACCCGCTTGCCCGCCAGCGGGAAGATGACCTCACTCGGCATTGCGCCGCTGCTCCTTGGCCACGGCGATCAGATCGGCGGCGACCATTTCCGCGCACAGGGCCTGCCACTTGGTCTCGTGAACCCACCCCAGCTTGTTCTTGGCCTTGGTGGGATCGCCGATCAGCAGGTCGACCTCGGTCGGACGAAAGTAGCGCGGATCGATCTCGACATAGACCCGGCCGGTGTCGGCGCAGAAGCCCTTTTCATCGAGCCCCTCACCTTCCCAGCGGAGGGTCACGCCGATCTGTTTGAAGGCCTCGGTGACGAAGTCGCGGATGATGGTGGTCTCGCCGGTGGCCAGCACATAGTCGTCCGGTTCGTCCTGCTGCAGCATCAGCCACATGCCGCGCACATATTCGCGGGCGTGACCCCAGTCGCGCTTGGCGTCGATATTGCCCAGATAGAGCTTGTCCTGATAACCCAACTTGATGGCCGCAGCGGCGCGCGTGATCTTGCGCGTCACGAAGGTCTCGCCCCGCAGCGGGCTCTCGTGGTTGAACAGAATGCCGTTCGAGGCGTGAATGCCATAGGCCTCGCGGTAGTTCACGACGATCCAATAGCCGTAGAGTTTGGCGGCGGCGTAGGGGCTGCGCGGATAGAAGGGTGTCGCTTCCGACTGCGGCACTTCCTGCACCTTGCCGTACAACTCCGAGGTTGAGGCCTGGTAGAAGCGGGTCTTCTTCTCCAACCCCAGGATGCGGATCGCCTCTAGCAGGCGCAGCGTGCCCACAGCGTCCGCGTTTCCGGTGTACTCGGGCGTCTCAAACGACACCTGCACGTGGCTTTGGGCCGCCAGATTGTAGATTTCGTCGGGCTGGGTCTGCTGGACGATGCGGATCAGGTTCGTCGAATCCGTCATGTCGCCGTAGTGCAGGACGAAACGCGGATGCTGCTCGTGCGGATCCTGATAAATGTGGTCGATCCGTCCCGTATTGAACGACGAAGACCTGCGCTTCACGCCATGGACGGTGTAGCCCTTCTCCAGGAGAAGCTCCGACAGATAGGCGCCGTCCTGCCCCGTCACGCCCGTGATCAGCGCGACCTTCCCGTTCGATTGTACAGCCATCATATACCCAAGAAGTTATCGTGCTGATGCACACGGCAATGCGTAGATAGACGTCCTTCAGCGCGGATGCGAGCGCGTTTTCAACCCGTTTTTTGAACGCTGGAAGATCGTCCCGGTGAAGGGGTTTCGCGACAGAACTTATGGTGTATTCAGGCGTCTCATGAGAATGGCGTCAGGCAAGCTTTTGGCACGCGGGATAGGCTCTTTCGGCGCTTTGGCCGGCGGTTTGGCGAGCCAGGCTCGCATAACGCGCGCCCTGATGATGCGCGAAATGGTGACTCGTTACGGACGTGAGGGACTCGGGTTCCTTTGGGTGGTCGGCGAACCGCTTTTGTTCTGCCTCGGCGTCATCGTAATGTGGAGCGTGCTGAAGCCAGCCTACGAGCATGGCGTCCGCGTCGGCGCCTTTGTCATGACAGGATATATGTGTCTGCTGCTGCTCAGGCACTTCATTCAACATAGTTTGGGCGCTATTCAAGCCAATATTGGGTTGCTGCATCACCGTCAAGTGAGGATAATACACGTCTACGTCGCCAGGGCATTGGTGGAATTTATGGGAACCACCACGGCGTTCTTGGCTGTGTTCGTGATATTGCTTTTAATAGGCCAGGTGTCTTTCCCGAAAGATCCGTTACTGTTGTATTGGGGGTGGATATCCTTGGCTTGGCTTTCTTTTGGGCTTGCACTTCTTCTGAGCGCTTTGGCGGTTCGATTTGAAGTGGTCGAACGCATTACGCAGCTCTTCACTTATATGCTGATACCGCTTTCGGGCGCATTTTTTACTGTTTCTATTGTGCCTGCTGCGTACCGAGAAGAGTTCCTTCTTGTGCCGATGCCTAACGCAGTCGAGATGGTCAGGGCGGGCTTTTTTGGTGAGTTTTTTGAGGCCTATTATCATCCGACTTACCCCGCCCTGTTCGGTACAGTGCTCCTCTTTTTCGCTCTAATCGTGCTGTCCTCCGCTCTCAAATATGTTGATGTTGAGTAAGGAGTGAATGTGGTGATGAATGTCTGAATCACAGTTGACATATCTAGGTCCCGAAACGAACGACCTGAATCAGAAGGCGCGAAGGCGTTGGTATACGCGTGTGCCATGGCCGTTCATGAGCCTTGTTGTCGCGCCGACTGTCGTAGTCGCGATATACTACTTCGTTATAGCCACACCGAGGTACGTTTCGGAAGCACGGTTCATCGTGCGGGCGCAGTCGCAGCAAGCGCCGTCTGCTCTTGGAATTGCGTTACAAGGGGTGGGACTCTCAACGACTCAGAGCGACGCTTTCGCCGTGCATGAATACGTGCGGTCGCGCGACGCCCTGTACGATTTGCAGCGCCGTTATGACGTTCGAAAAATGCTCAATGCGGCCAGCGCTGATCCGCTGTCCCGGCTGCAAAGGCCTTGGGATGGACCTAGCGCCGAAGCTCTTTATGAGGGGTTCCAGCGGTTCGTGGTCGTGGGATATGACTCGACCAACGGAATGAGCACATTGCGCGTGGAGGCGTTTCGGCCTCAGGACGCTGCGGCGATAGCAAACGGTCTGCTCGCCGGCGGTGAGGATTTGGTCAATCGCCTCAACCGTCGCGCCGTGGAAACCGCAGTCGCCGAGGCGGAAGAGGCCGTGCGGGCGGCTGAGGATGATGTTCAGCGGGTTCAGGTGGAGCTGACCCGGTTTCGAACAGCTCAACGTTTCATCGACCCGGCTAACATCGCCGCAGAAAGTTCGGAACTTCTTGGCGGATTGCTGCTCTCGCAGGCTGAGCTTCAGGCCGAAAGGGAGCAACTTGCCTCCCAGGCTCCCCAGAGCCCTCAACTGGCTTCATTGGATGCACGCTTGCGGGCCATTGCCACGCAGATCGAGGCGCAGCGCCAACGGATCTCTGGCTCGAGCGACTCCTTGGCGCCGAGGGTAGCCGACTACGAAATGCTGATCGGACGGCGAGAGCTTGCAGCCAGAAACTTGGCTTCTGCTACGGCGACGCTTAACGCGGCTCGCCAGGATGCTAGGCGACAGCAGTTGTACCTCGAGCGTGTGGTTAGTCCGGGCGTTGCCGACAAGGCCGCGGAGCCGAAGCGCTTCTCCGCAGTCCTGGCAGTCTTCGGGACGTTGCTCTTGCTTTATGGAGTCGGCTGGTTGATCTGGGCCGGGGTCAAGGAGCACCGTCAGCAATGATGCCCGAAGCGGGGCGCGAGGTCGGCCTCAATGTCGAGAGTCTTTCGAAGGTGTACCCGAGCGGATCAAAGAGGGTGTTCTCCGATCTTAGCTTCACGCTTGCCCGCAGCGAGCGGATCGCGATCCTCGGACGAAATGGGCAGGGCAAGTCCACGCTGATCAAGATCCTAGGCGGCGTGCTTCCCCCCACGACGGGCTCCGTGACTTGGTCAATGTCAAGCTCCTGGCCCATCGGTTTCGGTGGCGGCTTTCAAGGCAGCTTGTCAGGGTTGGACAATATCCGCTTCTTGTCTCGCATTTACAGAAAGAACTTCGCCAACGTGCTCGCACGTGTCGACGATTTCGCTGAGCTGGGGCACGCGCTTCGACAGCCAGTCAAGCACTATTCCTCCGGTATGAGGGCGCGGCTTGCGTTCGGATTGTCCCTCGCCATCGAGTTCGACTGTTATTTAATCGACGAGCTGGTGGCTGTGGGAGATGCACGGTTTCAGAAGAAGTGCCAGGAGGAACTCTTTTTGAAGCGGAGCCAGAGAGCCTTCCTAATGGCGTCCCACGACATGAACCTGATAAGCGCGCTTTGTGAGCGAGCCTTGGTCATCGAAAGCGGTACGGCTAAGTTATTCGACGACGTGGAGGAGGGCGTGGATGTCTATAAATGGCTCCGCGCCGAGTAGGTGGCAATCACTTGACCCTTCAGCGTTCTCCAGCAGTGCTTTGTGCCGTCATCCCTGATCTCTACTCAGAGGGAGATGCCGTGCGGTACGAGGTTACCGATCTGGCGCGTAGAAATGGTGTGCGGATAGGGTTCGCCGGCAGTTATTCGTGCTCGGATGAGCTAGACGTCGTCGTCGCCGCCTCAGTGGGGGAAGTCAGGGCGTGCTCGCCTGCCTTCTGGGCGAGCATCAACCCCCAGCCTCCTATGCTTCACACCAAGGACATCGACGCGGCGTCGCGCCTGCTTGCGCTGGCCTTCGACGGATGGCCGAGAGGGAAAGTTGTCTCGCCCGCCCTCCTGCCGGCCGCAGTATTAGGCTTCCTCAACGAACTTGAGCAAGCGCGGCCCTTGCCCGCGCATCCGCTGCTGTCGCTCCTTGCGCGTCCCGCAGAGCCGCATGTGTCGGTTTCTTTGCCTCTGGCAATGTTTTGTCTAGATCGCAGACATGCAGACAAAGGACTGCCGCGCGAGCGAATAGGTCTGACGGGACGCGCACGTTACCTCCTATATGGGGCTTATCATTGGCTGCCTCGTGGCGTGTGGACTGCAACGATTGTGTTCTCAGTAGACCAAGACGCAAATCCACGTATTTTCAGAATAGAGTGGGGAGGGGTTAGCGCCTTCTCCCAGCACGTTTTCCGCACGCAACAAGCGGGCAAGTACAAGATTTCAATAACTACCGTCGTCGATCAGGCCGCGCAGACCGAGTTGAGGCTCGTCTTAGCCAATAGCAGCCTTGCTGGCGAACTCACGATTTTGGGGGTTGAGTTGGCGAGCGGAGCCGCCGGCGATTTGCAACCGTGAAGCCCGACTTCAGCCCGCCTCGTTCGTGGATCAGCCAGCCTAGGCTAGGAAGCTTTCGGCGATTTTTCTAGTCTCTGCTTTGAGCCGGGGGTAGGTGCCTCGTTCGATCTGGTCGCTGAATCTAAGCCAAGCGTTTCGATTATTAGCAGGATGTAAGCAAATAGCTAAAAGATGGGCACGTTCGTCATGCAGAGCGTCAATTGAGATCGAGAGGGTGTGCGCGACGTTCTTTTTAGGTAAAACGACCGGTATCCATTTCACCGCTGCGACAGGGATGTGCGTTTGAACTGCCTCGCCCTCCATTGCGGTCGCGATAGAGATAGTGGTGAACGCTTGCTCGGATGTGACCAGAAGCATAGCCACGGTGTCTTGAGACCCACCGAACACGCCGACCTCCACGGGATCCCGCTGTAGACGCAGACCTGCAGGCTCGACTCGCTGCAAACTCTGCGGGGGCAGCGAGACCCTCCCGCTTAGAAGAGGCGCTCGTGTTGCGGCTGCATCTGCGATGAAGGTCAATTCCACGCCCTCCTGGGACGCTGGTTCACGGATCCGCCAACCGGCGATCTCATCTAGGCCGTTGGTGCCGCGAGGGAAGGCCGGTACTTCAGGCGTAAAGGGTTCGGCGCAGATGGCGGCGAAGGCCTTCAGGTGAGAGGCGGCGAGCCGAACATCCAAAACGGGCATTCTCAGCGCAGCTTGATGAGCAAAGGCTGAAAGCCCTCTGCGTGCCCCTAAGGCGATCGGACGTCCGCGTCCGATCATTCGCCGTCCGTACATCCTTGTATGAACATCTGAGCTGAGTAGAACGCCTCCGATGCTGCGGATGGTCGCTGTGCCGTCCGTTGGGCTTGTAAATCTAAAGCGAGCCGCATCACTCGCAGTCAGCAGTCCCAAGGCGCGTCTTGCCACTTGGAATTCAGCAGAGCCTTCAATGCCGACGATTTCGATGTGTTCAGCGGCCTCCTGAGAGGGCGCCTCCGAGCCGAATGATCCACTGACGTCGCCGACGTTCGGCGTGAAACGCCGAACGATGGCGCGTGCTTCTTCCTTGTCGACGCTTAGGAGCGTCAAGACGCCGGACGAAATCGCGCCAAGGAACTGCAGATAGTGCATCGCGGCGTCCGCCGCAGCGTCGGGAAACAGCTCCGGCTCAAGAAGCGACGTCAAATCCATGAGCCCTCCAATCACGGGAACACCGCGATGCAAGGAGTAGTGCCTGAGCGCTTGAGCGTGATCTGGCCGATAGATCGACCAGGGACCTATAACGACTATGGCGACGCACGCTGTCGCCACGTCGTACGGCCCTCCGGCTAATGTACGCCACCCCCCCTCCCGCCATATAACAAGATCGACTGGGTGGTCCCTGTGACGGGACAGAGCGTCACAAACCTCGGCGACGGGAGAGTCCCCAAGGTCGGCCGCCGCCGTGACGTCAATAAGTAGCCGCCCTCGGCCTATCAGCCTGGAGCTGTACGAAACCAACGAGGCCCTTCTGTTGGCGGAGATTGGAGCCTGGCTTAAAAGGGTCGAGTCTGCCCCCAAGCTTGCCGCTTCTCGAAGAGCGTCGGTGTTGTCAGGCGACAGCAACGCCGACTTTTCGTAGCAAGTTCGAGCCTCTACTAATCGCCCCTGCAGTCGGAGTACGTGGCCGAGCTGAAGCCAGGTATCTCCATTTTGTGCATCGAGCTGCAACGCGCGACGGTAGGCTTCTTCCGACGCCTGGAAGTCGGAAGCAATCTTGTGAGCGTGTCCAAGTTGAACCCAGATCGGCTCAAGAGACGAGTCGCCGGCCAGCGCTTTAAGGTAGTGGGCCTTGGCCAACTCCCAATCACCTGAATCACGTGCGACATCTCCATTCCGAGCATGTTCCCGCGCCGGCAAGGCTTCGGGTCTCAAAGCCCTCCTTAGCCGACGGTAAAATCTCGCTACCTGTCGCTTCATAAGAATCGGATTTCGTTTAGACCCAGCGATACGAAGCCGTGTACTCCTGCTCCCTCGCCAAGAGCTGCAGTTTGGATGCGTAGCGTGTTTGAGCCTTCGACAACATGCAGAGGCAGATCGAAATCTACCGTCTCGTCGGCGGGGTTCAGTTCTACAATACCAAGCGTCCAATTGTTGAGGGTAGCGACGAGTTGCTGTCGCTCCAGCCCCGCCGGTAGTTCTAAGCGGATCGTGAGGGTGCTGAAAGCCGCAGTAAGGGGATCCGCTCTGAACTGGAACTCTGCACAGTGGCCGCAAAGCCATGCGGTCCTGCCAGCGTGTTCTAAAGCGCCTGCGGTGAGGTAGCGATCTGACTGTTTAGGCGAGAGGGACACCCGGCCCTCTTCTAGCCAAGGCTTGTCTGTGGCTGTTTCCCGAGCGTCGTGGTCTGGAAGCAAGCGCTGGCCTGCTTCGTCAAAACATCCCCGCAGTTCCCTACCCGCAACTCTGGACATCAAATCTGCGTTGTTCAGCATGAACGCCGTGTAGGATCGTACACCCGAATAGTAGGCCCGGGAGAGCGCGTCTGAAAAGCTCACCAGGTCGGGGATATCGACCGGCTCGGTCGGGCGACCGCTCTCTACGAGAGCCAATATCTCCAGCGCTTGGAGTTCCCACTGTTGCCGGCCGCTGCGGACGGTCTCGTACGCCAGCAGACCCATCCCTTCCGCAGTATCCTTGTCGATCCGAATGGACTGGGCCGCATCTGGGTCATACAGAATTCCATTCAGCCAGTTAGCGATGTACTCATTTTGAGTAGGTTCATCACCAGCGATGATCAACATGCCGCGCGCCATAGCTTCAAGCGTCGCCATGCCGATGCCTTCAGCGCGTCGCGGAGCAATGAACACGTTAGCGCGACCAAGCGCCGCACGGTAGTCCTCCGCCTTAGGGAACCATTTGGTTTGCGTTACCTCGCAAGCCGAGGTTGACGTCACCTTATAGGGACGCATATCCAAATCTGCCACGTCTGGCGCATTGTGCACGTGAAGTGAGCTGACCTGCCCTTCAAGCAGGCGTAAGACGGCCGGCGCATTGATCCCGTGCTCGGGGCGTCTTTGCCAAAGGAACGCCTTGAGTCCTTCATCAAAGGTCGCTCGATCATCCTCTGGGGCTGGCGACGGGAAGTACCGGGCGAGGAACGACCTGTTTCCCAAGCCGACGATGCGATGGTGCAGCGTAAAGCTGAAATTGATGTATTGCGCTTGCGCAGAGCACGCCCAATGGAGATCCGGCATCGTCGCAGAACCATCGTACATTGGCACCACGACTGTCGGCACGCCCAGCGACAGGAAAATGGGAGCAAGGTAGTCCATCTGCCAGATGACGACGACGTCGGCCGATGCAGCAATTGAGAGCGTTTCAGCAGCGATATTTGAGGGTGGATCGACATAGGCGATCTTTACATCAAACCGTCTCTTCAAAAGGTCGGTGAAAAACCTGCTGGAAGCTGTGGATGTATGAAAAGCATGATCGACGAACAGCAGAGTCTTCATGGCAGCTTCAACCAGCTCTCAAAGGCGGCCGTGTTATCCAGGTCAAAACGATGACGCGCCTGTGCGGCTCTATGGGAAAGTGTCGAGCGTCGCGTGTCAGCCATTCGGAAAATAGCTTCAACCATCGCCGGCACGTCGCTCACAACAACGCCGAGGTTATAATGTCGGGCGAGATCGGCAAACGCAGAACCATCGAAGGTGATCGCAGGGCGGCCATGGAATGCCGCCTCCATAAGCACGGCGGAACCCCGATATCTGTACGTGGCGGCGTCGTAAGGGAGAAGAACGGCGTGGCTCCGCTCATAGGTCGCGATCATCTCTTCGGCCGAGATCGCGGAGCCCTGAACTTCAACACCAGGAATGGCGTACAGCGCGCGGGCGACGGCCAGGTGCTGCTTCAGTTCAGCTGCAGGCAGCATCTGAGTGACGAACCTTATCGTCATTTCCGGGTCACGTCGCCGGACCGCCGAAAAGATCTCCGGAAGGCGCATGAAGCCTTTGTCGTGCCTAGCCGAGCCCGCACAATAGAAGACAAAGGGCCCGTGCTCACGCATAGGGAGGGGTTGAGACATCTCCGGGTAGGCCGTCACGGTGACGATCGTGCCGAGCTCCTCCGCAAGCATGTCGGCATAGCGGGGCGTCTCGGCGCTGAACGAAATCTCCACCCCGTCAGCCATCGCCTGCTTCAGCCGACCCAGCAGTTCGGCGAGCGGGTCGCGGTAGGCGTGGGACGCATTTTCCATCACTCCGATGAAGCGCAGCAGCAGCCGAGGGCGTCGATCCTTCGGCCAATTCTTCAAGGCGTTGAGCAACCCAAGGCCGCCATAGAAGTCCAGATGGGGATGAAAGAGCGTGTCGGAGGGGCCTACATCAAATTCTTTCAGCAGGGCCAGGGCGTCTTGTGTCGCCATTCGCTCTGCGTTGTCGATAAACCACCCAGAAGCGTCGCCGCCGGGCGAACTGTTCCGAATTCGCGGGAAATAATCTTCATAGTAAAAACGAAAGAAGGGCGTGAAGCCGTTTGCTTGCGCAATAGGCCCCGGCAGTTCGCGGCAGCAGACCGCCACAACGTCCCTGGTGGTTCGTTTGAACCAATCCCGGAAATAGCCCATCGCCGGAACGTTATGTCCGAAGGGGAGGACGCACATGGGGTCACAAACAAAAACACGTCCGTCACCAGAGCGAGCTAATGGAGGCGTCAAGGTCATGCCTCAATATCTGTACGGCTGAAGAAAGCTATCGCCGATGCAAGACTTCGCTGCATCGTAAACCGCCCTAGCTGTAGGCGGAAATGAAAAAACGTCTATGTAATGTGTGCGAACAACCCCAAGCTGACGCTGAAGATGAATCCATCCCTGGATATTATCTATTATAGACGAAGATGTTTTATCCATAAACATGAATGGCAATCCGCAATTGTCAAAAATAATGGATGACCAACCAAGACGTTCAAGATCTTCAAATATAGAGTTCCACAGATCGGGGCGGCCCAGCGACTGGGTTACCATATAATCACACTCGAAATGAATGGCGAAATCGGGATCTTGATTGATCACGTCCCTTATAATCAGGCCATCCATTCCGTCTGTATCGCTTTTAAGCAAGGCGATTTCCCCCTGCCCTAAATCCCTCGCAAAACTCAATAAATCCCCTGTTGTGATAAAATTTACCCGTCCCTCTCCCTCTAAATGGAGATAGCCGGTGCCGTCTTTTTCCACGTAGGCTGCAGGAAGGTGTGCCTTGCTGTCCGGAGCGACAAATCTGTCTAATATGTGAATATTGTGGTCATCAATGATACGAGCGTTATGCCGCAAGTGCGTCACAAAGTTATTACCGCCCTCGACGCATACGATTGGGTTTCCAATATGCGTTCTTATGAAGGCAGCCGTATCGCCGACATTTGCGCCTATATCCACGATAGCTCCCGAGGGCCTCCAGCCTGACAAGGGCCTCAAAATGCTCGCATAAGATCTGTCATAGAGCGCGTGAGTCTTCTGAATCTCCGGCAGCTTATGGTCATCGGGGAGGGAGAGAAAAAAATTCCCACATGGATATAGGCGCATAGGCGTCCTCAAATTTTAGGGTTGACCCACAGCATTTCACCATCGGTCGTAGTCATACCCTCGAGAGACGGCTTCGACTTGTCATACGTGAATGAGCACGGTTGCTGCCAAAGAAGATCCCAACCCATTTGGAAGAATTTATCCATCAACACGCCCTCGATGGATCGGCTATGGGTGCCGATGTAAAGATACTTCACACGCGCATCAAGAAAATCACCTGACGATAGCGCGAGGTCGCGCTCGGCACCCTGAATATCCCAGTGCATATAGTCAATTCTAGAAAGCCCCTCAGAGAGAGTCGCCAAGGAAAAAGCTTTCACCGGTACTGTTTCATATGTGAAGCCTCGATAGTCATTCTCCGCTTCTACACTCGACGCGGCTCCTCCATAGTCGGTAATCGGCATTTCCTTGGGGAAGTGGAGAGTAGTGTCTTCGCTCCAAGCGGCCCCGTGTATTATACGTGTGTCGATGCCTTCAGCGCCAATTAAGCCGTTTCTGGAGAGGTGATCGTGCAAGGCACCGATCTTTTGCTCGCTCGCCTCAACGGCTACTAAGGAGATGTTTTTCACCCCGTTACGCTTTGCAACCACTCCGGCTAGCGCAACCCAGGGCCCCCAGGCCGCTCCAAGCTCAACAGCGACGAAGCTAGACGGCGACGCGCGGTGCTCGAATGCAGTCAGGAGTCCTGTGTACTCTGCCTGACCGCCGTAGACGCGGTCGTCGGGGATGGGAAAGCCAGGTATCATCTGACCTGAATAGCCGGAAGCAGTGTAGAAGAGGTCCGCGCGTGTTTGCACGCCAAAGCAATTTGCAAAGCAATTGGGGTCGACATCCACGTCCTCCGGCGGCACCTGATACTTATGAAATAGTTCTTCGCTGCGGTCGGTGAGCACCTTGATCTCCTTGGGTATAAGTTAACAGTGTACGTTCGAGGTACCATAGGACTTGGAATGCGGCTATGGCTCAGTCGACAGTCTCAATTTATTGTTTGTACACGGACATCAATCTGTCCTTGTACCGTTCGGCAGAGAAGCGACCTGCCTGAGCGATACCTCTTTCAGTCAGGGACGCTACTAAATCATTATCTGAAGCCAACGCCTTGATCCCCCTAGTTATCGCGCGCACGTCATACGGGTCCACCATCAAGGCGGCTTCTCCAGCGATTTCGGGCAAGGAGCCCGCGGTGGACGTCAGCACCGCTGTTTGAAGGAGCATCGACTCCAGCACGGGCAATCCGAACCCCTCATAGAGGGAGGGGAACAGCGTGGCGCGAGCGCCTCTGATCAGGCTGATCAGCATCGATTGAGACATATACTCATAACGCCTGACGCGGTCCGCGCTGCGACCGCCGTCTCGCTTGACCTGGTCCAGCAACGCGGTCTCGCCCTCTGCTAACCAGGACCGACCTCCAACGATAATCAGTGGTTTTTCGACGCCTGACGACAGATAGGCCTCGATCATGCGTCCTACGTTCTTCTTCGGCTCAATTGCGCCGAAATAAAGAAAATAGCCTTTCCATTCGAGATTGAAGATGCCGTCCAGCTCCAATTCGATCTCGGACTGCGGTCGAGTACGAAGTTCCTCCGGCACCTCTACAGCCTGGTAAGTGTTCGTAACCCTGTTTTCATCGACCCCGAGCAGGCGAATCACGTCTTGTCGGGTTGTTTCCGATACGACGACGATATGGTCGGCCTTCTTCGCGATGTGATTACAGAGCTTGCGGTAGGAAGCCTTGTTTTCGGTGGTGCTGTGCGGCAAGCGAAGCGGGATCAGATCATGGATCGTGTAGATGTTTGCGGCGTTTGTGGCGTGGAGCGGCAAAGTCGCGGTCCAGTGCATCACATCCGGCTTGGCGGCGTGCGATGCGTCGAAGGTCACAGGCGTAGGCGTTCCATAGACCTGAAAACCCCGCAGCGCGTAGTGAAATAGATTTTGCGCGGCCCAGAAGGAGTCCGCGTCCGGCCGTCCGCCGCTGCGGCTTGGCCATATCACTTCGCCACTCGGCTGAACGCCGGTGGCGCTGCGCCCAAACCGCGTCGATAGCGTTTTGACGAACCTCTGGCCTTTCCGGATCTTCGCAGATGTGTTTAGCGAATCCGCGAGGGCGACCTCGTTCAGGACATTGTCCCCGCTGATCGCATTCGGCGGCCCAAACAGCACCTGCCGACCCAAGCCGAGACTTTTCATCGACGACAAGAGATTGCGTCCGTAGGTGGCGATGCCGGTCCCGTTCGGAAGCGCCAGATTATAACCGTCAATGCAAACTGTGCTCATGGATAGTGCCTAGAATTTTTCGTGGGCTAATGGAATGGAGCGAGTGGTTTTCCGCGTCTGGCCGACTGCACTGAGGCGCAGCGGCAAGAATCGGGATGGACCGCGTGACACCGCCGCCATCCCCCGCTATCTCGCGCCGGTGATGAACGAAACCGAGCGCCAATCCGAGGAACGCAGCTGGGAAACGGCGAAGACGCTCGCCGAGGCCCTGCCGTATATTCAGGTGTATGACCGCGAGACCGTGGTCATCAAATACGGCGGTCACGCCATGGGCGAGAGCGCCGTGGCGAAACAGTTCGCGGCCGATGTGGTGCTGCTGAAGCTGATGGGGGTGAACCCGGTCGTCGTGCACGGCGGCGGGCCGCAGATCAGCGCCATGCTGGACAAGGCGGGGGTCAAGTCGGCCTTTGTCGATGGTCTTCGGGTCACCGATCCGGCGACGATGGAGGTGGCCGAAATGGTCCTGTCCGGGGCGGTCAATAAGGAGATCGCCCACTGGATCACCATGGCGGGCAAGGAGGCGGACGTGCGCGGCGTCGGCCTGTCGGGCAAGGACGCCGGCCTGCTGACGGTCGAGAAGACCCGCCGGACCAAGCGCGATCCCGACAGTATGATCGAGCATGAGGTCGATCTGGGCTTCGTCGGCGAACCGACCAAGGTGGACCCCAAGCTGATCAAGGGGCTGATCGCCTCGGAGACCGAAGACTGGGTGCCGGTCATCGCCCCCATCGGCGTGGCCGAAGACGGCCAGACCTACAACGTCAACGCCGATACGGTGGCGGGCGCCGTGGCCGGTTCGCTGAACGCCAAGCGGATGCTGCTGCTGACCGACGTGCCGGGGGTCAAGGGGGCGGACGGCGAGATCATTCGCCAGATGACCCTGGAGGAGGCGCAAGGCCTGATCGACACGGGCGTTGCCTCGGGCGGCATGATCCCCAAGCTGGAGACGGCCATGGCGGCCGTGCGGGCCGGGGTCGAGGCCGTGGTGATTCTGGACGGCCGCCGGCCCCATGCGATGCTGGTGGAGCTGTTCACCGAATTCGGCGCGGGCACCCTGGTGAAGGCGTCTTGATCGACCTGTCGCACGTCAACGCCTGGGTGTTCGACATGGACGACACCCTGTATCCACGCGAACAGGGGCTGATGTCCCTGGTTCAGGCGCGGATCAACGCCTATGTGGTCGAGGCCGTCGGCTTGGCGCCCCAGGAGGCGCGGCTGTTGCAGCGCCAGTTCCTGGACGAGCACGGCACCACCCTGGCCGGGCTGATGGCCAACTACACCATCGATCCCGAGGACTTTCTGAGGGTGGTGCATGAGGTGCCCCTGGACGGGGTGGAGCGAAATCCCCGTCTGGCCGAGCGGCTGAAGATTCTGCCCGGGCGCCGGTTCGTCTTCACCAATGGGGCCAGGGACTACGCCCACCGCGTTCTGGACCGGATCGGGATCGCCGACTGTTTCGACGGGGTCTTCGCCATCGAGGACGGCGATCTGACGCCCAAGCCGGCCCCGTCGGCCTTTCGTCGCATGATCGAGCGGTTCGACTTCGAGCCGCGCTGCGCCGCCTTCTTCGAGGACACGCCTAGGAATTTGGAGCCGGCCAAGGCCCTGGGGATGGCGACCGTCCTGATCGGCGACGGCCATGGAAAGCCCCTGGGCGATCATATCGACCATATCGCCCCCGATCTTCTCGACTTTCTCAACGCCCTGACCTTCAAGGACGCCGCATGACCGACCTGTCGCATCTCGAATCCGTCGTCGAGGCCGCCTGGGACAACCGGGCCGAGGTGTCGCCCGCCACAGGAGGCGAGGTCCGGGACGCGGTCGAGACCGCGCTCAACCTGCTCGATTCCGGCCAGGCCCGTGTGGCGTCGCGGGGGGCGGACGGCGCCTGGACCACGCACCAGTGGCTGAAGAAGGCGGTGCTGCTGTCCTTCCGCCTGAACGACAACCAGATCATGCGGGCCGGCCACGCCTCCACCATCCCTCTGTCGGCCGATCATCCGGCCGCCCTCGGCCCGTTCTGGGACAAGGTTGCGAACAAGTTCGGCGACTGGAGCGCGGGCGACTATCAGGCGGCCGGCTTCCGCTCGGTTCCCGGCGCCGTCGTCCGGCGGGGCGCGCACATCGCCAGGAACGTCGTCCTGATGCCGTCCTTCGTGAACATCGGCGCCTTCGTTGACGAGGGGTCGATGGTCGACGCCTGGGCCACGGTCGGCTCCTGCGCCCAGATCGGCAAGAACGTGCACCTGTCGGGCGGCGCCGGCATCGGCGGGGTGCTGGAGCCGCTCCAGGCCAATCCGACAATCATCGAGGACGGCTGCTTCATCGGCGCCCGAGCCGAGGTGGCCGAGGGCGTGATCGTGCGCGAAGGCGCGGTGCTGGCCATGGGGGTCTATCTGTCCGCCTCGACCAAGATCGTCGATCGGGCGACCGGTCAGGTCTTCCGGGGCGAGGTGCCCGCCTATTCGGTGGTGGTGCCCGGCGCCCTGCCGGACGCCGACGGCGGGCCTTCGCTCTATTGCGCCGTCATCGTCAAACGGGTGGACGCCCAGACCCGCGCCAAGACCGGCGTCAATGAGCTGCTGCGCGACTGATCGTCCGCCGCCCGCCCTGGCTTTGACGCCGCGGCGTCCGAGGGCGCACACTGCGTCGCGCCCGCCGTTCTGACCCCGCCTTCCGTTGAGACCTGCAATGACCGATCGGACTTCGCCGCTGGACCGTTTCACCAGTTTCGAGGGCGTGACGGTTGTGGTGATCGGCGACGTGATGCTCGACGCCTATCTCCAGGGCCACGTCAGCCGCATCTCGCCCGAGGCGCCGGTGCCGGTGGTGAAACATGCGCGGGACCGGTTCACGGCCGGCGGCGCGGCGAATGTGGCCTTGAACGCCGTGGCGCTCGGCGCTTCGGCGCGTTTGATCGGGGTGGTGGGCGATGACCAGGCCGCCGATCAGCTGCGCGCGATCGCCGAACAGGCGGGCGTCTCCTGCCGGCTGCTGGGACTGAAGGGCGGAGAGACCACGACCAAGACCCGGGTCCTGGCGGGCGCCCACCAGGTGGTCCGGATCGACCGCGAAGGCTCAAACGCCCTGTCGGCCGAGGATGAGGCCGCCCTGATCGCCCTGTTCGAACAGGCGCTGGATCAGGCGGATGCGGTGATCGTGTCGGATTACGCCAAGGGATGTCTGACCGATGCGGTTCTGGCGGCCGTGTTCGATCGGGCGCGCGAGGTCGGGGTTCCCGTCTTCGTCGATCCCAAACGTCCCGATTTTTCCGCCTATCGCGGCGCGGCCTATATCAAGCCGAACCGGTCGGAGCTGGCGGGCGCGACCGGTCGGCGCTGCGACGACGACGCGGCCGTGGGCGAGGCGGCCCGGCAGGTGGTGGACCAGACCGGCGCCAATCTGTTGGTGACCCGCTCCGAACAGGGCATGGCCTTCTATGGCGTGGACGGGGAGGCGATCCTGCTGGAGACGGAGGCGGCGGAGGTGTTCGACGTCTCGGGCGCCGGCGACACCGTCATGGCCGCCTTCGCCCTGGGCGTGGCCTCGGGCCTGCCGGTCGTGCGGGCGATGCGCCTGGCCAATACGGCGGCCAGCATCGTGGTCTCCAAGGCCGGGACGGCGGTGGTGTCCGCCGCGGAGCTGCGCACCGTGCTGAATCTCCAGGATCAGCGCGACGACCATCGCGACGGACTGATCCTGTCGCGCGCAGACGCCCGGGCCGTCCGCGGCGCCTGGCGGGATCAGGGGCTTTCGGTCGGCTTCACCAACGGCTGTTTCGACCTGCTGCATCCTGGCCATGTGGCCCTGCTGCGTGAGGCCGCGAGCCATTGCGACCGGCTGATCGTCGGGCTGAACAGCGACGCCTCGGTGCGGCGGTTGAAGGGCGAGACTCGGCCGATCCAAAGCGAGGGGGCGCGCGCCGAGGTGATGGCCGCCATCCGACATGTGGACGCGGTGGTCCTGTTCGAAGAGGACACCCCCTATGAACTCATCGCCGCCCTGGAGCCCGACGTCCTGGTCAAGGGCGCGGACTATCAGGAGCATCAGATCGTCGGCGCCGATCTGGTCAGGGCCAAGGGCGGGATCATCGTCCGGGTCGAGCTGAGGGCCGGCCATTCCACCACCGGCCTGGTGGACCGCAGCCGTACGCCCTCGGCCTAGATATGAGCCCCGATCCCAGCACCGAGCTGAAGGCCGCCGCGCGCCAGGCGACAGCTTGGCTTTACGAGACGGCCCTGCCGCTGTGGCTGGAACACGGCGTCGATCGTCGGCGTGGCGGCTTCTATGAGGCCCTGTCTCACCACGACCTCAGCCCGGTCCACGACTATAAGCGGCTGCGGGTGTTGAGCCGCCAGATCTATGTCTTTTCCCAGGGGGCGCAGCGCGGCGTCTCGGACGCCGGCGCGGCGGTTGAGCATGGTCTGGATTTTTTGCTGAACCGCGCCCGCCATCCGGACGGCGGCTTCATCAGTCGACTGGACTTGGACGGGGAGGGCCTGGATCAGACGCGCGATCTGTACGACCTGGCCTTTGTCCTCTTCGCCCTGGCCCATGCCTATAGGCTGACGAGGGACGGTCGGTTGAAGGCGGAGGCCCTGGCGCTCTTAGACTTCATCCAAACGTCCATGCGCCATCCAGCAGGCGGCTATGTCGAGGCCCTGCCGCCGCGCGCCCCGCGTCGGCAGAATCCGCATATGCATCTGCTGGAGGCGGCCCTGGCCTGTGTCGAACATATGCCGGACCCTGCCTTCTCCGCCCTGGCGGCGGAACTGGTCGGCCTGTGTCGGCGACGGTTCATGGACGGGGCGCGGGGGCTTCTGTTTGAGTATTTTCAGGACGATCTGACGGCCCCGCTGCGGCCGAAAGGGCGGGCCGTGGTCGAGCCGGGTCATCAGATGGAATGGGCCTGGCTGTTGCGGGAGGCGCAGCGGCTGGGCATGGACACGAGCGCAGGCGCCGACGGCGAGGCCGAGCGGCTGGGGCGGTTCGCCCTTGCGCACGGCCTGGACCCGGCGTCGGGCCTGTTGCGGGGCGAGGTGTTCGAGGACGGCGCGGTCGCCGTCGCGGGCGTCCGGCTTTGGCCGCACGGTGAATGGCTGAAGGCGGCTCTGCGCGTCCCGGCCTTGGCGCCAAGCTGGCCTGACGCCTGGGGGGCGCTGAGCCGGTTCCTGAACACCCCGACGCCCGGTCTCTGGTTCGAACAATGGGATCCGGGGGCGGGCGGCTTTTTGGACACCCCGGTCCCGGCCAGTTCGCTCTATCACATCGCCACGGCCGTGGCCGAGCTGGAGCGGGCGGACCTTTAGGACGAAGGGCGGGAGGGGGCGCAGCCCCGCCTCCCGCCTCGCTTCAAGGGTCTCAGGCGGCGCTCTTCATCGCGTCCTTGTTGACGGCGGCGTCGGCGATGCCGGTCAGGTCTTCGTCGGTTTGGGATTCTTCCTGCAGGGTCTCGTCCAGCAGGGCGACGGCGTCCTTCAGACCCAGGACATTGGCCCAGCGCTTCAGCGTGCCGTAGCGGGTGATCTCATAGTGCTCCACCGCCTGGGCGGCGGCCAGGAGGCCGGCGTCGAGGGCCGGGTTGTCCTTGTATTCTTCCATGATCTCGTCGCCCTCGGCCAGAATGCCTTCGATGGCGTCGCAGGTCTTGCCGCGCGGGGCCTTGCCGATGATTTCGAACACCTGCTGCAGGCGTTCGATCTGGCCTTCGGTCTGGTCCTTGTGCTTTTCAAAGGCCGCCTTCAGCTCGGGCGACTGGGCGGCGCGGGCCATCTTGGGCAGGGACTTCAGGATCTTGCGCTCGGCGTAATAGATGTCCTTGAGCGTGTCGTGGAACAGGGTGTCGAGGGTCTTCTCGGCCATGGGTCGTCTTTCGCAATGATGATGGGGCGCGGGGGCGCACCCCATCACAAGCGATCAGGCCGGCTTATGTTCCTGTGTCGGAATCCGGGCTTAGGCGGCCGTCGCCCGCTTCAGATCCGGGGGCGTGGCCTCGTCGGTCAGAAGGCGAATGGCCTCCTCGACCGTCACCACCGTCTGCTCCTGGGAGCCCAGGCGGCGGATGGCGACCTTGCCCTCTTCGGCCTCCTTGCGGCCGACGACGGCGATGACCGGGACCTTGCCGACCGAGTGTTCGCGGACCTTGTAGCCGACCTTTTCGTTGCGCAGGTCGATCTCGGTGCGCAGGCCCGCCGCCTTGAATCGGTCCATGACCTCGCGGGCGTAGTCGTCCGCGTCCGAGGTGATGGTGGCGACCACCGCCTGGACCGGGGCCAGCCACAGGGGGAAGGCGCCGGCGTAGTTCTCGATCATGATGCCGATGAACCGCTCGAACGATCCCAGGATCGCCCGGTGCAGCATGACCGGCCGGTGCTTCTGACCGTCCTCGGCGATATAGGTCGCATCCAGACGTTCCGGCAGGACATAGTCCAGCTGGATCGTGCCGCAGGTCCATTCGCGGCCGATGGCGTCCTTGACGATGAAGTCCAGCTTGGGCGCGTAGAAGGCGCCGTCGCCCGGGGTTATGATCGGCTCGGAGCCGGCGGCGCGGGCGGCCTCCAGCATCTGGGCCTCGGCCTTGTCCCAGAACTCGTCGGTGCCGGCGCGCTGCTCGGGCCGTGTGCCCAGGCTTATGTAGGCCGTCTCCATGCCCAGATCCGCATGGACGCTGCGGCACAGTTTGATGAACTCGGCCGTCTCCTCGACGATCTGGTCCTCGCGGCAGAAGATGTGGGCGTCGTCCTGGGTAAAGCCGCGCACCCGCATCAGACCGTGCAGCGAGCCCGATGGCTCATAGCGGTGGCAGGCGCCGAACTCGGCCATGCGCAGCGGCAGTTCGCGATAGGAGCGCTGGCCCTGGTCGAAGATCTGGACGTGGCCGGGGCAGTTCATCGGCTTCAGGCTCAGGGTCTCGCCCTCGACCGTTTCGCAGACGAACATATTGGGCCGGTACTTGTCCCAGTGGCCCGAGGCCTCCCAGAATTTGCGGTCCAGAACCTGGGGCGTCTTGACCTCGACATAGCCGGCGGCGTCCAGGCGGCGGCGCATATAGGCCTCTAGCACCCGCCACAGCACCCAGCCCTTCGGGTGCCAGAAGACCATGCCCCGGCCCTCTTCCTGCATGTGGAAGAGCTCCATGGCCTTACCGACCTTGCGGTGGTCGCGCTTTTCGGCCTCTTCGAGCCGTTGCAGATAGGCGTCCAGGTCCTCCTTGGTCGCCCAGGCGGTGCCGTAGATGCGCTGCAGCTGTTCGCGCTTGGAGTCGCCGCGCCAATAGGCGCCGGCCAGCTTGGTCAATTTGAAGGCCTTGCCGACGTGGCGGGTCGAGGGGAAGTGCGGCCCGCGGCACAGGTCGATCCAGTCGCCCTGCTTGTACAGGGTGATGGTCTCGTTCTCGGGCAGGTCCTTGATCAGCTCGGCCTTGAACTTCTCGCCCCGCGCCTCGAAGAAGACGATGGCCTCGTCGCGGTCCCAGACCTCGCGCTCGAACTTGGCGTCGCGATCGACGATCCGGGCCATCTCCTTCTCGATGGCGGCGAAGTCGTCGGTCGAGAAGGGCTCTTCGCGGTAGAAGTCATAATAGAAGCCGTCCTCGATGGCCGGGCCGATGGTGACCTGGGTGCCGGGGAACAGGGTCTGGACCGCCTCGGCCAGGACGTGGGCCGTGTCGTGGCGGATGGTGTAGAGGGCCTCGGGATCGTCGCGCATGATCAGGCGGAAGTCGCCGCCCGTCTCCAGCACCCGGCCCATGTCGCGCTGCTCGCCGTTCAGCTCGGCCAGCACGGCCTTCTTGGCCAGGGACGGCGAGATCGAAGTCGCCACGTCCCGCGCCGTCGAACCGGCCGGATACTGACGCACCGCGCCGTCGGGGAATTTCAGATCGATCATGACTGTTCTTTTTCGTCGGTCTTCAGGGGCGGGACCGGGTCATAACCCGAACCGCCGAAGGGATGGCATTTACAGAGGCGACGCACGGTGAGCCATCCCCCCTTGAGCGGCCCGTGCCGGATCAGGGCGTCGCGCCCATAGTCCGAACAGGTCGGCAGGAACCGGCACTGCTGGCCGATCAGGGGAGACAGCGTCAACTTGTAGCCTCGATGGGCCGCGCGGACGCCGCGTTCATAGAGAGACATTTGTCCCTTCGCCGGGGGCTGGATGGGTTCGCCGCGCTTATCCCCTGTCACAGCAGGGGGATCAACCGGTCAGAGCCCGTCAGGCCGCGCCGGCGAGACGAGTTCGCCCCGCCAGGGCCTGATCGACCGCCTCAAGCGTCGCCTCGATCGCCACCAGGGTCGAGGCGTGACGGGCGGGATAGTCGGCGACCTGTTTCAGCACACGAAGTCCTTCGAAACGACCGTCGGGGCCTTCGCCGCCGGACTTCAGCATGGCGGTCATGGCGTCGCGGGCCTCCCTGATCTCATCCGCCGAGGCGCCGAGGACGGACTGGCCCAGGACGCCGGCGGCCGCCTGGCCCAGGGCGCAGGCTTTCACGTCCTGGGCGAAGTCCATGACCCGCCCCTGGTGGTCCAGGCTCACATCGACGATCGCCCGCGAGCCGCACAATTTGGCGACCCGCTCGCCGGTCCCTTCCGGCGACGCCAGCCGACCGGCATGGGGCAGGTTGGCCGCCAGGGTCAGGATGCGCGCGCTGTAGAGGTCGTCGATCATGGCCGGAAGATAGGGGGCTGAAGGGGCGAGTGGAAGGCGTGAAACGTCCGCTAGACGCTCAGCGTCAGACCGCCGTCCGCCTCGACCACCAGGGTCGCGGTTCCATAGTCGGACAGCTGCGGGTGGTCCGTCGCCAGAGGGTGGGTCCAGGCGGCGGTCACCACCAGAAGGTCCGCCCCGGCCGCCTCGCCGGCCGCGATGCCGGCCGGGGCGTCCTCGAACACCAGACAGTCGGCGACGTCCACGCCCAGCCTCTGCGCCGCCAGCCGATAGCCGGCGGGATCGGGCTTGCCGCGTTCCACGTCCTCGGCCGTGATCAGCACGGCGGGCGGTTCGACCCCTGCGGCCTTCAGCCGGGCCTGGGCCAGGGGCGCCGTAGCCGAGGTGACGACGGCCCAGCGGTCGGGCGGCAGGCGTTTGACGAAGTCGATCGCGCCGGGAATGGGGGCGACGCCCTCGACATCCTCGATCTCGCCCCGTTCGACCCAGGCGACCTCGGCCGCCAGATCGACGCCCGGCAGGTTCTGGCGGCGGATGGTGTCGGCGGTGCGCACCCCGTGGATCGTGGGGATGAAGGCGACCGGGTCGATCCCGTGCCGTTCGGCCCAGCGGGTCCAGACACGCTCGGCCGCAGCGGTGGAGGTGATCAGGGTGCCGTCCATGTCGAACAGGAAGGCGCGATAGGCGCGGGGGGCGGACCCGGGGGAGACGGTCATGCCCCTATCCAGCACGGCGCCGGCCGGGCGGCAAGCCGACGTTCCTGCCGATCAGCCGCCTTTCAAGGAGGACCAGGTGCGGGCGGTGTCGCTGGGCGATGGGGCGGAGGCGACCTCCGGCTGGGGCGCGGCCGGCGTATTGCGCGCCGCCAGCCAGGCCAGGTTCTGATCGGCCAGCTCGGGGGGCAGTTCGCGGCGCAGGATCTGTTCGGCCTCGCCCATCTTGCCTTGCAGGCCCAGGGTCATGGCCAGGGTCTGGCGCACCTTGCTGGAGGCCGTCGGCTGGGCCGCAGCCCGTCGCAGCAGGGCCTCGGCGCCGGGGGCGTCGCCGTGGGTCAGGGCCGCCGTTGCGGCGTTGGTCAGGACGTCGGGATTGTCGGGCGACAGGACCAGGGCCTGGTTCCAGGCCGCGCGCGCGTCGTCGAACCGGCGCACCTGCTCATAGGCCACGCCCAGCAGCGAATAGGGCCGCCAGTCGCGGGGCGCCAGGTCGCGGGCCTTTTCCAGCGGGGCGATGCCGTAGAAGGCCTGGCCCCGGCCGATGTGGGCGCGGCCCAGCTCCAGCAGGGCGTCCAGATTGGCGGGCTGGAGGGCCAGCAGGGCCTCGGCCGTCTGGGCGGCCTGATCATAGCGGCCCAGTTCGCGCAGGGCCTGGGCCAGTTTGATCGCCGCCACGGGATCGGCCGGGTTCAGGTCGTGCTCGCCCGACCAGAAGACCGAACGCGCCAGGGCGTCCATCCGATCATAGGCGGCGCGGACCTCGGCCGAGGCGGGCGCGCGGGTCGCGCTCTGACCGCCGCTCTGGACGGCGTTCTGGGGCGCGCCCTGGCTCTGGACCGGGGCGGCCGCGACGGCGGGGGCCGCCGACAGGCTGAGAAGGGCGACGGTTGCGAGAAGGGCGGGCATGGGCGACATGGGGGGAGTCCTGACGGTTCCTCGGTCCGCCTCAGAATCGCCGGTTCGCGTCAACTCTTGGTTAAGAAGGTTCGCCATGCTCGCCTCCCATCCCCTGCTGGTCGCCGCGAACGCCGGAGAGCGGGCCGTTCCGATCCGCCTGTCGGCGCCGGGCGCGGTTCTGGACGGGGCGGCGAAGTCCTGGGGCGAACGGCACGGCTTCACCGGCAAGGCCGGGGAACTGCTGATCGTGCCGGAGGGCGAAGGGATCGGTCAGGTGCTCCTGGGCAGCGGCGCGGCCTTCGATCCGGCCCTGGCGCGCGGCCTGTCGGCGCGGCTGCCCGGCGGCTTGTACCGGCTGGAGGCCGAGCCTGAGACGGCGCGGGCGGCGGCCCTGGCCTTCCTCCTGGGGGCCTATGTCTTTGACCGCTACAAGGCCCGGCCGGAGCGGGCGCCGGTTCGGCTGGTCGCGCCCGAGGGGCTGGACCTGGATGAGACGACGCGGATCGTCGCCGCCTGCGCCCTGGCCCGCGAGATGGTCGACACCCCCGCCGCCGACATGGGGCCGCTGCAGATCGAGACCATCGCCCGCGAGATCGCCGAGAGCGCGGGGGCTGCCGTGACCGTGACCACCGGCGAGGCCCTGCTGGAGGCGAACTATCCGGCGGTCCACGCGGTCGGTCGTGCGGCCGCTCCGCACCGCGCTCCGCGGCTGATCGAGATCGGCTGGAAGCTGGACCGGACCGACCTGCCTCTGGTGGCCCTGGTCGGCAAGGGGGTGGTGTTCGACACCGGGGGGCTGGACCTGAAACCGGCCGCCGGAATGCGCAATATGAAGAAGGACATGGGCGGGGCCGCCCACGCCCTGGCCCTGGGGCGGCTGGTCATGCAGGCCGATCTGCCGGTGCGGCTGGCGGTCATCGTGGCGGCGGTGGAGAATGCGGTTTCGGGCGACGCCTTCCGGCCGGGGGACATACTGAACAGCCGAAAAGGTCTGACGATCGAGATCGGCAATACGGATGCGGAGGGGCGGCTGATCCTGGCCGACGCCCTGACGCGGGCGGGGGAGCATTCGCCCGATCTGACCCTGGACTTCGCCACCCTGACGGGGGCGGCGCGGATCGCCCTGGGGCCGGAGCTGCCGCCCCTTTATACGGATGACGAGGCCCTGGCCGCCGATCTGCTGGCCGCAGGGCGGGCGGTGGGCGACCCCCTGTGGCGCATGCCCCTGTGGCCCGGCTATCGCGCCGCCCTGGACACCGAGATCGCCGACATCAAGAACGACGCCTCGGCCTGGGCGCAAGCCGGGTCGGTCACGGCCGCCCTGTTCCTGCAAAGGTTCGCCCCCGCCAGCGGCGCCTGGGCCCATATGGACATTTTCGCCTGGAATCCCCGCGCCCGGCCCGGCTTCCCCGAAGGGGGAGAGGCCCAGGCCATAAGGGCCTGCTACGCCGTGCTGAAGGCGCGCTACGGCGGTTGAGGTCAGGCCGGGCTCAGCCCGAAGGTCCACGCCCCCTGAGGCTCATCGTCGGGCGAGCGGGGCCGCGGCGGCCGGAGGCGGCGGACGCGGCGGGCGCGGGTGCGGGATCGCAGTCGCTGCACCGCAAGGCGGGTCTGGGCCCGGACGGCCTCGCCCGCCCTGACCAGGCCACGCCAGCCGGCGACGGCGCGAAGGCTCAGGGCCAGGATGGCGAGATCGAACAGCACCGTCACGTCGAACATCAGGACCCAGGCGATCAGGTCCGGCGCGGCCATGGCGAACAGCCGCACGCCTTCCGCTTCGAACAGGGCGACCACCGCCGCACCGAGAGCGATGACGAGGATCACGCCCAGGATCTGACCGCGCGTCAGGCGCGACAGGAGCGATGCAGGCCGCTCGACCAGCCAGAGCCGCAGGACGGTTCCGACGGGGCCCTGGTCGAACCGCGTCAATCCCAGGACGATCAGCAGACACAAGGGCGCGAGCATCGAAAATCCCCAGGACGGCGCACGGCGGCTTGGCCGTTCCGCATCGAGATGGGCGTCCATCGACCAGACGCAAGGTCGGCCTGCGGATGAGAATTCCACAGAAAGACCGTGCCCATTAACGGCCGATTCGGCTTCCGGGGATAAGACTGCCGCTTCAGCCAATGCGAGCCCAGGTTTGACTGACCGCCTCGATCTTCTTCCGCCCGGCGATCGTCTCGCCCGCCCGGACCTGGCCGAACAGGCGCTGGAGGGTCTGGTGCGGGCGACCGCCTATCGGGCGACCGAAGCCATGTCCTGCCGCGTGGCCGTCGCCGACGTCTGGTCGGACGGGGGCGAGCGGATCGATCAGCTTCTGCATGGCGAGATCTTCGACGTTCTGGATCGTTCGGAGGGCCGGGCCTGGGGTCGGGCGCGCCGCGACGGCGTGGTCGGCTGGGTGGTTCTGGACAGTCTGTCGGCCGGCGCGGCCTTGCCGACGCGAAGGGTGGCTGCGGTCGATGCGGCCCTGCCGCTGAACGCCCTGGTGGTCGAGACGGCGGAGGGCGTTGCGGACGCCGACCTGGCGCCGATCGGAACCTTTGAGCGGGATCCTGTCTCCGTGGCCGAACGCCTGCTGGGCCGGCCGCATGAACTGGGCGCCCGGTCCTCGGTCTCGACCGACTGTTCGGGTCTGGTGCAGCAGGCCCTGCTGGCCTGCGGCCTGCCGGGGCCGCGCCGGTCCGACGCCCAGGCCGAACTGGGCCGGGCCGTTTCGGCCGAGGCCCCGGCGCGCGGCGACCTGGTGATCTGGCTGGCGCCCGGCGGCGACCACGACTGGACCGGCCATTCGGCCCTGATGATCGACGCCGAACGGATCATCCACGCCACGGGCGGCAAGGGGGTCTTGATCGAACCCCTCGCCGAGGTCGAGGCCCGGCTGACCGCCGAAGGCTTTGCGACGGCGATCTTCCGCCGCCTCTGAGACCGGGCGGGACCCTCGGGGTTGTGACGCCCCTAAAAAGACTGTCCGATGTGTCCGATGTGTCCGATGTGTCCGATGTGTCCGGTTCAGGCTGCGGCGGGCGGTTTCATTTTTGAAATTCGGCATTGAATCTAGCGAGGGGAGGACGGTCGGCGTCCTCTCAGTCGGTTCGCCATGTCAAAGACCGGATCGCCAGCCTAGCCCCGGCCGCGCCCCGGTCGCGTCGAACCGCCGGCCTGTTTCGCAACCGATTGAATCGACGAGGGACTCCTTGCGAAACTAGGGGCGTTCGTCGCGGAAGGTCCGCAGGGCGCCCAGACGGGCGAAGGCCAGGGTCAGGGCCTTGCGTCGGGCCGGCGCCAGGGGGGTGGCCGGCGCCTCGCGCACCACCGCCCCGCCGAAGCCGTCGGCGACGATCAGCCCCGGCGCCTCGGGCAGAATGTCCTGGGGAAACTCGGGCGCCACGGCGAAATAGAAGGCGTCGCAGAAGGGGCCGTACTCCTGCCATTTGCGATCGACGCGATAGTCGTCGACGCCGGACTTCACCTCGCAGATGACGACGTCGCCGCGCGGCCCCAGGGCCATGACGTCGGCGCGTCGCCCATTGGGCAGGCCGACCTCCAGCAAGGGCGCATAGCCCAGGTCAAACATCAGCCGCGCCGCCCCGCGCGTGACCGAAAGCGTGGTTTCCGGCCGGCTGAAGACCAGTTCGAGATGAAGGGCGGCGGCGGCCATGCCGACTTTATGTTCCGGCTATGTTCTGAACGCAAGCGGCCTATGGTGGCTGGTATGGCATGGGGACCTCAACCAAGCGGGCCTAGATCCATGTCTCGGGTCGTGATCACCGCCATTCCACGCGATGCGCGGCTATACCCTTTCGTGCCAGTCGCGCGACGGTTTTTGGTGAAGCGTTGACAAGGAAAGATTTCTCCGCGCGCTTGAGAAGCGGCCAGTCATCGGCACTGTCGGAATACGCGACGGCCCAGCCTTGATGGTATCCGGAATCAGCCAGCCCATGGCATTTTGCGTCATTGCGACAGTGCCGCGCGCCTATCCAGCCAGCCCAGAACGGTGCGAGCTCCGATCCAATAATGGGCAGTTCGACACCAAGCTTTTCAAACATTGCCTCGGCGAGCCAGCGAGGCGCGGCGGTAGCAATCACGACACGGTCGCCTTGCAAAATGTGCTTTTGGAGCACCTTAAGTCCTTCCGAACGCCAAGCGGGACCAACGGCTGCCGAGAAAGAGCCACGAAGGGCTCTTTCACCCATACCGACGCTGGCGACCCATAGAGGCATTGACGAACCGAGACGCCTAGAGAGCAGTGTCAGCGACACGCCAATGGGGATCAAGCAGAACGCGAGTGCGATCCTCCACCAACTTGCTTTAATCCTGCCGAGCATCCAATGGGTGGTGGAATCGCCGTCGATCAGCGTTCCATCAAGATCGAAGACTACAGTCGGAGCGACAGCCATATAGCGAATCTATACGGTTTTCGCTTCGCGGGAATATCCATGCGCCATGGGGAAGGGGCAGGTCGGCAAGGCTTCGGAGCGCCTCCAGCGGCAGACCTGCGGTCGGCGATCAGCCTGTTAGGCGGCGCGCAAGGCGTCGCGGGCCTGGGTCGGCAGTTGGGCGATGACCGACAGATAGGCGCTGGCGGTCGCATCCGGCTGACGGCGGCCCTGTTCCCAGCCCTTCAACGTCGCCAAGGGAATGCGATAGGCGGTCGCGAACGCCTGTTGCGACAGGCCCAGCCCCTCGCGGATCGCGCGCACGTTGGGAACGTCGATCGTGTGGAGGCCGGCCGGCTCGCCGGCGCCGCGCGCATGGTCGGCGGCCTCCTGCATCGCTGCGATCAGATCCTGTCCAAAGGTGCTCATTGCCTGTCTCCTTCTCTGTCCGCAGCGGCCTTGATGGCGCCGGCCAATGCGGACACCGTCCTTTTCTCATCCGACGTCAGATCGGTCGCCTGCGCCTTGGCGTAGGCCAGCAACAGGTACAGCGGGCAGTCGGGGCGATAATAGAAATAGATCACCCTGGCGCCGCCGCGCTTGCCGCTGCCCGATCGTCCCCAGCGCAGCTTGCGCACGCCGCCCGTGCCGGGGATCAGGTCGCCTGTTTCCGGATTGCGCGCCACGTAATCAATGAGCGCAGCCCGTTCCTCATCGCTCCATATCGTTCCGGCCGAGCGCACGAAGGCCTGCGTCTCGGCGACGGTGATCGGGCGCGTCTGCATCGACCGAGATATACGTCAATGACGCCCACACTTCAATCCGGCGGCGACACTGAATCGGACCGAGAAGGACGGGGTGCGAGATTGCGCCCCGTCTTAGGCGATCTCCGCCTTACGCGATCTCTTCGACATGGCCGTCCAGGTCCATCAGGGCCAGTTCGACCTCCAGATGGGGGTGGCGCTGTTTGATCGCGTCGCGCAGGGCGTGGAGCTGCTGAGTGTGGATCGCCAGCTCCTTGTCGGGAGTGTCCACCGTCTCGGCGCCCAGGATGACCTTGTAGGCGCCGCAGTCGCGGTGGTCGATGATCACGACCTTGTGGATGTGATGCAGGTCGATTGCGACGTCCAGATGGCTCCAGAAGGTCTGGCCCCAGCTGGGAAATTTGTCGGTCAGGGCGCCCAGGGAGGCGCCGGCCAGAACGACGTGGTCGTATTTGTCGTGCAGACCGTGGCCTTCCATATAGGCGACGGTGTCGTCGGTCAGGCGGTAGTCCATGCAGGTCAGCAGCAGGATTTCCGTATGGCCCCGCGCCCGGGCTACGCCCGGCGCCAGGGTGGACAGAAGGCTGACGCCGCCGGCCATGGCCAAGAGGCCGAAGGCGCCGCGGCGGGACAGGGACGGGGTGTGGGTGCAGCAGTCGGGCATGGCGATCGCTCCGGATTGATCAGGCGATCACGGGTAACGACGTTCGTTCAGAGCGCCTAGCTCGTACCCTTCCGGAGCCGGCAGACAACCTGACGTTAACGATCGCAGCGCGTCCGAGCGAAGCCGGCCTGCCCTAACGACCGGTGCTGACGACCCGGCTCATGTCCAGTCCCAGAGCGCGGGCGCGGGCCAGAAGGCGGGCGCGATCCGCCGCCGAGGCGTTCTGGTCACGATGCCAGATCCACCAGTCGGACTTGTTCGGCAGGGCCAGTATGGCCCACTGATAGTCCGGATCGTGATCCCAGACCCAATAGTTCTGCCCCGCCAGTCCGCCGAAGCTGAGCAGGCCGGGCAGGGTGAAGCGGAACTTGGCGTTGGTGGTCGTGTCGGTGATCCGGGCGTCGGCGCGCAGGGTCTCGTTGCGGTCGTCGGCGAGGCGGGTGCAGGTGACGACGAGGCCGTACCGGTCGGGCCGGCCCTGGGGGGTGAAGTCGATCTGCGTCCGGCTGCAATCCTTCTGGACGTCGTTGTGGCTGCGCTCGATCTCGAACCACCGACCGTCAAACCGATCCAGATCGACGGCGCGCGACTGGGCCGGGGCTGCGGACGGCGCAACGATGAGCGAGACGGCGATCAGGGCGGCGCGGAACATCCGGGGTGATCCTCGTTGAATCTCGTCTTGATACGTCCGACGGCGAGGCGCGGTTGCCCCCCCACACACGCGCGCGCGGCGACGCCGTCGCCGGGGCCAGGCGTCGGTCTGAGAGGAAAAAATCCTGACACCTGTCGCAGATCTGAGACAGGTCCGCCCCGCAGTCTCGAACCGTGGTCCGTGGAGCGGGACGAGGTTCACGCTTCGTTAAGAGCGTCGATCGCCTTAGTAAATCGAAATAGAGATGCGAACATCGCATATGCTTAGGACCAAAAGTATTTAGAAGAGCGAGTCCAAATGTCTGATATCAGCAATAAGATCGTCACCTGGAACGCGCAGCAGCGCGAAGTGGGTGAAGTGGTCTATAAGCGTGCAGGCAAACATCTCGAACAGGCCCTGCTGGACGCCTATCGCGTGATCGACCCGACGCTGGACGCCCTGCCGCGTGACGTGTGGGAGAACGAGAAGCGGAAGTTCGCCTTCATTTCGCGCGGGGACTTTCCGCCCGAATATTTCGAACAGCAGGCGGTGATCACCGAGAACATCTCGAGCAGCCTCGATTACGCGACCTATCTGAGCAAGACCTACGCCGCCTACGCCGCCGGCCTGGCGTCGGGGCTGATGAAGGAAAAGCCCTGGAACGAGAAGGCCGACCATGCCCTGATGCTCAGCCTGATGCGGTCGGTCTTTTCCGACGCCAGCGTCGTGATGTTCAACTACTTTCAGATCCTGAACGCCAAGGCTGACGAGGAGCGCGCCCTGGTCGAGGCGGAACGGCGGCGCGTCGCCGAGGAGCAGGATGCGGTGGTCGCCGCCCTGGCCGAGAGTCTGAACCGGCTGGCGCGCGGCGATCTGACGGCGGTGATCACCGCGCCCTTCAACGGGCGCTATCAGCAGATCAAGGACGATTTCAACGCGGCGATCGACAGTCTGCGCGAGGCCATGAGCGCGATTTCGACCTCCACCAGCGGGCTGCGGGCCGGCTCGGACGAGATCGCCTCGGCCTCTGACGACCTGTCGCGCCGCACCGAACAGCAGGCGGCCAGTCTGGAACAGACCGCCGCCGCCCTGGACCAGATCACCGCCACCGTGAAACGCAGCGCCGAGGGCGCAAAACAGGCCTCCGCCGCCGCCTCCGACGCCACCGTCGGCGCCGCCCGCTCAGGCGAGGAGATGCGCGAGGCGGTCGCCGCCATGGGCGAGATCGAGGAAAGCTCCAAACAGATCACCAACATCATCGGGGTGATCGACGAAATCGCCTTCCAGACCAATCTTCTGGCCCTGAACGCAGGCGTGGAGGCGGCGCGCGCCGGGGACGCCGGGCGCGGCTTCGCCGTGGTGGCCCAGGAGGTCCGGGCCCTGGCCCAGCGCTCGGCCGAGGCGGCGCGCGAGATCAAGGCCCTAATCGCCAACAGCACGGCCCAGGTCGAGCGCGGCGTCAAACTGGTCGGAGAGACAGGCAAGGCCCTGGGGGGGATCGTCAAGCGGATCGCCGACATCGACGGGCTGGTGTCCGAAATCGCCCAGTCGTCGCAGGAACAGTCCACGGGGCTGAACGAGGTCAACACCGCCGTCAATCAGATGGACCAGGTCACCCAGCAGAACGCGGCCATGGTGGAGGAGACCACCGCCGCCGCCGCCAATCTGCGCAACGAGGCGGGCGAGCTGGAGCGGCTGGTGGCGCGGTTCCAGACCGGAGAGGCCGCGAACCGGCCTCAGCCGGCCCAGGCCGGCCGCCACGCCCCGGCCGACAATCCGGTCGGCAAGGCCCAAAGACGGCTCGCGCTCGCCGTCGGGGCGACCCAGGGCAATGCTGCGCTCAAGGACTGGGAAGAGTTCTGACGGCGCCCCCAGAGCCTGATCGGCTCTAGGTTCAATCGACATTCTGCTGACTGCGGTCAGGCCGCTCTTTCCGCGTCAGAGGGCCTTGATGCGGCGACCGGGTTCATCACAGCGATCACGGCGGATTCACAACGGTCACGACGCCGTCTGAACGCGCCGTGTTCGCCGTGACCTCGTCGTGCCCCGTTGTGATGAACCCGCCCTCAATCAGCGTTCCGCCGCCAGACGTTTTCCCTTCCGCTGACGCGGGAAGATTGGCCCTAGCCCGCCAGGGCGAGGCGGTTCCTGGCCCAGTCGGCGCGCGTCTGGCCCCACAGATGGACAGGCAGGTCGGCGAAGGGTTCTGGCAGGCGGGTGGGGCCGCGCGCCGTGGAGCCCAGCCATTCGGCCAGCCGGATCGAGGCCGTATTGTCCAGGTCGATCGTGTGCACCACCTCGTCCCAGCCCAGGACGTCGAAGGCGTAGTCGATGGCTGCGGCGGCGGCTTCGAGCGCATAGCCCCGTCCCGTGGCGTCAGGGTGCAGGGACCAACCGACCTCCGGCCCCGGCCAGCCGTGGGGTCGCCACGGCCCGATCCGTCCGAGCCACCGGCCGGTGGTTTTCTCAAGCACCGAGAAGAAGCTTTCGCCGGTCAGGCTCCAGGCGCCGGCGACGGTCGCCATGATCCGCCAGGTTTCGGCCGGCGTCTTGGGGCCGCCGATGAAGCGCGTCGCATCGGGATCGGCCTGGAACTCGGCCCAACGCGGAAAGTCCTCCATCCTCGGGGGACGCAGGGTCAACCGTTCGGTCTCGATGCGGATCTCGGTCACAGCAGATACTCCCGCTCCAGCTCATAGTGACTGCCGTCGTCGGTCAGGACGCTGGAATAGAGGCCGAAACGGTCGATGCGGATCGGCGGCGAATGCAGCAGATTGTGGCCCGCCATCCAGGCGCCGATCCGGTCCGGATTGGTCTGGGGCTTAAGATAGGCCAGGGTGACGTGGGGGCGATAGTCGCGCTTCTCCAGGACGATGTTCGCCCGCTCGCCCGCCTTCCTGCAGCGACCGGCCAGGACCGAGAGGGGTTCGTTGGGCGTCTCGACGCCGGCCCAAATCGTGTGGCTGCGATGGTTGTCGCCGAAGGCGCCGACCCCCTTCAGCACGATCTCGAAGGGGGCGCCGGCCACGCGGGCCAGTTCGGACGCCAGGTCGTCGGCCCGCCGCTCGTCGGTCTCGCCGTAGAAGGCCAGGGTGACGTGCAGGGCCTCCAGCGGCCGCCAGCGGGCGCCGGGCAGGCCGGACTGACGCCGTTGCAGGGTCTCGCCGACGTCCGGCGGCAGGGTCAGGGCGGTGAACAGACGCAACATGCGACTGTTGGTAGCGGTCGGAACCGCCGCTTCCAAGTCCGGTTTTCCTTGCACTGGGAGCCTCGGCTTCCGATATTCAAGGCCTGTGACCGGGGAAGTCTCCCCGGCCGACTCGGAGAAGGTTCGTCGCCATGAGCGATTTCAACAACGGCTACGCCCGCCCGCTTCCGCAGACGGCCGACATGTCGGTCGACGCCGGCCTGCGCAGCTTCATGCTGGGCGTCTACAACAAGCTGGCCCTGGGCCTCGTTGTCGCGGCGGCCCTGGCCTATGTCACCGGCAATGTGCCGGCGGTGCAGCAGCTGCTGTTCGGCGTGACGCCCGACGGCCGCGTCGGCCTGACGGTGCTGGGCATGGCGGTCCAGTTCTCGCCCCTGGTTCTGCTGTTCGGTTCGATGTTCTTCATGAAGAACCCGACGGCCAAGGGGGTGAACCTGCTGTACTGGGCCGTGGTGGCCTCGATCGGCGCGGGCCTGGGCATCCTGTTCCTGCGCTATACGGGCGCCTCGCTGGCCTCGACCTTCCTGGTCACGGCGGCGGCCTTCGGCGGTCTGAGCTTGGTGGGCTACACCACCAAGAAGGACCTGTCCGGCATGGGCACCTTCCTGATCATGGGCGTGATCGGCCTGATCATCGCCATGATCGTCAACATGTTCCTGCAATCCGGGACCTTCTATCTGATCATCTCGGGTCTGGGCGTGCTGATCTTCGCGGGCCTGATCGCCTATGACACCCAGCGTCTGAAGATGACCTACTACGCCCTGGGCGGCGACCAGAACGCCATGGGCGTGGCCACGGGCTTCGGCGCGCTGAGCCTGTTCATCAACTTCGTGAACCTGTTCCAGTTCTTGCTGGCCTTCATGGGCGGCAACCGGAACTGAGGTCGGTCGCAAGACGGATGCGGAAAGGGCCCCTCGCGGGGCCCTTTCTTTTTGCGGCATGATGTTTAGCCTTGGCTCGACCAAAGGGGGGATGAGCGATGTTGAAACGCGGACGGAGCTTGGCAGGGCTTGTCGCGAGCTTGCTCATTACGTCGTCGCTCGGGGGGTGCCTGACATTGGCCGCCTATCAAAGGCTGCACGAGGAGCAGGCGGCAGATCGATTTCGCCAGCCTGGAGCCGCTGAACTCACGTGGTTCCAAGCGCAGGGCTTTCCCTTGTCTGGCATGCTGCAGATGACCGCCCGTCTCACCCGCCCTCTGCCGACCGGCATGGGCTTTGGGCCGAAGGAGACGCTGACGTGTGAAGGCAAGGCGATTCGGCTTATTCCGGACACGCCCCGAAATCGATGGCTCATCGCGAACAGGATGTGGTTGCCCCTCCAGGAGGAAGGCGTCTGGCGGAACGGATCCCCGACTGAGTGGCGGTGGCCCGAGCCGACGGGTTTAATCCGAGAAGCGACCTGCGGCGCAGGAGGCGCGTTTCGGTTCGAAGGCGTACCGGACGGCGGCTACCTCGTGATGGCCCAGATTTCGCCTCCAGCCTACGCGGCCGACGATTTTGGCGAAGGCTTTGATATTGTGCTGAAATCGGTCAGAGTATCCGGCGGACAATCAAGGGCTCAGCTGAACATTCGCTTGAGCGACGACGATTGGCTTTCCCCTGTCGTGCGCCAGAGGTGACCGGATTCAGTCCACCACCTGGAACTTCCGGCCGTCGAACACCTTGAGGGCCTGGGCCAGGTCGCGGCCGCGTTTCAGGATCTGGCCGCCCTCGCCGATGACGGCCCACTGCCCCTGGCGGGTCTGGAGGGCCGGGCGTTTTTCGATGCGGTACAGGGGCGCGTCGCCCGAGCGGCGGAAGACGGCGAATTCGGCGAAGTCCTTGTGGCCCACCATAGCGTAGTCGCGCCAGTCGCCCAGGGCCACCATCCGGCCGTAGACCCGCAGGATCAGGTCCAACTCGCGCCGTTCGAAGAAGACCGGGCCGGCCGGTGGAGAGGGGGGCGGCGGCTCGTGCGGGGTCAGGCTCATGATCTGAACTTAGGCGCATCGGCGCGGGACGCCAGAGGGGGGGAAAAGCGCTTCAGACACCAAATGGCCCCGTTTCGGTCCTTCGCCCGCCCGTTTGGGCGGCGAAATAACGATCATCGGCTCGTCGGAGTTCGGAAGCGTCCGGATCCTGAACAGCCCCCCCCAGCCCCCTGGATGTTTCCAACAAGGGCTCCGGCGGCCGATGCTTCCTCCAAGCGAGCGCCCGCCCTGCCGATCCCCTCCCCCTCCCAGGCAAGGCGGGCGTTTCGCTGTCTGGAGCCCGGCTGGAGCCGCTCAGGCGGGCGTCTTCTCCTCAGCCGTCTTCTCCCGGGGCGTCTTCTCCAATGTGATCGTTTGGGTGTCGCCGCCGCGCCGCACCTCCAGGGCGACGGAGCCGGCTGCGGCCTCCAGCGCCCGAGCCGCCGCCCGGATGTCCGCCGTCGCAACGCCGTCGACGGCGAGAACAAGGTCGCCGGCCAGCATTCCGCCCTGGGCGGCGGGCGTGCCGGCCTCGACGGCCGAAACCTGAACCTCGCCCTCCATGTCCCGCAGGGTGGCGCCATAGGCAAGGACGCGGTCCACGCCGACCTGGACCGGGGCCTCGACCGGCGGCTCGACGGCGAGGGCGGTCGTGGCCTCGCGCCCTCCGCGCAGATAGACGACGTTCAGGCGGGAGCCCGGCGCGGCGACGCCGACGGTGGCGTTGACGGAGCCGGCGTTGGCGACCGGTCGCCCCTGGAGGCGCAGTATGACGTCATCCTCGCGCAGGCCCGCGCGTTCGGCGGGCGAGCCGGGGGCCACATCGGCCACCACGGCGCCGCGCACGATGCCCAGCCGCATCCGGCGCGCCTGCTCAGGCGTCAGGGAGGCGAAGATGGCGCCGGTCTCGCCGCGCTTGACCTCGCCCTGGGTGCGCAGCTGGTCGGCGACATAGAGCATGATGCGGGTGGGGACGGCGAAGGCGATGCCGTCATTGCCCCCGCCCATGCCGCCCGACAGGATGGCGGTGTTGATCCCGATCAGCCGGCCCCGGCTGTCCAGCAGCGGCCCGCCCGAATTGCCCGAGTTCACGGCCGCATCGGTCTGGATATAGTCCTCCACCGCATCGCCCAGGCCCGATCGGTTCAGACCCGAGATCACCCCCATGGTCAGGGTCTGGTCCAGCCCCAGGGGATAGCCGACGGCGAAGGCCAGGTCGCCCGTCCGAAGGGTGTCGGAATCCACCGTCTGCACCTGTTTCAGGTTCAGCGGCCGCCCGTCGGGCGTGATCCGCAGCACGGCGATGTCGGTGGCCTTGTCCGCCCCGACCAGGACGGCGTCGAACAGCCGGCCGTCGATCAGATCGACGGTGAATTTCCGCCCGTTCTCGACCACATGGTTGTTGGTGATCACCAGGCCCTGGGCCGCGTCGATGACGACGCCGGAGCCGGAGGCGTAGGGTTTGGGATCGTCCGCATCGGAACTGGGGCCGCGCGACTGGCCCAGGGTCGTCACCTTGACCACGGCCGGCAGCGAGCTTTCCAGACCTGCGGCGAAGCTGAAGACGCCGCGACGCGCGTCATAGGGCAGGACGGTGGGCGCCGACTGGGCCAGGACGGGGCCGGCGGCGGCCAAAAGGGCGGTCGCGACAGTCAGGGAGGCGGCGGCCGAAAAGCGAAGCGTCATGGAATGTCCCTTGATCGAGCCCCGACCTTAGCCCGACTTGATCAAACTGACGATGGGCGCCGTCCCGATCAAAGGCCGTCGCGTCGGATCCGCGAAACAGGGCTTGCGCGGCGACCGTTCCCGCGTGACCATCGTCGGGCGAACACCGGGAGCCGCCGCATGAGCCAGACGACGATCGACCGCGCCCGCCGGGGCTCGACGGCGTTCGACCGCCTGTTCCGCGACCATCCGCGCGAGGTGGGCGAGACCTATTTCCAGCACATGGCCGCCTCGACCGCCTTCGGCTTTCGCCTGCTGCGGCTGGCGGGCGCCGCCTTCGCCCACGCCCTGATCCCCGGCGTGCACAAGACCACCGTCTCCACCGCCATCCGGGGCATGGCCCAGGAGATGGGCGGCCGGGCGGAGGAGGCGAAACAGAGCCGGATGCGCGACGCCGGGGTCTGGGACGTGGGGCTTTAGGGCGCTCCGACCGGCCCGGTCATGCAATTGCCGGGGTTTGTGCTATAGAGGCGGGCTAAACCGCATCCAGGATCGCCGCCTTGAGCATTACGCTCGATCTTTCCCGTGTCTCGAACGCGCCCGCTGTGAAGGCCCCCGTCAACCTGTCCGGTCTGACGCGCGCCGGCCTGCGCCAGGCCCTGATCGATGCGGGCGTCTGCCCGCCTGAAAAGGCCAAGATGCGCGCCAGCCAGGTGTGGAGCTGGATCCACCACTACGGCGTCACCGACTTCGCGGCCATGTCGAACGTCGCCAAGGACATGCAGGCCAGGCTGGCCGAGCATTTCACCCTGGCCCGGCCCGAGATCGTGGAACGCCAGGTGTCGAAGGACGGCACCCGCAAATGGCTGATCCGCACCGCCCCGGGCATAGAGATCGAGACCGTCTACATCCCCGACGTCGGCCGGGCCGGGGCCCTTTGCGTCTCGTCCCAGGTCGGCTGCACCCTGAACTGCACCTTCTGCCATACCGGCACCCAGAAGCTGGTCCGCAACCTGACCGCCGCCGAGATCGTGGCCCAGGTCCAGGTGGCCCGCGACGATCTGGAGGAATGGCCGTCGCCCAAGGAAGACCGCCGCCTGTCCAACATCGTCTTCATGGGCATGGGTGAGCCGCTCTATAATCTGGACAACGTCTCGGACGCGATCGACATCATCTCGGACAATGAGGGGATCGCCATTTCGCGGCGGCGGATCACCGTCTCGACCTCGGGCGTCGTGCCGATGATCCCTGAACTGGGCGAGCGGACCGGGACCATGCTGGCCATCAGCCTGCACGCCACCAACGACTCGCTGCGCGACGTCCTGGTGCCGCTGAACAAGAAATATCCGCTGGACCAGCTGATGGCCGCCATCCGCGCCTATCCGGGCCTGGGCAACGCCAAGCGGGTGACGTTCGAATATGTCATGCTGAAGGGCGTCAACGACAGCCCGGATGAGGCGCGCGCCCTGGTCAAGCTGATCCAGGGCATTCCCGCCAAGGTGAACCTGATCCCGTTCAACCCCTGGCCCGGCACGGACTATCAGTGCTCGGACTGGAAGACGATCGAGGCCTTCGCCGCCATCCTGAACCGCGCCGGCTACGCCAGCCCCATCCGCACCCCCCGCGGCCGCGACATCCTGGCCGCCTGCGGCCAGCTGAAGTCCGAAAGCGAGAAGCTGCGGGCGAGCGCAATCAGGAAGGCGGAGCAGGCGGCGGCGTGAGCGGCCTGTAACTACGCCTCCAAATGATCCATCCGGCCAGCCCGCCTGGGATCGCCAACAGTGGGGCGGCTAATTCCGTGCCCGGGGCAAGAAGCCGAAAGACGATTGCGCCCGCGATAACGCTTTCGATTGCGGCCGTAATCGAGAAGGCGCCTACGCTGGTTCGGCCTGAATTATGCAGAATCCACCAAGTTGGAATTCCGACGACGATCAGGCCAACAAGATAGACCGGGAAAGAGATTATGAAGCCGTAGAGGGCTGCGAGCAGCCCGAACAGAAGTCCCCCGCCCAGGGCGTTGCCCAAGCCAGTTTCGCCGGGCGAAACGATTATGCTGATCCACATTCCTATGGCCGACATTCCAGCTGTGGTGCTTGCGGCAAGGACGTTTGCAATGATGAGCGTACCAAGCCGATCCGACATCGACTTGATCATATCTTAGCCACAACTCTGTTTAGAGGTCTCGGACCCATGCTTTCCGGCGTCCGCACATCCCAGGCCAGACCCAGCCGTTCCAGCAATTGAATGAACCGGAACCCCCAGTCGCTCTGGCCCGGGTAGAGGCCGATCTTCGCCGAGCCGGGATAGGCGTGGTGGTTGTTGTGCCAGGCCTCGCCCATGGTGGGGATGGCGGCCCAGGGGACGTCATGGGCCTGGACGCCCGCCTCGCGCACCAGCCAGGTTTGCGGACCGCGACGGTGGGCCAGATGGCCGACGAACCAGTGGCCGATGACGCTGGCCGAGACCCGGGCGCAGACGCCCCAGACCACGAAACCCCAGCCGCCCATCAGCCACAGCGCCGCCGCGACAGGAAGCTGTTGCAGCATCCAGGTCCGTTCCAGGAACCGATAGAAGGGATCGCGGCCGATCCGGCCCAGCTCGAACTGGGGCGGCCGTTCCAGCACCAGCCGGCAGTGCATCTGCCACCAGGCGTCGACCGCCATCGGCCGCCGGTGCGCCAGATAGTCGTGACAGTCGGTCTGGCGCTGGGCCCAGTCGCGGATGTCGTGGGTGCGGATCATCCAGAAGGGGCCGCTCATGCCGACCAGGGTCCCGAACCAGGCCAAGACGCGCTCCAGCCACAGCGGGCAATCGAAGCTGCCGTGGATCAGCCGACGGTGAAATCCGACCGAATGGCCCAGCAGAAGCGTCGTCCCTGTCACGACGACGAAGACTGCGACAGCGGCGAGGCTGAAGGTCTTGGCGCCGAAGATCAGGGCGGCGGCCAACATGGCGCCGTTCCACAGCGAGTGACGCGGGTCCCAGACGACACGGCCTTCGATCGGGCTGCAGCCGGGCGTCTCGACGAGACTGTTCACGGCGCAGGGATCAGCGTGGTCCATGTCGGCCTCCCTTCGTAGGTAATTAGGCAATCACTTAAACATTGAAATGACCCGCTGGCAAGCGCTTAGCAAATCGCTTAAATACCGCCCATGCAACGCGTGTTCGAAGCCCTTTCCAGTCCCGTCCGCCGCAAGATCTTGGCCTATCTGGCCCACGCGGACCTGACCGCCGGGGAGATTGCGGCCAAGTTCGAGATCTCCAAGCCGGCGGTGTCCCAACACCTGTCGGTGCTCGAGGTCGCGGGTCTGGTGACCAGCGAGAAGAAGGGCCAGTACGTCCATTACAGCTTGGCGCCGGACCAGTTGACCAACACCCTGAACGGCTATGTCCAGGAGGTCTGCCCGGTCGCCAAGCCGTTGAAACGCGAGAGCGCGGCCCTGGCCAAGGCGCGCGCGAACAAGCCGGATGACGCAGGCCTGTAATCTTTCGTCACAAGGTGTTGCTTCGCCGCGCTTGCGGATTGGGGCGGCAATCGGGCAAGGCGTAGAGACATGGACCCCTCACTGACGAACGTCCTGTCGAGCGCCGAGGTGCAGGCTTTCGCCTCGGGCTTTCCGGTCATGGTCACGCACCTGATCGTCACCCTGCTGCTGCTGGCGGCGGGGGCGACGGTCTACGCCCTGCTGACGCCGTGGAAGGAGATCGCCCTGATCCGCGAGGGCAATCCGGCCGCCGCCGTGGCGTTCGCGGGCATTCTGGTGGGTCTGGCCATTCCCTTGGCGGTGTCCCTGTCGGTTTCGACCTCGGTGCGGGACGTGGCCATCTGGGGCGTGGCGACCCTGGTGCTGCAGCTGCTGGCCTTCCGGGTTGTGGACCTGATGCTGCACGGCCTGCCGCAGCGGATCAAGGACGGCGAGGTTGCGGCCTCGGTGGTCCTGGTCGGGGCCAAGCTGGCGACCGCCCTGATCCTGTCGGCCGCCCTGACCGGCTGAGCGGCGAACGGATCGCGTCATGCAATTCCCCCGCCTGCCGGACTGGGCCATCTACGGAGCGGTGGCGGGCGTGCTGCTGGCGGTGTCGCTGGGCCGGCGCGAAAACGCCGACGCCCCGCCCGCCCCGCCGCCGCCCGACGAGATCGAGGGCGCCCTGCTGGGCCCCATCACCCCCTTCGACACGGCCGTCACCCTGGACGCGCCGGACACGCCCTTTACGCCGAAATCCGGCACCGCCTTTTCGATCGCCGGACGCGGTCGCTGGGTCACGGCCCGCCATGTGGTGGAGGGCTGTCGTCGGCCGGCCCTGGTGGTGGGCGGCGGTCGGGCGGTGGCGGCCGACGTGCGCCTGGCCCCCCGGGCCGACGTGGCCCTGCTGCTCACCGAAGGCGGGCCGCCCGCCCTGCCGGTCGCGGTCCAGGCCCCGCTGCGCAAGGGCCAGCGCGCCTTTCACCCCGGCTTTCCCCAGGGGCGGGCGGGCGAGGTGACCTCGCGCCTGCTGGGGCGCGAGACCCTGAAGGTGTTCGGACGCGGCGCCCATGACGAACCGGTTCTGGCCTGGGCCGAGGTCGGGCGCACCGACGGGCTGGAGGGGACCCTGTCGGGACTGTCGGGCGCGCCGGTGATGGACGGGCGCGGGCGGGTGCTGGGCGTCACCATCGCCGAGGCGCCGCGCCGGGGCCGGATCTACACCACGGCCCCTGAATCCTTCGCCCCCGCCATTCGCGGCGAACAGCGGGCGGACGAGGCGGCGCTGGGCGAGCCGGTGACCATCGACAACTACGGCCGCGTCGCGGACACGCTGCGGCGGGATCTGCGGGTGGCGCAGGTGGTGTGTCTGTCGGTTTGAGAGAGGCGATCCGTGCTAGTGAGTGGTGCTAGTGAGCAAGGGGAGAACGAAGCCGAGGCTGCCTTCCATTCTGCTCACTAGCCCCAGCACTTTTCACTTCACCCCTACTTCAGCGAACCGCTGTTCAGGTTCAGTTCGCTCGCCTCGATGACCTCCAGGTTCGGGTGTTTGGCCCGCAGGGCGTCGAGGAACAGCGACCCGTCGCCGACGATCACCAGGCTGGCGCGATTGACCGGCAGGTGTTCGGCGAAGGCGGCCTGGACCTGTTCGGGGGTGACGGCGCGGACGCGGCCGGCGTAGTCGGCCAGATCGCTCATCGGCAGGTCGTAGAGGGCCAGGTTGGCGACCAGGGCGCCCAGGCCGTCGACCGTCTCCAGCGAGCGGCCGAAGCCGCCGATCAGGGTGGCCCGGCGCGGCGCCAGGTCGGCCTGGGTCGGGGTTTCCGCGCCCAGTTTGGCGATCTCGGCCAGGATCAGATCGGCCACCTCGTCGGCGGTCTCGTTCTTGGTCTGGGTCGAGGCGGTGAACAGGCCCGCATCGGCGCGGGCGCCCAGGGACGAGCCGGCGCCGTAGGACAGGCCGCGCTTGATGCGGATCTCCTGGTTCAGCCGCGACGAGAAGCCGCCGCCCAGCAGGGTGTTGCCCAGGGTGAGCGGGAAATAGTCGGCGTCGGTGCGCGACACGCCGCGAATGGCGGCGACGACCGCAGCCTGACCCGCGCCCGGCTGGTTCACCACGACGATGCGCGGGGCCAGGGCCTGACCGGCCGGGGCGGCGACGGGCGCGGCCGCCTGACCCGCCGGGCGCCAGTCGCCGAACGCCTGTTGCGCCAGGGCGCGGGCGGCGGCGGGCGTGATGTCGCCGGAGAAGACCAGGGTGGCGTCCGAGGGGCGATAGCGGGCGGCGTGGAAGGCCGCGACGTCCGCCGGGGTGATGGCGGGCACCGACTGGACCGTGCCCGAGCCCGGCGCCCCATAGGGGGCGTCGCCATAGACGACCCGGCCCACGGCCTGGCCGGCGATGGAGCCCGGCTGGCTGAGGGCGACTCGAAGATTGTCCAGGGTCTGAGCCTGCTGACGCTCAAGCTCCTCGGCGGCGAAGGTCGGGTTCTTCACCAGATCGGCCATCAGGGTGACCGTCTGGGGAAAGGCGTTGGCCGGGGCGTTGGCGTAGACATTGGTGAAGTCCACGCCCGCGCCGGCGCCGATGGAGGCGCCCAGCTGTTCGATCTCGGTCGCGATTTCCGGCGCGGTCTTGGTCTTGGTCCCTTGGGTCAGAAGGGCGGCGGTCAGGGTGGCGACCCCGGCCTTGCCCGCCGGATCGTCAGACGAGCCGGCGTCGAAGCTGAGACGGGCCGAGACGAGAGGCAGGCCGTCGGTCGGGGCGACCAGGACGCGCAGGCCGTTGTCCAGGCGGAAGTCGGCGACGGCGGGGGTGGCCGGGGCCACTTCCGCGCCGGGCTGGGGCAGGGGCGTGCGTTCGGCCTCCGGCAGCAGGACGGCGGGGGTTCCGGCCGGCGCCAGGTCGGCGACCTTCACGGGCGCGTCCACGTTCATCTTCTGAACCGAAGGCGGGTTCTGCTCGTCGGCCGGCAGATAGCGGATCGTCGACTGCCGCTGGGGCGTCAGATATTTGCGGGCCACCCGCTGGACGTCGGCGACCGTGACGGCCTGAATCTCGGCGATCTCGCGGTCGGCGGCGGCGGCGTCGCCGGTGTTGATCAGGGCGAAGCCCAGCGCCGAGGCGCGATCGTCCACTGTCTCGCGATTGCGCAGGGCGTCGGCGACGATCTCGTTCTTGGCCTCGGTCAGTTCGGCGGCGGTGACGGGGGCGTCGCGCAGCTTGGCGATCTCGGCGTTCAGGGCGGCGATTCCCTCTTCCGCCGTATGACCCTGGGCCATGATGGCCAGGGCGGTCAGATTGCCGGCCTGCTGGGCGAAGTCGGGGGTCGAGCCGATCTGGGCGGCGATCTGCTGATCATAGACCAGCGAACGGTACAGGCGGCTCGATTCACCGGTGGACAGTATGCCGTCCAGCACGGTCAGGGCGGCGCGGTCGGCGTCGGCGTATTTGACCGTGGGCCAGCCGATCACCACGGCGGGCAGGGGGACGTTGGGCGCATAATAGGTGACGTCGCGCGGCCCGGTCGGCTCGGGCTCGGCCACATTGTTGGTCGGCAGCGGCGTGGCCGGGTTCTTCAGCGGGACGAAATACTGATCGATCCAGCGGTCCAGCTGGGCCTGGTCGAAATTGCCGGCCACGATCAGATAGGCGTTGTCGGGCCGATAGTAGGTGGCGTGGAAACGCAGGACGTCGTCCAGGGACGAGGCGTTCAGCTCCTCGATCGAGCCGATGCCGGGACGGCGATAGGGGCTTTCCTGATACAGGGTCTCGGGCACGAACAGGCCGAACAGACGGCCATAGGGGTTGGCTAGGATGCGCTGGCGATATTCTTCCTTCACCACGTCGCGCTCGGCGACGAAGGTCGGTTCGTCCACGACCAGGGAGCCCATCCGCTCGGCCTCGGCGAACAGCATGCGCTGGAGGTGGTTGGCGGGGACAGTCTCGAAATAGGCGGTGGTGTCGTCGGCGGTGAAGGCGTTGTTGGAGCCGCCCACATCTTCGGTCAGCCGGTCGAAGGTCTCGGGCGGCAGGTTCTTGGTCGCCTTGAACATCAGATGTTCGAACAGATGGGCGAAGCCCGAGCGGCCGGCCGGGTCGTCCTTGGACCCGACCTTGTACCAGACCTGAACCGTCACGTTCGAGGTGTCGGCGTCGCGGGCGGTGTAGACTTCCAGCCCGTTCGGCAGGACGCGCTTGGTGAAGCCCAGGGGCGGGACGACCACGCCCTGCTGGGCCTGGGCCGTGACAGGCGCAGGCGCGAGTGCGGCGGCCGGCGCTGCGAAGGCGGGCGCGGCGAGGCCCAGCAGCAGGGCCGAGGCGGCGACGGTGGCGGTGAGGCGAAATTTCATGCGGGTCTCCAGGCCCGGAGCGCCGGGCGATGAGACCGTATCAGCCCTCGGCTGACATGCACCTTACCGAGCTGTAATTATCGTCGTTCAAACACCTCGACGCCGATCTCGCCGTCCGGCGTCAGCCAGGCGTGTTTCATTCCCTGGCTGTTGAAAGGGGCGGCGATGTTTCCCGCGGCGTCAAGGGCGATCAGGCCGCCGTCGCCGCCCATCTGGCCGATCTCGTCGATGACGGCCTGGGTCGCATCGGCCAGCGACTGACCGGCGGCGACACGCCAGGCGACCTGGGCGGCGGCGGCGACGCGGATGAAATATTCGCCCTGGCCGGTGCAGGAGGTCGCGGCGTGGCCGTCGGCCCAGGTTCCGGCGGCGGGGATGGGGGTGTCGCCGGCGCGGCCCGGCATCTTGCCGAAGACCCCGGCGGTCGAGGTGGCGGCGGCGAGACGGCCCTGGCTGTCCAGCACGCAAGCGCCGACCGTGCCGTGGCTCAGGGTTCCGGGCGGATGATTGTCCTCGCCCTGACCGGCGCCCGTATACCAGGCGGCCTCGTCGGCGATCGGCTCCAGCCCCTGATCCTGGGCGAACAGGGCCGCGCCCTCGCCCACCAGCATGACGTGGGGGGTGCGCTCCATCACCGCGCGGGCCGCGACGACAGGGTTGCGAAAGCCCTGGAGGGCGGCGACGGACCCGGCCCGTTTCGTCGATCCGTCCATGAGGCTGGCGTCCAGCTCATAGGCGCCGGCCAGATTGGGCGAGGCGCCCTTGCCGGCGACATAGAGGCCGGAGTCCTCCAGCATGACGACGGCGGCGACGGCGACGTCCAGGGCGCTCTCGCCCGCGTCCAGACGCGGTTTCATGGCCTCGACCACCTGGCGCATGTGGGCGACCTCGGCGTCATAGTTGCGTTCGCGCCGGGCGCCGGCGCCGCCGTGGAGGATGAGGGCGGTCATGGTCTGTCTTTCCGAACCTGCTTTTCGTCGCCTCTTTCAATCGGGCGTGGCGCTCTTTAGCGTCGCGATGAAGGCCGCGCCATGTCGGTCGAAGACAAACGGCCTCAAGCAGCGCGAAGCGCGGTAGGCTCAACAAACGGGCCTCAAGCAGCGCGAAGCGCGGTAGGCCCAAAGGAGGAATGATGCGCGCTGTCCTGTCCAAGACCCCCGGCGGTCCCGAAACCCTGGTGGTGGAAGAGGTGCTCGATCCGACGCCCAAGGCGGGCGAGGTGGTGATCGAGGTCAAGGCCGTGGGGATCAACTATCCCGACACATTGATCATTGAGGACCGATACCAGTTCCGCCCCGAACGGCCCTTCTCGCCCGGCGCAGAGGTGGCGGGCGTGGTCGAGGCGGTGGGCGAGGGCGTCAAGGGCGTGGCCAAGGGCGACCGGGTCATCGCCGTGCCCGGCTGGGGCGGGCTGGTCGAACGGCTGGCGGTCAGGGCCGAGACGGTCATTCCCATGCCCGAGGCCATGAGCTTCGAGGAGGCGGCGGCCCTGATCATGACCTACGGCACCAGCTATTACGCCCTGAAGGACCGGGCGCAGCTGAAGCCGGGCGAGACCCTGCTGGTGCTGGGCGCCGCAGGCGGCGTCGGCGCCGCCGCCGTGGAGCTGGGCAAGGCCATGGGCGCTCGCGTGGTCGCCGCCGCCTCGACCAATGACAAGGTCGAGTTCGCCCTGGAGCTGGGGGCCGACAACGGCCTGATCTATCCGTCGGGACCGATGGACAAGGCGGCGCAGAAGGAACTGTCGGGCGAGTTCAAGCTGGCGACCGGCCGCGACGGCGCGGACGTCGTTTATGACGCGGTCGGCGGCGACTACGCCGATCCGGCGCTCAGGGCCATGGACTGGAACGGGCGCTATCTGGTCGTCGGCTTCCCGGCGGGGATCCCGTCCCTGCCGCTGAACCTGACCCTGTTGAAGTCGGTGTCGGTGATCGGGGTCTTCTGGGGCGCGGCCGTGGCGCGCGATCCCAAGGGCCACGCCGCCAACATGGCCGAGCTGATGCGGATGTACGCCGAGGGCAAGATCAAGCCGCGCGTGTCCAAGACCTTCCCGCTGGAGAAGGCGGGGGCGGCGATCAAGGCCCTGGGCGACCGTCAGGCCCTGGGCAAGATCGTGGTGACGGTGGGGGATTAGATCAGACCCTCTCCCGCTTGCGGGAGAGGTGTCGCGGCGTCCGCGTAGCGGACCAGCGACGGAGAGGAGAGTTTCGCCGAAAGGAAGACTTCCCCCATCGTCAGGCGTGTCGCTGCGCGCCACGGCCTGACACTTCCCCCGCGAGCGGGGGAAGGTCGGTCATCCGCCCCTCAGCCGCTCAACCGCCTCTTCGGCCTGGTCGCGGTGGCGGCGTTTGATGTTGGCGCCCAGGGTGGCGATCAGGGCGGCGATGACCGCCGCGTCGTCGGTGTAGCCTATGCCGGCGAACAGGTCGGGAATGGCGTCCACCGGCATGACGAAATAGGCCAGGGCGGCGAAGATCATCCCCTTGGCCGGAAGCGGAGTCTGGGGATCGCGGGCGGCGTACCAGGCGGCCAGGGCCTGATCCGCGAAGGGGATGCGGGCCGCCGTGCGCTGGATCTTGGGCCAGAAGCCGCGCGTCACCCGCGCCTCATTGACCTTCACCACGGTGGGGACCAGGGCCTTTTTCGGGTCCAGGGCGTCTTCGGGCGAGACGGGTTTGGCTTTGGCGGTCATGGCCGCTAAATCCTCAAACGAAACTCAGGTTCATTACAACATAGGAAAGACCGAGATGAAACTCGACAGCAGCATCGCCGCCGTGGTCACGGGCGGGGCGTCCGGCCTCGGCGAAGGCACGGCCCGCGCCATCGCCGCCACGGGCGCCAAGGTGGCCCTGTTCGATCTGAACGCCGAAAGGGGCGAGGCCATTGCCGCCGAGATCGGCGGCGTCTTCTGCCAGGTGGACGTGACCGACGACGCCTCGGTGGCCGCCGCCTTCGAAAAGGCGCGCGCCGCCCACGGCCAGGAGCGGCTGACCGTCAACTGCGCGGGCATCGCCACCGGCATGAAGACCGTCTCGCGCAAGAAGGACACCGGCGAGATCAAGGCCCACGACATGGCCCAGTTCGAGCGCACCGTGCGGGTCAATCTGTTCGGCACCTTCCGCGTCCTGTCGCAGTCGGCGGCGGGCATGGTGACCCTGGAGCCCATGGCGGACGGCGAGCGCGGCCTGATCGTCAACACCGCCTCGGTGGCGGCCCAGGACGGCCAGATCGGCCAGGCGGCCTATTCGGCCTCCAAGGGCGGGGTCTACGCCATGACCCTGCCGATCGCGCGCGACCTGGCCCAGGAAGGGGTGCGCTGCAACACCATCCTGCCCGGCATCATGTGGACGCCGATGATGGCCGGCATGGACCAGAAGATTCAGGACGCCCTGGCCGCCGCCATCCCCTTCCCCAGCCGTCTGGGCACGCCCGCCGACTACGCCTCCCTGGTGCTGGAGCTGGCGCGCAACGTCTATATCAACGGGGAGTGCATCCGCCTGGACGGGGCCATACGTTTGGCGCCGCGCTGACATCTTTAGCGCGCTATCGCTCGCCGCGCGGCGGCTCGCTGCTTGAGCGCGGAAGGGCGCTACGCTCGCGATGCGTTCCCGCCTTCGCGGGAATGACGAGGCTCGCTGCTTGAGCGCGAAGGGGCTCCGGCCGTGATCAAAAGGCGGTCTCTCAGCCTCAAGCAGCACGAAGTGCGATAGGCCGAAAAAAAGGGGTTGCGGTCCGCCGCAACCCTCCGCTATACGCCCCCTCCTCGACGGGGAGCACACATCGCTCCCTACGGAGTGCGGGCGTAGCTCAGGGGTAGAGCACAACCTTGCCAAGGTTGGGGTCGGGCGTTCGAATCGCCTCGCCCGCTCCATGTCGGGATGCAAAATCAGGGGCCTGTCGTTCTCGGCAGGCCCCGATTTTTTGCCTGAAACCCAACGATGTCTCAGAGCAGGGCGGCCGCCAGCGTCAGGGCGCCGAGGCCCAGAGACAAGGGTAGCCGCAGCCCCAGCCAACCCTCGGGCGTCAGGCCCAGGGCCTTCAGCCGGACATCGACCAGGACGCTGAGGGCGATGAAGCCCCCCAGCGGGCCGAGCGAGAGGCCCATATCGCTCTCGCCCGACGCGAGGGGCCAGGCCGCAGCCAGGGCCAGCAGCGACGGAAGCACCGCCACGCCCCAGACCCAGGCGGGAGCCTTGCCGCGCGCGGCCGCCGCCAGTCCCCACCAGACCCCGCCCAGGAAGCTGAAGATCAGGGCGGCATAACCAAAGGCCAGACCAAGGGCCAGGGGGCGCAGTTCGGCCCCGCCGCCGACCAGCAGGGCGACCGCCGCCGCCTGGGGCAGCAGGCCCGAGAAGCCCAGCAGGCGGGCGAGGGAGGGAAGGCGGGCGGGGGCGTTCGTGTCCATCTCGATCCGGCGTCTACGCAGGGAGGCAAATCCGATCCCCGGCGCCGGCTCGTATATCACGATCACCGCGCGCCGCGCCCTCCGGAAGCCCTCCTCCCCGATGATCCGACGTTCAGCCCGCCCCGCGCCCTGTTCTGAACCAAGCCGATGAGCCGGCTGGTCGTCTGGCACGACGGGGCCTGTCCCCTGTGCCGCCGCGAGATCGCCCTGATGCGACGGCTGGATCGCCGCGGCGCCATCGAATTCGTCGATGTGGCGGGCGACGGGGGTGTCGCCTGCCCGTTGGATCGCGAAGCCTTGCTGGCCCGGTTTCATGCGCGCGAGGAGGGGCGGATCCTGTCGGGGGCGGCGGCCTTTGCGGCCATGTGGCGGGCCATTCCCCTGTTGCGGCCCCTGGGGCTGGCGGCGCGGTCGCCGGCGGTGCTGGCGGGGCTGGAGGCGGCCTATCGCCTGTTTCTGATGGTGCGGCCCCGACTTCAGGCCCTGGCGCGAAGGGCGGGGTGAGCCATGGCGGTGCTGAGACTGGTGCTGGGCGATCAACTGTCGGACAGGCTGACCGCCCTGGAGGGGCTGGATCCCGCCGCGGACACGGTGCTGATGGCCGAGGTGCGCGACGAGGCGACCTACGTCCGCCATCACAAGCAGAAGATCGCCCTGGTCTTCGCCGCCATGCGCAACCACGCCGAACGGCTGAGGGCCCGGGGCGTGCGGGTGCGCTATGTGGCGATCGACGACCCGGACAACAGCGGCTCCATCACCGGCGAACTGGCGCGGGCCCTGGATGCGGGTCCCTATGGCCGGGTCGTCCTGACCGAATGCGGGGAATGGCGCCTGGCCGAACATCTGGCGGCCTTCGCCGAAGGGGCGGGCCTGCCGGTTGAGATCCGCGAGGACCGGCGGTTCATCTGTTCCCACGACCGGTTCCGACGCTGGGCCTCGGGCAAGTCGCAGCTGCGGATGGAGTTCTTCTATCGCGAGATGCGGCGCGCGACCGGTCTGCTGATGGACGGCGATCAGCCGGAGGGCGGGCGCTGGAACTATGACGCCGAGAACCGCAAGAAGGCGCCGCGCGGGGTGAAGCCGCCCCAACGGCTGCGCATCACGCCCAACGCCATAGCCCAGGGGGCCATGGCGGACGTCGCCTGCCTGTTTCCCGATCATTTCGGCGCCCTGCACGATTTCGGCTGGCCGACGACGGCCGAGGAGGCCGAGACGGTTCTGGAGGATTTCCTGGCGAACATCCTGCCCGGCTTCGGCGACTGGCAGGACGCCATGGCGGAGGATCAGCCGTGGATGTGGCACGGGCTGATCTCGACGTCGTTGAACCTGGGCCTGCTTGATCCGGTGGACGTCTGCCGCCGGGCCGAGGCGGTCTATCGCGCCGGACGGGCGCCGTTGAACGCGGTCGAGGGCTTCATCCGCCAGATCCTGGGCTGGCGGGAGTTCGTGCGCGGAATCTACTGGCTGAAGGCGCCCGAATATCGGGCAAGGAACTTCCTGGACGCGGACCGGCATCTGCCCTGGTTCTACTGGTCGGGCGAAACCGACATGGCCTGCGTGGCCGATGTGGTGAGGACGACGCGGGAGAACGCCTACGCCCATCATATCCAGCGGCTGATGGTGACGGGCAATCTGGCCCTGCTGCTGGGCGTGCATCCGGATGTGGTCGATGACTGGTATATGGCCGTCTACGCCGACGCCTATGAGTGGGTGGAGATGCCCAATACACGGGGCATGGCTCTGTTCGCCGACGGCGGGATCGTGGGGTCGAAGCCCTATGCGGCGTCCGGCGCCTATATCGACCGGATGAGCGACTACTGCGGCGGCTGTCGCTATGATGTGAAGAGCAAGAGCGGCGACGCCGCCTGCCCGTTCAACCGGCTGTACTGGGGCTTTCTGGAGCGGAATCGGGGCCGGCTCAGGGACAATCCGCGCCTGGCCATGCCCTATCGGACCCTGGACGGTTTTGGGGAGGCGAGGCGGGCGGCCCTGGCGGCGGAAGCCGAGGCGTGTCGCACCCTGCTGGGCGCGACGCCCAGGGACTGAGGGGCAGCTTGGCGGGAACCTCGACGGGAGCTGCGGGATTTGCTTGGCTGTTTCCCCGTTCGAGCCAGAGAGGTCGCCTCCATGATCGCCCTTCGCCGCCCCGCCTCCCGTCTTCCTGTCCGTCTGCTGGCCGCCGCCGTCGCGGCCTCGGCCCTGTCGGCCTGCGCCTATAATGAGGCGCTCGGTCGCAACCAGCTGCTTCTGGTCGACAACGCCGCTCTGGCTCAGCAATCGAACGCCGCCTGGCGCGAGGCGATCAGCAAGCCGGGCGTCCAGACCTCGGGCGCCCAGGTCGATCGCATCCGTCGCGTCGGCAACCGTCTGGTCCAGGCGGCGGGCCTCGGCGACCGGACCTGGGACTATGCGGTCTTCAGCGAGAAGAGCCCGAACGCCTTCGTCCTGCCGTCCGGCCAGATCGGCGTGACCGACAGCCTGCTGGCCCTGGTCCAGAACGACGACCAGTTGGCGACCGTGATCGGCCATGAGATCGGCCATGTCGTCGCCAACCACGCCGCCGAGCGGGCGTCGAGCCAGGCGGCGACCTCCATCGGCCTGGCGGCCGTCGGCGGGGCGGCGGGGCGTTACGGCGACGCGGTCAACGCCTATGGCGGTCTGGCGGCCCAGTACGGTCTGCTGCTGCCCTATTCACGGCGCGACGAGCTGGAGGCCGACCGGCTGGGCGTGGACTATATGCAGGCCGCCGGTTTCCGCCCGTCCCAGGCCGTGGCCCTGTGGCGGCTGATGGCGGCCCAGCGTCAGGCCAGCATCCCGCAGTTCGCCTCGACCCACCCGTCGGACGCGACCCGGATCGACCTGCTGCAGCAATATATCGCCGGCAAGGGCTGGAGCTGATCAGACCTTGATGTCGAGATAGGTCCCCGGACGCATGATCCGGGGCGGCTCTCCGTCGGTCGACGGCGAGGGCGGGGTCGGCCGCGTCGGGCTTGCGGCGGGCGTCTGGGGCTGGACCGGAGCGGCCTGGATCGGGCTGGCCTGGACCTGGTTCAGGGCCGCACGGAAGAAGGCGGCCTGGGCGTTGCGCGCCGACGAGGTCTCGCCGCCGGACGGCGGAAGGGTCTGGGGCAAACCTGGGCGAATCGCGCTCATAGCCAACCGTTAACGCATCGCGGGGCGACAATCGTTAACAAGATCTCAGGAAAGAAGGTTAATCCCGGCCTAACGGCTGTTTTTCGAAGGCGGGGACCGGCCTGGTGCCTGCATCGAGGCGACCAGCCGCTCGATGTCGGCGTCGTTCAGCAGGGGGCCGGACTGTTTGGCGGTGATCCGGCCCATGGCGTCCACGGCGAAGGTCTCGGGCACGCCGGATATGCCCAGGTCCAGCCCGGCCCGCCCCTCGCCGTCGACCAGGACCATCGCATAGGGATCGCCCAGCTCGTCCAGGAAGGCGCGGGTGGCGACCGGCTCGTCCTTATAGGCCACGCCGACGACGGCGATCCCGCGCGCCTTCAGGGCCAGAAGCTTGGGGTGTTCGATCCGGCAGGGGGCGCACCAGGAGGCGAAGACATTGACCAGCATGGGCCGTCCCACCCCGGCGGTCTTCAGGTCCAGATTGCCCGGCCCGGCCGTGTCGCCCTCCAGCATGGGCAGGACGGTCTCGGGGATGGGCTGGCCGACCATGGCGTCGGGCTTGAAGGCCGGGTCGCGCTTCAGCGACCAGCCGGCGAACAGGGCGAACAGGGCGACCGCCACGACGAGCGGCAGCAGGGCCAGCCAGCGGTTCATTTTAAGGGCCCTATCGCGCTTTGCGCTGCTTGAGGGCGCGGGGAGACTGCCGCGTCTGATGTCGCGCTCTGGTCTTTTTCCAGACGCTCGAGTTCGCGCTTCCATTTGCGCGAGGCGACGACGGCGCGGGCCGTCAGGGCGGCCAGCACCAGGGCGCTGACGCCCCAGGCGGGCCAGACGAAGGCGGCGTAGGGGCTCATGTCGAGGTCGAGCATCTTAGGCCTCCAGCGCCTTTCGCGCGCGCAGGGACAGGACGCGGCGGCGGCGGATTTCGGTGCGGACCGCCGTCAGCCACAGGGCCGCGAACGACACCCCATAGGCCGCCAGCATGGTCAGGAAGGCGGGCAGATAGACGGGGTCTAGGCCCGAGGCGCCCGGCGTCAGGAAGCTGGCCGGCTGATGCAGGGTGTTCCACCAGTCGACCGAGAATTTGACGATCGGCAAGTTGATCAGCCCGACCAGGCCCAGGACGGCGGCGGCGCGGGCGCCCTTCTGCTCGTCGTCGATCGAGGCCCGAAGCGCCATATAGCCGAGGTAGAAGAGAAACAGCACCAGGACGCTGGTCAGGCGCGCGTCCCAGACCCACCAGGTTCCCCACATGGGCTGGCCCCACAGCGAGCCGGTGAACAGGGCCAGGGCCGTGAAGGCGGCGCCGGGCAGGGCGGCGGCCCGGGCGGCGGCGTCGGCCAAGGCGTGGCGGAAGACCAGGGCGAAGAAGCTGGAGACCCCGAGCGCCGCATAGGCCCCCAGGCCCAGGCTGGCGGCGGGCACATGGACGAACATGATCCGCACCGTGTCGCCCTGCTGATAGTCGGCGGGCACGGTGAAGCTGAGCCAGGTTCCAACCGCCAGCAGGACGGCGGCGGCCGTCCACAGCACCGGCGTCAGCGGGCCGGTGAAGCGCATGAACCGCTGCGGATTGGACAGGCCGAACATGGTGTCAGCGATTACGCGGCGGGACGGCGGCGGGCAAGCGGCGTGTCACGGCGTCCCCTAGCCTTGGGCGTTCCTGACCGCCGCCGCCCCGGCGAAGGCGGCGACGACCCCGGCGAACAGGACGTAGGCGGTGAGGAAGGCCAGGGCCGGGGCGGGCGACTGGCCGGACGCCGCCCGCTCCAGCGCGCCGGCGCCGAACACCACGGGCGGGATGAACAGGGGCAGCACCACGACGGCGATCAGCAGGCCGCCCCGCTTGGCGCCCAGGGCCAGGGCGGCGCCCAGGGCGCCGGTCAAGGCGAAGCCCGCCCCGCCGATCAGGGCCGACAGGGCGGCCAGGGGCGCCAGCGAAACCGGCAGGCCCAGGGCCAGGGCGGCGACCGGCGCGGTCAGGGCCAGGGGCAGGCCGACGGCGATCCACTGGGCCAGGGCCTTGATCAGAACCACCGATTCCAGCGGCAGATGGCCGATCGCCAACAGGTCCAGCGCCCCGTCCTCCAGGTCCCGTTCGAACAGCCGCTCCAGCGACAGCAGCGAGGCTAGCGCCAGGGCCAGCCAGGCGATCCCGCCCGCCACCGGCGAAAGCGTGCGAGGATCGCCCCCCGCCGCCAGGGGCAGGACGGCGGTCAGGCAGGCGAAGAAGCCGCAGGCCAGAAGCGGGCCGCCCCCGCCGCTCCAGGCCAGGTCCAGCTCCCGTTCCAGCAAGACGCGCGTCGCGCCCCGCAGGCCCGGCGGGCGGGGTTCGGCGTCCACCGGCCGGCTCACGCCAGACCTCCCAGGTCCAGGGTGCGGGTCGGGATCGGCAGGGGGTCGTGGACGGCGGCGAGGATCAGGCCGTCGGCGTCGAGATGACGGCGCATCCGCTCGGCGAAGACGGCGCGCCAGCGGGCGTCCAGCGGGGCCATGGGCTCGTCCAGCAGCCACAGGGCGCGGGGCGATCCGATCAGCCGGCCCATGGCCAGACGACGGCGCTGGCCGGCCGACAGGCGGCGGACTTCGAGCTCCAGCAGGGGGGCGAGGCCGAAGGCGTTGACGGCATCGTCCACGCCGCACTGGACGTGGCCCAGCCAGTCGCATTGGAAGCCCAGCTCCTGGCGCGCCGTCCGGCTGGTCTTCAATCCGTCCTGGTGGCCGAGGAAATGGGTTTCGCGGCCGCGCGCCAGCCGCTCGTCCAGCCGATTGCCGTCGCCGTCATGGAAGGCGATGTCTCCGGCGTCGGGACGCAGCAGGCCGGCGACGGTCCGCAGCAGACTGGTCTTGCCCGCGCCATTGGCGCCGGTCAGCGCCACGGCCTCTCCGGCCTGCAGGCGCAGGTCCAGGCCGGTGAACAGCCGCCGTTCGCCGCGCGAGACGGTCAGGTGGGAGAGGGAGAGGGCGTGGATCATGGTGGCGACGTTCTACCTCCCCCGCAGGGGGCAGGAGAGCCAGGTCGCTGTTTTGAGAACCTTTCTCAATGTCCACGTCGGGGGTGTGGACACATGGACGGTGCGATCCGGCGGGTCTATAGGCACGCTTGCCGCAGCAGGCTTTCGCCGCGCGCGCAGGGGCCCTGTGAGCCGCTGCGTCTGCCGCGCGAAGGCGCAACCGGATTGTCGGGCGGCGCTGACCAGAGGAAAACTCTCCATGCCGTCGATCGACAGCTTCAACACCCGCCAGGACCTTTCCGTCGGGCGCAAGAAATACGCCTATTACAGCCTTCCGGCCGCTGAGGAAGCGGGTCTGGCCGGGATTTCCCGCCTGCCGCGCTCGATGAAGGTGCTGCTGGAGAACCTGCTTCGCAACGAGGACGGCGTCTCCGTCACCCAGGAAGACCTCAAGGCCGTCGCCGCCTGGGTCGAGAACAAGGGCTCGGTCGAACACGAGATCGCCTTCCGCCCCGCCCGCGTCCTGATGCAGGACTTCACCGGCGTGCCCGCCGTGGTCGATCTGGCCGCCATGCGCGACGCCATGAGCGCCCTGGGCGCCGACGCCGCCAAGATCAACCCGCTGGTGCCCGTCGATCTGGTCATCGACCACTCGGTCATGGTCGACCACTTCGGCACGCCCAAGGCCTTCGGCCAGAACGTCGAGCGCGAATATGAGCGCAACATCGAGCGCTACAACTTCCTGCGCTGGGGTTCGTCGGCCTTCAACAACTTCCGCGTCGTGCCCCCCGGCACCGGCATCTGCCACCAGGTAAACCTGGAGAACCTGGCCCAGACCGTCTGGACCCTGGACGAGGGCAAGAAGACCGTCGCCTATCCCGACACCGTCGTCGGCACCGACAGCCACACCACCATGATCAACGGCCTGGCCGTTCTGGGCTGGGGCGTCGGCGGCATCGAGGCCGAGGCGGCCATGCTGGGCCAGCCGATCCCGATGCTGATCCCGGAAGTCATCGGCTTCAAACTGACCGGCCGTCTGCCGGAAGGCACGACCGCCACCGACCTGGTGCTGACCGTCACCCAGATGCTGCGCAAGAAGGGCGTGGTCGGCAAGTTCGTCGAATTCTTCGGCGACGCCCTGCCGAACATGACGATCGAAGACCAGGCGACCATCGCCAACATGGCCCCGGAATACGGCGCCACCTGCGGCTTCTTCCCCGTCTCGGCCGCCACCATCGGCTATCTGACCGCCACGGGCCGCGACAAGGCGCGCGTCGCCCTGGTCGAAGCCTATGCCAAGGCGCAAGGCCTGTGGATCGACGAGACCTCGGAAGACCCGGTCTTCACCGACGTGCTGGAGCTGGACCTGGCCACGGTCGTGCCGTCGCTGGCCGGCCCCAAGCGTCCCCAGGACCGCGTCGAACTGACCGCGGCCGCCCCGGCCTTCGAGACCGCCCTGACCGAGGTCTTCAACCGTCCCGCCGACGCTCCGCGCGCGGCCGTCGAGGGTGAAGGCTTCACCGTCGGCGACGGCGATGTGGTGATCGCCGCCATCACCTCCTGCACCAACACCTCCAACCCCTCGGTCCTGATCGCCGCCGGCCTGGTGGCGCGCAAGGCCAACGCCCTGGGCCTGAAGGCCAAGCCCTGGGTCAAGACCTCGCTGGCCCCCGGCTCGCAGGTCGTCACCGACTATCTGACCGACGCCGGCCTGCAAAAGGATCTGGACGCCCTGGGCTTCAACCTGGTCGGCTACGGCTGCACCACCTGCATCGGCAACTCGGGCCCGCTGGACCCGGCGATCTCCAAGGCGATCAACGACAACGCCCTGGTCGCCACCTCGGTCCTGTCGGGCAACCGCAACTTCGAAGGTCGGGTGAACCCCGACGTCCAGGCCAACTATCTGGCCTCGCCGCCTCTGGTCGTCGCCTACGCCATCGCCGGCTCGATGCGGATCGACATCACCAAGGATCCGATCGGTCAGGACAAGAACGGCAATGACGTCTTCCTGAAGGACATCTGGCCCACCACCCAGGAAATCGCCGACATTCAGCGCAAGTCGGTCACCCCGGCCATGTTCGCCAAACGCTACAAGGACGTGTTCAAGGGCGACAAGCACTGGCAGGCGATCAAGGTCGCGGGCGGCCAGACCTATGAGTGGGACGACGCCTCCACCTATGTGGCCAACCCGCCCTATTTCGACGGCCTGTCGATGGAGCTGACCCCGGTGCAGGACGTGGTCGAAGCCCGCGTCCTGGCCATCTTCGGCGACTCGATCACCACCGACCACATCTCCCCGGCCGGTTCGATCAAGAAGACCTCGCCCGCCGGCGTCTATCTGACGAACCACGGCGTCGAGGCGGCCGAGTTCAACAGCTACGGCGCCCGCCGCGGCAACCACGAAGTCATGATGCGCGGCACCTTCGCCAATATCCGCATCAAGAACCGGATCACGCCCGAGATCGAGGGCGGCGTGACGAAGCACTTCCCGTCGGGCGACACCATGTCGATCTATGACGCCGCCATGCGGTATCAGTCGGAAGGCCGGCCCTTGGTCGTCTTCGCCGGCAAGGAGTACGGCACCGGCTCGTCGCGCGACTGGGCGGCCAAGGGCACGCGCCTCTTGGGCGTTCGCGCCGTCATCGCCGAAAGCTTCGAACGCATCCACCGTTCGAACCTGGTCGGCATGGGCGTGGTGCCGCTGCAGTTCAAACAGGACGGCTGGCAGAAGCTGGGCCTGACCGGCGAGGAGATCGTCACCATCCGCGGCCTGTCCGACGCCAATGTCGGCAAGCTGCGCCCGCGCCAGGACCTGTGGGTCGAGCTGTTCCGCCCGTCGGACGGCAAGATGGCCCGCTTCCCGGTCCGCTGCCGCATCGATAACCAGACCGAGATGGACTATCTGCTGGCCGGCGGCGTCATGCCCTACGTCCTGCGCAACCTCGCGCGCGGCCCGGAAACCGAGGCGCCGATCGCGGCCGAATAGGCAGCGGTTCGCCGAGATACAAAGAGGGCCGGCGGAGCGATCCGCCGGCCCTTTTCGTTGGGCGCCATGCCGCGCCGGTTCTGCCTTGAGGTCACGCGAACGGACCTCGCCTTACCGGACGGTCGATCCGAAGATTTGAGCACACAGGCCATGCCCGGTACGGGCGCCTGCGTCGCTTTGGTTCGGAGCTCCTGTGTCAAGCACCAGCGGCGCAATCTCGTCGATCCCAATGCGATAGCGGCCCACCACGCGATCATTGTCTGCTGGATCGGTCAACTCGAACGTGGTGACGAGATGGGCGCGATCCGGCTGTTCGATATGCGCTCTGAGGTCGAGTTCGCGATCCCCGGTGGCGCAATGGTTCAACGCCGCTCGCAAATCCTCGCTGAAATGGGGCAGGGGCATGTTGTAAAGGCTGGCCGAGGTTATGTTCATGTTGCGTACGCGCGCCTGGGCGGCGAGGTCGGAAGAAAGAGCGAATTCAGCGCCGCCGGAAATCGCTTTCGGCGTGGCGGCGCAGCCTGCGGCGCCGATAGCTAGCCCAAACATCAGCGCAACCCGATAGGCCGCCATCGCTGTCTCCGTGTGCAACCTCACCATGAAGATGTTGTAGCTCAAGCGCGAATGGCGCGCTACCGGTCTCGATCCAGCTTCAGCGCCTCCGCCAGCAGCCGGGCCTCGGCCGCGCGGCTGGAGCCGGAGCGCCAGGCGACGACGATTTCGCGGTGGGGCGGGACGCCGTCGGCCTGGTTCTCGAAGGGGCGGATGACGACGGACGGGGTGTCGGCCAGGCCGGCTTGGACCGCCATCCTGGGCAGGAAGGAGACGCCGAGCCCTGAGCCGACCATCTGGATCAGGGTGTGCAGGCTGGTGGCGGCGAAGACGTCGTCGCCGCGCGGCGCCTCTATGTCCAGGGCCGCCAGGGCGTGGTCGCGCAGGCAATGGCCGTCCTCCAGCAGGATCAGGTCCTGGGATTTCAGCGAACCGGGACGGATCGGGCCGGGGGCCGCCAGGGCGTGGTCGGCCGGGGCGGCGGCCAGGATCTCGTCGTCGCCGATCCGGGCGTGTTCGATCCCCGGCGCCTCATAGGGCAGGGCGATGACGGCGGCGTCGATCTGACCCGCCTTGAGCGCGGCGATCAGACGCGGCGTCAGATCCTCGCGGATGAAGAGCTTCAGGTTCGGATAGGCCGTCTTCAGCGACGGTAATTTGGCGGGCAGCAGGAAGGGGGCGACGGTCGGAATGACGCCCAGCCGGAACCGTCCCGACAGCGGACGGCCGGCGTTCTGGGCCGCCTCGACCAGATCCTCGGTCCGGGCCAGGACGTCCTCGGCCCGGCGCACGGCCTCGGCGCCGACGGCGGTCATGATGACGGCGCCGCGCGCCCGCTCGACCACGGGTGCGCCCAGGATCCGCTCCAGCTCCTGAACCCCGGCGCTGAGGGCGGGCTGGCTGACGTGGGCGGCCTCGGCGGCGCGGGAGAAGCTGCCGTGTTCGGCGAGGAGCTTCAGGTACTGGAGTTGACGCAGGGTGGGGAGCATGGCGACGAAATAGGGCGCGCCTATACAAAATGCAAAGATAATCGATTGGCCTTATGAAGTTGGGCCGTGTTGAATAGCCACGTCAGCCGAAGGGCTATCCGCAAAACGCCCGCCGCATCGCGCCATCACAGGGAAGATCGCCATGACCACCGAAGCCAAATGCCCATTCTCAGGCGCGACCACCGAGTCTGTCGCCGGGGGCGGGACCCAGAATCACGACTGGTGGCCGGGCCAGCTGCGCGTCGATCTGCTGAACCAGCATTCGTCGCGCTCCAATCCCCTGGGCGAGACGTTCAACTATCGCGAGGCCTTCGCCAAGCTGGACTATGAGGCGCTGAAGGCCGATCTGCGCGCCCTGATGACGGACTCTCAGAACTGGTGGCCGGCCGACTTCGGCCATTACGGGCCGCAGTTCATCCGCATGGCCTGGCACAGCGCCGGCACCTATCGCGTCGGCGACGGCCGGGGCGGCGGCGGACGCGGCCAGCAGAGGTTCGCCCCGCTGAACTCCTGGCCGGACAACGTCAATATCGACAAGTCGCGCCGTCTGCTGTGGCCGATCAAGCAGAAGTACGGCCAGGCGATTTCCTGGGCCGACCTGTTCATCCTGACCGGCAATGTCGCTTTGGAGACCATGGGCTTTCGCACCTTCGGCTTCTCGGGCGGGCGCGAGGACACCTGGGAGCCGGATCAGGACGTCTACTGGGGGCGCGAGACCACCTGGCTGGGCGGCGACGAACGCTATGCGCGCGGCTCGCACGGGGTGGACAAGCCGGCCGACGAAGCGGTTCTGGTCGCCGACGACACGGCCGACGGGGTCCAGCATACGCGCGACCTGGAGAACCCGCTGGCGGCGGTCCAGATGGGGCTGATCTACGTCAATCCAGAAGGACCGGACGGCAATCCCGATCCGGTCGCCGCCGCGCGCGACATCCGCGACACCTTCGCCCGAATGGCGATGAACGACGAGGAGACGGTGGCCCTGATCGCCGGGGGCCACACCTTCGGCAAGACCCACGGCGCCGGCCCGGCCGACCATGTCGGCCCCGAACCCGAGGCCGACGAACTGGAGGCGCAAGGGTTAGGCTGGACCTCCAGCTTCGGCAGCGGCAAGGCCGGCGACGCCATCACCAGCGGCCTGGAGGTCACCTGGACCCAGACCCCGGCCCAGTGGAGCAACTTCTTCTTCGAGAACCTGTTCGGCTTCGAATGGGAGCTGGAGAAGTCACCGGCCGGCGCCCACCAGTGGGTGGCCAAGGACGCCGGCGAGATCATTCCCGACGCCCATGATCCGTCCAAGAAGCGGCGGCCGACCATGCTGACCACCGACCTGTCGCTGCGGTTCGACCCGGAATACGAGAAGATCTCGCGCCGCTTCCTGAACAACCCCCAGGCCTTCGCCGACGCCTTCGCCCGGGCCTGGTTCAAGCTGACCCACCGCGATCTGGGCCCGCGCTCGCGCTACATCGGGCCGGAAGTCCCCAAGGAGGAGCTGGTCTGGCAGGATCCCGTGCCGGCCGTCGACCATCCGCTGATCGACGCCGCCGACGCGGCCGTCCTGAAGGCCCAGATCCTCGCCACGGGTCTGAGCGTGTCCGAACTGGTCGGCGTCGCCTGGGCCTCGGCCTCGACCTTCCGCGGCGGGGACAAGCGCGGCGGCGCCAACGGCGCCCGCATCCGCCTGGCCCCGCAGAAGGACTGGGACGTCAACCAGCCTGAACAGCTCGACCGCGTCCTGAAGACCCTGGAGGGCGTCCAGTCCGCCTTCAACCAGGCCCAGATCGGCGGAAAGAAGGTCTCGTTGGCCGATCTGATCGTCCTGGCCGGAAACGCCGGGATCGAGGCGGCGGCCAGGGCGGCCGGCCATGAGACGACCGTGCCCTTCAATCCCGGTCGGACCGACGCCGGCCAGGACCAGACGGACGTCGAATCCTTCGCCTATCTGGAGCCGGTCGCCGACGGCTTCCGCAACTATCAGAAGGCCCGCTACAGCGTCCCGGCCGAGGCCCTGCTGATCGACCAGGCCCAGCGGCTGACCCTGACGGCGCCGGAGATGACGGTGCTGATCGGGGGCTTGCGCGCCATCAACATCAATGTGCGCGGCTCGACCCACGGGGTGCTGACCGAACGGCCCGGCGTCCTGACCAACGACGTCTTCGTCAATCTGCTGGACATGGGGGTGAAGTGGACCCCGACCAGCCCGGCGCGCGACGTCTTCGAAGGCCGCGACCGCCAGACCGGCGCCCTGCGCTGGACCGGGACGCGCGTGGATCTGGTGTTCGGCTCGAACGCCGTGCTGCGCGCCTTAGCCGAGGTCTACGCCGCCGCAGACGCCCAGAAGAAGTTCGTCGAGGATTTCGTGGCGGCCTGGACCAAGGTCATGGAGCTGGACCGGTTCGACCTGCAAGCCTGATCGGGCGCAGAAGCAGAGGCGAAGGGGGCGGGCGTCGCAAGACGTCCGCCCTTTTCCCTGTTCGATGAACTGTCACGCGGCGCCTCTAGACTGGGCGATAAAAGGAGGACGCCATGACCACCCTCGTAACGCTTCTGACGCCGGACTATGCGGATTGGGAGACCGCCCTGATCATGGCGGGGGCGCGCAGCCATTATGGGTTTGAGACCCTGTTCGCCTCACCCGATGGGGAGGAGGTGGTGTCGGCCGGCGGCCTGTTGGTCGTTCCCCATCTTTCGATCGAAGACATCGAGGTGGACGAGATCGACGCCGTCCTGGTGAACGGCGGCTCCATCTGGCGCCAGCCCGGCGCGCCGGACGTCTCGGACCTGCTGCGTTGGGCGCATGGGGCGGGCAAGACGGTGGGCGGCATCTGCGACGGAACCCTGGCCCTGGCGCGCGCTGGGCTTCTGGACCAGAGGCCCCATACCGCCAACGGGCCCGACAGCCTCTCCATCACCGGCTACGGCGGGGCGGCCCATTACCGCGACCAGCCTCGCGCCGTTCTGGCCGATCGGGTCGTCACGGCGGCGGGCACGGCGCCGGTCAGCTTCATGGGGGCGGTGCTGGACTCGCTGGGTCTGAAAAGCGCCGAGCTGGACGCCTATCTCAGCCTTTTCGGCGCGGAACACCTCGCCCCGGTCAGCGCAGCCTGATCTCGTACAGCTGGGGCCAGCGCTTGCCGGTGACGAACAGCCGCTTGCCCGCGGCGTCCCAGGCGATGCCGTTCAGGACGTCGTCGTTCGGGTCCAGGCCCGCGTCCTTGGGGACCAGGTCCGTCAGGTCGATGAAGGCCTTCACCACCCCAGTCTCCGGGTCGATGCGGGCGATGCGGTTGTCCTGCCACAGATTGGCGAAGACTTCGCCATGGATCCATTCCAGCTCATTGATCTGGTCCAGCGGCCGGCCGTCGGCGGTGACGGAGATCCGGCCGGTCTCGGCCAGGGTGTCGGGATCGAGGAAGCGGATCTGATCGGTGCCGTCGCTCATGATCAGTCGGCGTCCGTCGGTGGTCAGCCCCCAACCCTCGCCCGGATAGGAGAAGCCGCCCAGGGGCGAGAAGTCCTCCAGCTTGAAGATGAAGCCGATGTGGTTGCGCCAGGTCAGATTGTAGAGCTTGCCGTTCAGGGCGGCCAAACCCTCGCCGAAATAGACGGTGGGCAGGTCGCGCCGACGCAGGATTTCGCCGTCCTCCAACCGCACCTGGCGCACCGACGACGGATAGAGGCCCGTGCTCTCGTAAAGGGCGCCGTCGTGGAAGAAGAGGCCCTCGGTGAAGGCCGTCCGGTCATGCGGATAGGCGTGCACCACCTGATAGGCCTGGGTCGGAACCTCGGCCCGAACGGGCAGGGTCGCGCCCACCGCCAGCAGCAGGCCGACGATCAGGCCGGCGAAGCGCAGGGGCGGGCGCGGCATGGTCAGGCGCCTTCGGCGGCGGCTTCCGCCTCGGCCTTGCGGGCGCGGGCCTCGGCGCGTTCGGCCTCGGCGCGGGCGGCCTCGGCCTTTTCCTTCTTGGAGGCGGAGCGACGGCCCAGCATGTTCAGGGCCTCGACCCCGGCCGAGAAGGCCATGGCGGCGTAGATATAGCCCTTGGGCACATGATAGCCGAAGCCGTCGGCGATCAGCACCATGCCGATCATCAGCAGGAAGCCCAGGGCCAGCATGACGACGCTGGGGTTGTCGTTGATGAAGTTCGCCAGCGGGTCGGCGGCCAGCAGCATCACCGTCACGGCGACCAGGACGGCGACGACCATGATGGGCAGGTGCTCGGTCATGCCCACGGCGGTCAGGATGGAGTCGATCGAGAAGACCAGGTCCAGCAGGATGATCTGGAAGATGGCCGCCCCGGCGTTGGTGATCATCACGTCCTTCTTGTCCATGACGTCATGGGTGGGCGTGGGATCGACCGTGTGGTGGATCTCCTTGGTGGCTTTCCAGACCAGGAACAGGCCGCCCGCGATCAGGATCAGATCCTTCCACGAGAATTCGTTGCCCGCGACGGTGAAGACCGGCTGAACCAGGCCCACCAGCCAGGCGATGATCGACAGCAGGGCCAGGCGCATGACCAGGGCCAGGCCGATGCCGATGCGCCGCACCTTCTGGCGCTGATGCTCGGGCAGTTTGTTCGACAGGATCGAGATGAAGATCAGATTGTCGATGCCGAGCACGACCTCCATCACCACCAGGGTCACCAGGGCCGCCCAGGCGGCCGGGTCGGAGAGAAGGGGCAGGATGCTGTCGAGCATGGAATGTCCAGGAGGGGAAAGGCGTCGGCGGGAACAGCTAGGCCCGGCTCAGGTTCCGATCAAGCGCGGGGGTGCGGTGCAATGGTCGCACCCTGGCTCACCGCGCGGCGAAGGTCACATCGACCACCAGGGGGAAGTGGTCCGAGATCACCTGGCCCGAAAAGGAGTCCGTCAGGACGCCGAACCTTTCCACCGCCAGGCGGGGATCGACGAAGACATGGTCGATGGGCGCCCCGTCCGCGGCCTTGGCGAGGTCGAAGCCGTTATAGGTGGTCGAAGGGCCGAAGACGACGGGGCTGACGGTGCGGGCGTCACGCAGGCCGGCCGACACGATCCGGCGATAGGGGGCGCTGTCGGGTCCGGTGTTGAAGTCGCCCAGCAAGACCACGGCCGCCGTTTCGCCCCGGGCGGTCGCAGGCGGCAGGTCGGCCGCCAGGGCGGCGCACTGTTCACGGGCGACCACGCCGACATGGTCGAAATGGGCGTTGCGGACGTCCAGCATCCGGCCGTCGGAACGGTCGCGCAGCACCACCCGCGTCAGGGTGCGGGGCAGGGCCGCGTCCCAGCCCTTCGAAGGGCGATCCGGGGTCGGCGAACACCAGAGAGTCTGTTTGCGGACGACCTCGAATCGGTCGCGTCGCCAGAACAGGGTGGTGGTCTCGCCCCCCTCGGCCCCGTCGTCGCGACCCAGGCCGTAGTGGTCGTAGTCCGGCGCTTGTTCGGCCAGATAGGCGACCATGGGAATCAGGGCCTCCTGAACGCCCAGCACGTCCGGGGCGAAGAAGGCGATCTGACGCGCCATGTGCGGGCGCCGTTCGGGCCAGTTCGGCCGATCGTCAGGGGCGTCATAACGGATGTTGTAGCTCATCAGCCGGATCGGCTGCGGTTCGGGGGCCGCGAAGGGCTCGGCGCGGGCGGCGTGCGATCCCGTCAGGGCGGCGACGACGGCGATCATCAGGGCGCGGAACTTCATGGCGGATCTTTGCTGCAGCCGGAGAAAGACGAATGTCGCACGGGGCTATGACCGAGGTGCGACGCTGGGTGCGGCTTCTTCACCCTTCACGCAATGTTGCGAGCGGCAAAACCCCGTGCTATCAGGCGCCCGGCTTGAAGGGGGCGTATTCACGAATACGGCCTCTATCGTGCTTTCCGCAAGCATTTCAAGCTTTTGACCGTTGCGACCCTCGCAGTCGGTCGCGACCCTGACACAACGACCTCGGACCCTAATCAGTGGCTGATGATTTCAGAACGACGGAAGTCGGCGATCGCTACGCACAGGCGCTGTTTGATCTGGCGCTGGAAACCGGCCGCCTCGACGCCGTTCGCGCCGACGTCGTCTCGCTGAAGACCGCCTGGATCGAGAGCGCCGATCTGCGCCGCCTGGCGACCTCGCCGGTCATTTCGGCCGATGATCAGGTCAAGGGCCTGACCGCCGTCGCCGCCAAGGCCAGGTTCGAGCCGAACACCGTCAACTTCCTGGGGCTGCTGGCCCAGAACGGCCGCGCCCGTGATCTGGCCGCCGTGATCGCCGGTTTCGAGCGCCTGTACGCCAAACACGCCGGCGTCGTCGCCGCCGAGGTGATCTCGGCCCAGCCGCTGGACGACAAGCAGCTGACCGCGATCAAGACCGCCCTGAACAAGAGCCTGGGCAAGGCGCCGGAACTGACCACGCGGGTCGATCCGGCCATCCTGGGCGGCCTGAAGGTCAAGGTCGGCTCGAAACTGTTCGACGCCTCGCTGAAGACCAAGCTCGACCAGATGAAGTTCGCCCTAAAGCGCGCGTAAGCGCCGCCCCCGTCCACCCGATTGTCGGCGCCTGAACGGCGCAACCGCAAAAAGACTGAAGAACAGAGAGCCCGTCATGGACATCCGCGCCGCTGAAATCTCGGCCATCCTCAAGTCGCAGATCGCCAACTTCGGCGTCGAAGCCGACGTTTCCGACGTCGGCAGCGTGCTGTCGGTCGGCGACGGCATCGCCCGCATCCACGGTCTGGACAATGTCCAGGCCGGCGAAATGGTCGAGTTCACCAAGGCCGGCGTGAAGGGCATGGCCCTGAACCTGGAGCGCGACAATGTGGGCGCCGTGATCTTCGGCGCCGACGCCGCCATCGCCGAGGGCGACGACGTGCGCCGCCTGGGCGAGATCGTGGACGTGCCGGTCGGCAAGGGCCTCCTGGGCCGCGTCGTCAACCCGCTGGGCGAGCCGATCGACGGCAAGGGTCCGATCCAGTTCACCGAGCGCCGCCGCGTCGACGTCAAGGCGCCGGGCATCATCCCCCGCAAGTCGGTCCACGAGCCGATGCAGACCGGCCTGAAGGCCATCGACACCCTGATCCCCGTCGGCCGCGGCCAGCGCGAGCTGATCATCGGCGACCGTCAGGTCGGCAAGACCGCCGTCGCCGTCGACACCATCCTGAACCAGAAGAACGTCAACAAGACCGACGACGAGAGCGCCAAGCTCTACTGCATCTACGTCGCCATCGGTCAGAAGCGTTCGACCGTCGCCCAGATCGTCAAGACCCTCGAAGAGTCGGGCGCTCTGGAATACACCATCGTCGTCGCCGCCACGGCGTCCGAGCCCGCCCCGCTGCAGTTCCTGGCGCCCTTCGCCGGCACCGCCATGGGCGAGTTCTTCCGCGACAACGGCATGCACGCCCTGATCGTCTATGACGACCTGTCGAAACAGGCTGTGGCTTATCGCCAGATGTCGCTGCTGCTGCGCCGCCCGCCGGGCCGCGAAGCCTATCCGGGCGACGTCTTCTACCTGCACAGCCGCCTCTTGGAGCGTTCGGCCAAGCTGAACGAGGACTATGGTTCGGGCTCCATGACCGCCCTGCCGATCATCGAAACCCAGGCCAACGACGTTTCGGCCTATATTCCGACCAACGTCATCTCGATCACCGACGGCCAAATCTTCCTGGAATCGGACCTCTTCTATCAGGGCATCCGTCCGGCCGTGAACGTCGGCATCTCGGTGTCGCGCGTGGGCTCCTCGGCCCAGACCAAGGCGATGAAGAAGGTCGCCGGCACCATCAAGGGCGAACTGGCCCAGTATCGCGAGATGGCCGCCTTCGCCAAGTTCGGCTCGGACCTGGACGCCTCGACCCAGAAGCTGTTGGCCCGCGGCGCCCGACTGACCGAGCTGCTGAAGCAGCCCCAGTATTCGCCCCTGTCGATGGAAGAACAGGTCGTCTCGGTCTACGCCGGCACGCGCGGCTATATCGACGGCATCGCGGTCGGCGACGTCGGCCGGTTCGAGAAGGAGCTGCTGGCGCGCATCCACGCCAACCACGCCTCGCTGCTGGACGGCATTCGCACCAAGAAGGACCTGACCGCCGACCTCGAGGCCGAGCTGAAGGACATCCTGGCCGCCTTCGTCAAGACCTTCGCCTGAGTTCAACCGGATAAGCTGAGAGAGTAGCGCCGGATGGCCAGCCTCAAGGAAATGCGCAATCGGATCGGAAGCGTGAAAGCCACGCAGAAGATCACGAAAGCCATGCAGATGGTCGCCGCGGCCAAGCTGAAACGCGCCCAGGACCAGGCCGAAAGCGCCCGGCCCTATGCGAAGAAGATGGCCTCGGTCATCGCCAACCTGGCCGCCGGCGTCTCGGGCGCCGATGCGCCGCGCTTGCTGGCCGGCACGGGTCAGGACCAGCGTCACCTGATCGTGGTGGCGACGGCGGACAAGGGCCTGGCGGGCGGTTTCTCGACCAATGTCATCCGCGCCGCGCGCGAACGGATCAACAGCCTGATCGCGAACGGCAAGGACGTCCGGATCATCGCGGTCGGCCGCAAGTCGCGCGATCAGCTGTCGCGCCTGTACGGCGACAAGCTGGTCCGCACCTTCGAACTGAGCGAGCACAAGACGGTGGGCCTGCCCTCGGCCCAGCCCATCGCCGAAATGATCGCCACGGCCTTCGAGGACGGTCAGGCCGATGTGGTCACCCTGTTCTACAGCCAGTTCAGGTCTGTCATCTCCCAGGTTCCGACCGCCAAACAGCTGATCCCGGCTGTGGTCGAGGGCGACGCGGCCCCGGTCGACCTGAACGGCGCGGTCTATGAGTACGAGCCCTCGGAAGAGGAAATCCTCGAGACCCTGCTGCCGCGCAACCTGACGACCCAGATCCTGGCCGCCCTCTATGAGAACCAGGCGGGCTTCTTCGGATCGCAGATGGCGGCGATGGACAATGCGACGCGCAACGCCGGCGACCTCATCAACGCCCTGACGCTGCAGTACAACCGCAAGCGCCAAGCCCAGATCACCACCGAGCTGATCGAGATCATCGCCGGCGCCGAAGCCCTCTGATCCCGACCGAACAGACATTCCGATACGGACCCCAGCCATGACCGACACCGTCGCCCCCAAAAAGCCCGCCGCCCGCAAGCCGGCCGCCAAGAAGGTCGCTCCCGCAGCGGCCCCCGTCTCCGCCGCCGCCACGGGCCGCATCGCCCAGGTCATCGGCGCCGTCGTCGACGTCGAGTTTGACGGCCATCTGCCGGCCATCCTCAGCGCCCTGCACACCCAGAACGTCGATCAGAAGACGGGCGAGCCCTTCACCCTGGTTCTGGAAGTCGCCCAGCACCTGGGTGAGAACATGGTCCGCGCCATCGCCATGGACACGACCGAGGGCCTGACCCGCGGCCAGCCCGTCACCGACACAGGCTCCTCGATCCAGGCGCCGGTCGGCCCCGGCACCCTGGGCCGCATCATGAACGTCGTCGGCCAGCCGATCGACGAAGCCGGCCCGATCAAGACCGAGCTTTACCGTCCGATCCACAAGGAAGCCCCGAGCTTCGACGAGCAGTCGACCTCGGCCGAGATCCTGGTCACCGGCATCAAGGTCATCGACCTGATGTGCCCCTACACCAAGGGCGGCAAGATCGGCCTGTTCGGCGGCGCCGGCGTGGGCAAGACCGTGACCATGCAGGAACTGATCAACAATATCGCCAAGGCTTACGGCGGTTATTCGGTTCTGGCCGGCGTGGGTGAGCGCACCCGCGAAGGCAACGACCTGTATCACGAGATGATCGAGTCCAACGTGAACGTGGACCCGGCCAAGAACGGCGGTTCGACCGAGGGCTCCAAATGCGCCCTGGTCTACGGCCAGATGAACGAGCCCCCCGGCGCCCGCGCCCGCGTCGCCCTGACCGGCCTGTCGATCGCGGAATACTTCCGTGACGAGGAAGGCAAGGACGTCCTGCTGTTCGTCGACAACATCTTCCGCTTCACCCAGGCCGGCTCCGAAGTGTCGGCTCTGCTGGGCCGCATCCCCTCGGCCGTGGGCTATCAGCCGACGCTGGCGACCGAGATGGGCAACCTGCAAGAGCGGATCACCTCGACCAAGAAGGGTTCGATCACCTCGGTCCAGGCCATCTACGTCCCCGCCGACGACCTGACCGACCCGGCGCCCGCCGCCTCCTTCGCCCACCTGGACGCGACGACCGTTCTGAGCCGTGACATCGCCGCCCAGGCCATCTTCCCGGCCGTGGACCCGCTGGACTCCACCTCGCGGATCATGGACCCGCTGGTGATCGGCGAGGAGCACTATCAGGTCGCCCGTTCGGTTCAGGAAGTCCTGCAGCAGTACAAGGGCCTGAAGGACATCATCGCCATCCTGGGCATGGACGAGCTGTCGGAAGAGGACAAGCTGAT
>MDSZ01001919.1_pt1 | contig 74663 bp, 70 predicted proteins | sample 811201 | NCBI WGS metagenome assembly MDSZ01 (sample SAMN05326647, study PRJNA326480) | marine metagenome | isolation source: seawater | place: Indian Ocean: North | collected 2010
AACATCACGCTTGCCGAACCGCACGAACTCACCCTGCACGCCGCATTCCTCGCAGGCAATGGGAGCGGGCACGTCCACCTGAAAGTGCATTTCGTCGTCGGTGGATTTGCAGCCCAGCACCTGGTACTCAGGCAGGTGCAGGATGTTGTCGGGCATTTCGGTCATGCGGTGTTCTCCTCATGGTGGAAGCTCCATAGCTATTGCGACAGATTCCCATTAATCATCAGTGTGGCGCAGTACGGGTTTGGCAGACTGCGCCGTAAAGGGAAGAAGAACCGGTCAATGCAAGGGACTATCGCCAAGTGTGGAAACCTGTCCTTTCCTGGCGTTGACAAGTACGGCCACGATGATGGCTGCGATGCCAAGAGCAACCCCGCTCGCCGCAAGTCCCAAGCCATAACCCTGAATCAGCGCATCACCGGCTGACTGCACCAGTTCGGCATCGCCGACTTCCCGACCGCGATACAGAGAAGCAAATGCCTCGGGCATCCGACTGGCCGTGACGGAGACAGAAATGCTCGAAAGGATAGCCAGCCCCAACGCAACACCAATCTGTTGCGACGCGTTGAACAACGCCGATGCGATGCCGGTCTCCTGTGCTTGCACACCCTTCACGGCCGTCAATGCCAGCGCAATGACCGCTCCCACGAAACCGAAGGCGGTGAGGAAGGCGGCTGGCATGAAGTGCCAGCTATAGTCGAGTTGTTGCCCGATGGTCGAAAGCCAGAACAATGCAGCGCTAGCGACCAGCGCAGCCGGAGCTGCGACCTCGCGCGGCGTAAAGCGCATGACAAGCTTTGAACTGACAACAGCACCAATGATGATACCCACCCCAAAGGGCAGAAACGCCATGGCGGTCAGGGTCGGGCTATAGCTGAGGATGTGCTGCAAATAGAGCGTCAGCAAATAGATCATGCCCATGGGGCCGAAGCCCAGCAGCAGCATGGCCAGGTACGAACCGGATCGGTTGCGATCCTTGAACAAGCGGAGCGGCAAAAGTGGATCACTGCTGCGCGACTGTAAAACCAAGAACAGCGGCAGCAGGATAGCCGTAGTGGCGAATGCAATGAGCGTAATGCCATCGGTCCAGCCATGTTCACCACCACGGGTAATTCCATAGACGAGTGCTGCCATGCCGATGATGCTGGAAAGCGCTCCCGTCAGGTCGGGGCGTCCCTTGTGCAATTCCGCTTCGACAAGTGTTCTCGAACCAGTGAGCACCGCCAAACCGATGGGTACATTGATGAAGAACGCCCAACGCCAGCCAAGCAGGCCTGTCAGAAATCCTCCAAGAATCAATCCAGCAATAATGCCAAGGCCAGACATTGCTCCGTAGACGGCCATGGCCTTGTTGCGCTCCTTGCCTTCCGGAAAGGTCGTGGCGATCAACGCCAGGGCATTGGGCGCTGTCAATGCTGCGCCGAACCCTTGGAGGCCGCGCGAGGCAATCATGCTCACGGTGTCCTGGGCCAGGCCAACGAGAAGCGATGCAACCGTAAAGATCGCCATGCCGACCTGCAACATACGCCGACGTCCATACAGATCGCCCAGCCTGCCACCGAACAGGAGCAATCCGCCAAAGGCGAGAATATACGCATTGATCACCCAAGGCAGGTTCGCTGCCGAGATTCCGAGGTCATTCTGGAGTGTTGGCAACGCAATATTTGCGATCGTATCGTCAAGCACCACCATGAGCTGGGCGGTGGCGATAACGGCCAAGGCCAGACCGAGTGGGCGCTCTGGTCTGCCTGAGTGAGAAGGGGACTCTGTGGATATCGATTAACTCCTTTGTGTTTAGTGCGATTACCGAACACCGGTTGCGCTGACTTTTCACAAAAGGGTAATCGTTCCAATGGTTGGAAGGTCAAGGCTGCGTTTGCATGCCTTGCACAGAGAGACTGTCGGCATCGGCCAGGTCTTATCAATAGCCGTGCATTTGGCAGCCCGTCGGCACAGAGCACTCGACAAATCAAAGTCTGAGGCTCCGCAGTTGACCTTACCAGCGTTGGAAAGACTAGATTGGTCGCTGGGACGATCAGGTTCCTCAATTCTCTGATTCTGTGAAGGAGTTCGATATGTATCGATTCAACGTTAACGGCATGACCTGTGGCCACTGCACATCCGCCGTCGAAAAAGCCATTAAAAGTATCGACCCACAGGCGGAAGTATCTACAGATATAGAACACGCCGAGGTCACCGTGCGCAGCCAGGTCAATGAGGCGCGTATCAGTGATGCCATCCGCGAGGCTGGGTACGATAATCAGCACCTTGCCGGGTAATCATTCAGGTCAGGGCAAGGACGCCGCTTCTGAAGTAGACGCGTCAGCGCTTCTCTTTCCCGCGACGTTGCGTGCAATTGGGTTCAATCCCGATAGCCCCGAAGCGCGTGGAATTAAGTTCTCGCTCACCCTTAGGCGTTCCTTTCACTACGCCATCCCCGGCCAGACCGCTGATAATCGGGCAGTCCGGCCGAGCGTCGCCCTGGCAGTTTTCCGCCAGGTGCTTGAGTGCACGGCTCATTTCCTGGAGTTCGCGCGCCTTGAGCTCAAGCTCCGCGACATGCTCAAGCGCAAGACGTTTGACGTCGGCGCTCGCACGACCCCGGTCGCGCCAGAGCGCAACCAGTTCATTCATCTGCGCCACCGAAAACCCGAGATCCCGTGCGCGCCGGATGAAGCGCAGGGTTTGCACATCCTTGTCCGAGTAATCCCTGTATCCAGCTTCGGTTCGCAACGCTTCCGGAATCAAGCCGATCGATTCGTAGTAGCGGATCATCTTCGCCGATACACCCGATGCCTCCGCTGCCTTTCCAATATTCATAGCCATGCCTCTCCAGATAACATCAAGCCTGCACTGTGGCAGGCTCGGTTGTCCTTATTTCGCTTGTGCAAATTCCACCTGTCTCTGCGACACGTCGTTGTCGTCCGTCCCCATGGGTGAGCGGAAATGACGCAACCTCAGTGCATTGCCGAGTACAAACACCGACGACAGTGCCATGGCGCCGGCAGCGAAGACGGGCGAAAGCAGGATGTCGTAGGCCGGATAGAGCACACCTGCCGCGACCGGAATCAAAGCCGTGTTGTAGGCAAACGCCCAGAACAGATTTTGTCGGATGTTGTCGATGGTTGCCTTCGACAAGGCGATCGCCTTTGGCACACCTTGCAGGTTACCCGACATCAGCACCACATCAGCCGCTTCAATGGCAATGTCCGTACCTGTGCCAATGGCAAGACCTACATCCGCTTCGGCCAGAGCGGGAGCGTCGTTGATGCCATCACCGACGAACGCCACCTTGCCGTGCTCTCCCTTAAGGCGGCGCACCGCGTCGACCTTGCCGTCCGGTAGCACTTCCGCCACCACCTCGTCGATCCCGAGTCGCGCCGCGATGGCCTTGGCCGTGTGGACGTTGTCGCCGGTGATCATCGCGACCTTGAGCCCGAGATCGTGCAGGGCCTTGATGGCAGCAGGCGTCGTTTCCTTGATCGGGTCGGCAACGGCGATAATCGCCGCAAGCTTGCCCTCTATCGCAGCATAGAGCGGAGACTTACCCTCGTCGCCGAGGCGTTTGGCGACCTTGGAGAACGCCGCCACGTCGTGACCGAGTTCGCTCATGTAGCGGTCAGCACCTATCTCGACCCGCTTGCCACCGGCCTCAGCCTTCACGCCAAAACCCGTCACCGATTCGAAGTTCGACACGTCCGGCAGTGAGATGTTCTCCGCGGCGGCGTTCACGATCGCACGGGCGATCGGGTGTTCGGACTTGGCCTCGACGGCCGCGATCAGACCCAGGACGTTTGCACGTTCGAATCCAGCAGCCAGTTCCAGGTCGGTCAAGGCGGGTTTGCCTTCCGTCAACGTGCCCGTCTTGTCAACGGCGACGACCTTGGCGTCCTTGAGCAGTTGCAGCGCTTCGCCCTTGCGGAAGAGCACGCCCAGCTCGGCACCGCGGCCGGTGCCCACCATGATCGAGGTCGGTGTGGCCAGCCCCATGGCGCAAGGGCAGGCGATGATCAGGACCGCAACGGCGTTGACCAGCGCGAAAGTGAGCGCGGGCGACGGGCCGAAATAAAGCCATGCAGCGAAGGTGAGCGCGGCCACGGCGAAGACCGCCGGCACGAAATACATCGTCACCTTGTCGACCAGCGCCTGAATCGGCAGCTTCGACCCCTGCGCTTCTTCCACCATGCGGATGATCTGCGACAGAACGGTGTTGCCGCCGACAGCCGTCGCACGGATGGCGAACGCGCCTTTCTGGTTCACCGTTCCGGCCACGACCTCGCTGCCGTGCTTCTTGGAGACGGGGATCGGTTCTCCCGTGATCATCGATTCATCGACATAGCTTTCGCCTTCGATGAGTTCGCCATCCACCGGAATGCGATCGCCGGGACGAACCTCGACGATATCTCCCGACAAGACGGAGTCGATCGGCAGTTCGATCGACTTATCGTCCCGACGCACCCGTGCCATTTTGGCCTGAAGCCCGACAAGACGCTTGATCGCCTCGGAGGTGCGTCCCTTGGCGCGAGCCTCCAGCAACCGGCCGAGCAGGATGAGAGTGACGATAACAGCGGCGGCCTCAAAGTAGACGTTGACGGCTCCGTCGGGCAGGAACCCCGGCGCGAAGGTCGCCACGAGCGAATAGCCATAGGCTGCCATGGTGCCGACCGCGACCAGGGAGTTCATGTCGGGGGCAAGCCGCCCGAGGGCCGGAAACCCCTTGTGGTAAAAGCGGATGCCCGGCACGAACAGAACGATGGTTGTCAACACGAACTGGAGATACCAATTCGTCTCCATGCCGATCGTTGAGGCAATCAGGTCGTGCATGCCAGGAATGAGGTGTGAGCCCATCTCCAGAATGAAGACAGGCACGGTCAACACCGCTGCAATCGTGAAATCACGTGTCAGTCCACGGCGTTCCGCGTCCTTCTTCTCGGTGCGCTCATCGGTCTCGCCCCGACGGCTACCCGTAGCAGCCGCGATTACCCTGGCATCATATCCCGCGTTCTCGATAGCCGTCACCAAGGCGGTCGCATCGGCGCTGCCCTGGATCGTGGCTCTTTCAGTCGCAAGGTTGACAACGGCACTGGTGACGCCGGGCACAGCCTTGAGCGCCTTTTCGACGCGACCGACACAGGACGCGCAGGTCATACCTTCGATGGAAAGCTCTGTGGTCTCAGCAGGCACCGAATAGCCAGCTTTCTCGATAGCGTTGATGAGTGATCCGCGGTCGAGTGGCGAAGCGGACTGGATATCGGCACGTTCGGTCACCAGGTTCACCGTAACAGTGTCAACGCCCTCGACCTTCTTGAGTTCAGCCTCCACGCGCCCGACGCAGGAAGCGCAACTCATACCTTCGATGGGAAAGCTTGTCACCGTCACAGCCGACGGATTCAATTTGTCTTGAGTATGCATCATTCGTCTTCTCCACAAGCATCTCCTGATGATATTCCAGAAAGATAAACCTTCCTATTGTGGGAAGGTCAAGCGCTAAATTTCCTGATGCATAGTTACCACACCCAGTACTTACGGGAACATCGAATCCGGGTTTAGGTTGAAAACTCCATACGAGTGTTGTCAGCAGTCAGTGGCACATCGGACAAATTCGCGCTAAGGGAGCGTTCGAGGTAGACAGAAGGATGCGCGATGAATTCTCTAGTACCACAATCCTTACGCATTTGTTCCAGGCCTCGCCAACCAGTTTTTCCGTTGGGAAAGTGTAATCTGTGATTGCACGCCAAAGAGAAAATCAACCAGCTAATCCGAATACCCCTTTTAAACTTCACCGATGACTCGGTCTTTTCTTTCGGCGCAAACCACTGTTCAGACCCAAAGCGATTATCACCGTTTTCCGGCAATGGCTCGCCACTGACCACATCCGCTGGCACCGTCAAATCCAGCACCACCGGCGGCGCCGGCTTTGCCACTGGGGGCAACGGTTCAGCGTCGGGTTCTTCAATCATGATCACTGGCTCCACCACCTGCAGGCAACAATCAGACATAGATCGCTGCTGCCACCACCAGGCTGACGACAAGACCAGTACGCCAAACGCGACCAAGAGCAATGACCTCATGTGTTCTCCAATACGTATTTACTTACAGCGCAAGCAATGAAGGATATCACCCACTTGGATAATTGACCCGCCTCACCAGCCCCGCATAATGCGCCACCAACACTAACAAAAAGCGAGGATTTTTCCATGGGCAGATTATCAGGCAAGGTCGCGATTATTACTGGTGCCGCGCGCGGTATGGGTGCAGTCACCGCCCGCCGTTTTGTTGAGGAAGGCGCCAAGGTTATCATCGCCGACCTGCTCGACGACGCCGGAGAGAAGCTCGCGACAGAACTGGGCGACAGTGCCCGCTACGTTCATGCCGACGTTTCTCAGGAAAGCGACTGGCAGGCATTGATCCTCGCAGCGGAAGACTTCGGACCGCTCAACATCCTCGTCAATAACGCGGCCATCCTTCACGCTGCAGCGATTGCCGACAGCGACGGCGACGACTACATGCGCGTTATTCGAGTAAACCAACTGGGCCCCTACCTTGGCATCCGAGCCGCTATCGCACCGATGAAAGCCGCGGGCGGCGGCTCGATTATCAATATTTCATCCATTGACGGCCTGCAGGCTAAGAATGGCCTGAGCGCCTATGTGTCATCGAAATGGGCGGTGCGCGGCCTGAGTAAGTCAGCAGCGATTGAGCTTGGCCCCTACAATATACGCGTCAACACCGTACACCCCGGCGGCATCTTCACGGATATGCATGGTGCGGGTGAGAACAGTGAGCCCTCAGAGCAAGACAACGCCTTTTACGTCAACCACCCGCTCCCTCGCGTTGGCCTTCCTCAAGAAGTGGCAAATATGTCGTTGTTCTTAGCCAGTGATGAAAGCAGCTACTCCACCGGCTCGGAGTTTATTGTGGACGGAGGCTGGAACGCCGGGCTGCGCCTGGACCTATTGCCAAGCTCCTGATCTCTGGTGGGGTTTTCAGGCCCGCGCCCAATATTCTATAGTGCCTCATCGGTCATCTGCGACAGGAGAGGCACCATGGACACTGATATACATAGCCTGAATCTGTTATTCGAGCAGCTCGGACTGCCATCCAGCGACAGCGAGATTGCCAGCTTTGTTGCCAGTCATCGCCCGCTACCCGCCGAGCTACCCCTTCACCAAGCCGCTTTCTGGACGGAAAGTCAGTCTGCATTCATCAAGCAGGCGATAGACGATGACGCCGACTGGGCAGAATGGGTGGACGAACTCGACGCGCTGTTACGTCACTAGCGTTTCCTCCATTGAACGCCGCTCGGCGCATTTACAGCGGGCCCTCTCCCGAAGGCGAATCGCCCTTGTCTGGCGCAGCTTGCGACTTGGGCCGGGCATTTTCACGACGCGATTCGGCGATGTTTTCCTGCGCCCGCTCCAGCTCGCGTTCCACTGACTCCACCATCGCAGACCAGCCTTGAATCAACGCTTTATTCGCATTTTCGATAATGCCGCCCAGTGAACTTTCCTCATCCCGTTTACGCGCTTCCTGTAACTGTCCACTGAGTTCATCGAGACGCGACTCTATCGTTACCAGTTGCTGACTTAGCGCCGCACGGTAAGCCTGCTCGTCCCGGTACTGCCAGTATTCAAAAGCGGCAAACAGCAGCACAATAATCCCCGCAAAAATCACACCCGACGACATTTTCATACTATGCTCTCCCTCTTTGTGTGCAGCAAAGCAGCGATTGTAAGTGTTTTGCCGCCAGCATATAGCCCGTTATATCAAGGATCTAGTGAAGGCATGAAACTCAATCTGCTGCTGACCGGCAACGAAATCATGGCCGGTGATGTTATCGACTCCAATTCAGCGCGTATTGCTCAGCAACTGAACCCGCATGGCTGGCGCGTCTACAAAAAAGTCACCGTTGGCGACGACCTCGCCCTGCTCTGTCAGCAAATCGATAAACTCTGCGACGATGGCGATGTATTGATTATCAACGGCGGACTGGGCCCGACCGTCGATGATCTCACCGCCGCGGCCCTGTCCGCCGTCAGCCAGCAGCCGCTATGCGAGCACCCCCGAGGGATGCGTGAATTGCAGGCGTGGTGTGACAAGCGGGGGTTTACCCTGAATGAGGCAAACCGGAAACAGGCCATCCTGCCCCAAGGCTGCGACATCATCAGCAATGCTCGGGGCAGCGCACCGGGTATTCAGCTGGAACACAAGGGCTGTCTGGTAATCGCCACGCCCGGCGTGCCGAGTGAACTGCAACAGATGCTGGCCGACGAAATCCTTCCCCTGCTGCTGCAGCGTTTCGATTCTGACCACATACAAACCTTGCGACTGGGTGTATTCGGGCTGGGTGAATCCAGTATTCAAGAACTGTTTGACCGGGAGCTGCCCCATTGGCCGGACGATATCGAGCTGGGATTTCGTGCCTCAATGCCCGTACTGGAGGTCAAACTGACTGCCAGCGGCGCCAACTCGGGGGAGCAGCTCGCCCGGTGGCGTGAACCCGTTGAAGCCCTGTTAGGCGACCACCTGCTTGGCGAGCTGCCCGTCACCCTATCGGATGCACTGGTCAACACATTGAGGGAGCACAAGCTCAGCCTCAGCACCGCAGAATCCTGTACCGGCGGTCTGATCGCGGCACAGATTACCTCGGTGCCCGGCGCGTCGGAGGTTTACCCCGGCGGCATCGTGAGCTATTCCAACGCAATGAAAATGTCTCAGCTCGGTGTGAACGCAAGCAGCCTGGAGACGTACGGTGCCGTGAGTGAAACGGTGGCAAAAGAAATGGCGACCGGCGCGCTTGTCGCAACCCAGTCCGATCTCGCCATCGCTGTCACCGGGATTGCCGGCCCCGGCGGCGGCAGTGAAGAAAAGCCGGTGGGCACGGTCTGGATTGCCTGGGGCCGTTCGGAGAACTTACACAGTGTCTGCCTGCAGCTACCCTTCGACCGGCAGGGCTTCCAACTTTGGGTCGCGGCGCTCGCTCAGGAGCTGCTGCGCCGCGAGGTACTGGGAATCAGTGGCTTACCGTCATTGGTGCAGCGCTACCGCCGTGGCGGCAGCATCTGAAATCACGCGGCGGCGCGCTTCTCCAGTTCTTCAGCAATCCATTGCAGCAGCATTTCGTAAGCGCCACGAATCATGGCCGCCGCATCCTCGTCGCTCGCCCCTTCGGGCTTGGCACGACCATACCAGTCGACGTGACAGCGACCACCGTCCAGCGCGGTCACTTTGGCATTGGCTGAATAGTCACTGACCGGCATGGGAATACCCTGCGGGATGCTGTAACCGAAGGCCATATTCTCAGGCTCGAGGAACGACAGCTTCTCATCAATAGGGTCCATGCCCTGCATGTGCAGGCGGCGAATCATACCAATGCCCTCACCGATCACTTCTATGCGGTCAATGCCCGGCGCCCAGCTGATATCACCGAAATCTTCCAGCAAGGCCCATACCGTTTCAGCAGGGAAGTCGAGATCGCGGGCAACATGTACCTCTACCATGATGTTCTCCAATTTATTATTAAACAGCGGCGATCTTGCCTCATAATGGTTACAGTAGCCTCACCCGAACGGCTTAGTCAGAATTTCAACGTGAATGAGTAATACTCAGCGACTCGTTGCAGTAATATTGACGAATAATCACAACAGGTTTTCATCCCCATGATCAGTGTCGCTCCTCCCCGCCCGGTTCGCTTATTCAGCATGGATTCCGAAGGCTTCTGGGCTGTGCCAACAACCACCGGGGGGCTGAAAGCCTACTACCAGCGCTATGGCGCCAATCCTGACGACAACGATATTCAACTGCTGCACTTTCGCGACAGTGACGCCGTTGCCCAGTGGCGGACAGAATGGCCCGCATTGCGCGACGTTTTTCAGGACGCAATCGCAAAGGGGCAGCGTCCGGTCGTTGGCTTCAGCATGTATACCTGGAACGCCGCTGAATTTTTGGAGCTGATCGCTCTGATCAAACACGACTGCCCGCAGGCTCTATGTATCGCGGGCGGCCCCCACGTTCAACAGGCAGAAGACTATCTGTTCGACGATCCCATTGATGCCATTGCCCTGGGTGAAGCAGAAACCACCTTTCAGGAATGGCTGGACTGCTGTGACAGCAAAGAAGACTGGCGGAATATCAAAGGCCTTGCGTATCTGGAAAATGGCGGCATTCACAAAACAGCAGAACGTCCGCGTCGCATTAACCTGGATGAGCTGCCGTCGGCACTGGATGTTGTGCCACTCAGTGACGCCAACGGCAAACCGTTGTACGACTCGGTGTCCTACGAAAGCAGCCGAGGCTGTCCATTCAAATGCGCTTTCTGTGAGTGGGGCACCGGCGCTATCGGCTCGAAGATGTACCAGTTTTCCATGGATCGCGTGGAGCGGGACTGGCGAAAAATCGTCGCGGCAGGTATCAAGGATATCTGGCTGGCCGACTCCAACTTTGGCGCCCTGCGCGAGGATCTCGACAAAGCCAAACTGATCTGCGAGCTGAAAAGCACAACAGGCTTACCCAGTAGCTTCGCGACCTCCTGGTCGAAAAAACACAGCCCTCGGGTGCAGGAAATCGTCTTGCTCCTGCATGAGAACGGCCTGCTTCCGCACTATCAGCTTGCCCTGCAAACGCTCACGCCCAAGGCACTGGAACTGAGTAACCGCAAGAACATGGCCGCCAACAAATACGAGCCCATTGCCCGCGAAATGGCGACCCAGGGCGTGCCGATTGCTGCCGAGTTAATCTGGGGGCTGCCCGGCGACAATCTGCCGGACTTCGAGCGCAATCTCGACCAGTTACTGCAGGTATTCCCCAACCTGAATATCTTCGCCTACACCCTGTTACCCGGCACCGAGTTTTACGAAAAACGCGAGGAATATCGCATTGAGACCATTCCGGTGGCCGGCTACGGCAAGGCCAAAGGCGAGTATGTCGTGGCCTGTCACAGCTTCGACCGCGAACAGGGATTACAGGGGTATCTGCTGATTACCGCACACATGCTCTTCGCCCACGGGCATATTCTGCCTTACAGCATTCGCTATATAGCCCGGCAAGCCGGCGTCACGACCGCTACGCTGATGCGTCAGCTACTGCTCGCTGTATGCCGGGAATACGCCGAGCAACTGCCTGCGGTGAATCCAGGCGATGCACTGAGTGTTTACGAGGGCCGCAATCGTATTTTTACCGAGTCGCTACGTGACCCCAGCCGGCTTTATGACTGCCTTCAGCAGGTGATTGGCGACTATGTGACGCAACAGGCCAGCGACGGGCGCGAAATACCGCTGAGCGCCCGCCTGAGCATGGTTCTGGAACTGGACAAGGCCCTGTCTCCGCGCTGGGGCGCAGCACAAGAGCGGGAGGTCAGCTTCAGTTTCGATGCCAGAGCCTGCAAGCAGGCTCTCGATGAACTGCGCGACCCCGACGACGCCTGCTTCCGCGCCGGCCCTCAAACGCTGACAATCCGCACGCCGGGCGGCGTGGGCGACATCCTCAAAGAACCCGACGGGGGTGCCTGGCTGCGCGGCGAGGTACAGAAAGGCGCGGGGGCAGCCACTCCAAGACTTATCCAGCCGGGGCTGGAATCCCTTGCCAGAGAGGTGCACTGACCCTCTCGCTGAAGCCTTACAGCGCCGCCAGAGCCCCGCGAATTTTTTCGGCCTCGGCGGCCAGAGCTTCGGGCTCGGCCATGGCTGCACGAGCAAAATCCACATCCTGCATTTCATTGATCGGCACCAGATGCAGGTGGGTGTGAGGGACTTCTAAGCCCACGATTTGTAAACTTACCCGACGGCAAGCGTAGCTCTGCTTCAGCGCCTTCGCCAACTTGGCCGATACTGCCATCAAATGAGCACTGAGCTCCGCAGGCAGGTCATCCCAATGGTCGACCTCTTCGCGGGGAATCACCAGCAGATGACCGGGATGCATAGGCTGGATGGTCATAATCGCCACGCAGCGCTCGTCTTCCCAGACAAAATGCCCCGGCAGTTCGCCCGCAATAATCTTGCTGAAAATACTCGCCATGATGTTCTCCTTCGTCAAACGTCGATCAACGCCGAGAGCGTCGATTTGATTTCGGTTTCTATGGCTCCGCGACCGTCAAGCCGATATCGCCTTGCCAAGGCTGACCAATCCTCTTCGTAAAACAAGCGCTCAATACACAATGCGGAGACAAGGCGCCCCGCGCAGCAACGCTTGAGACTGGGCGCCGCCATTTCAAACGACAGTTGTCCCGCTGCGTAGCGCTGAAGCTGCCGCAAGTCATCACTGTCACTGAGTGCAGGTAACACCGACAGCAAGGCTTGTAACGCCTCCGGCGGCATCTCTGGGTATATCAAGCGAAAGCTGGTCAACAGCGATTGCGCAAACCGCTGTTGTTGCAAGACGAAGTCCTCACTCCAGCCCTCCCCCAATGCCAATGCGACCATCAATGAATAACTGCCACTCGCTGCATCCCGGCGACTGCCAAGATGCAGCGGTATAAACCTGGCCGAATGCCAGAACGCCACCACATCGGGCTCACAGGCAAAACTGGAACTGAGAAAGGCCATACCTTCCTCGTTCGCCTGCCGTGAGAGAGCCGCTAACAACGCCGACGCAACACCAGCGCGTCGCTCACCGTCGACCACGGCGATGCGATTGACACGCAGACTAGGACTTAAAAGATACTTGGGATTGCCCGTCTGAACAGCCAGTGTCTGCGCCAGTAAATGCCCTCTCGGACGACGCCTGCCAGCACAAGTTGCTTCGGCCAAGGTCTTGTCAAAGCCCCCTTCGACGAACGCCTGACAGACACCGACAATATTTTCGCCACGCCGCGCCACCCATATTCTGCCCGGCAGGTCGAGGAGGAATTGCAGGTCCTGGGGGGTGGTTTGGTAGTGAGCATCTAGCAGCAGACCATGCACCTGACGCAGTAATGACGGCTCGCGTATCAGGGTGTCCGGGTCGACAAGGTTCACCACCAACGGGTCGCTGCTTTGTGCCATCGCCACGTCAGCGTCAAGCAGAAACAGTCGGTTGAGACCGGCCTCAAGGGGGTCATCCTCAGCCCAGCGCAGCGGGCTGCGAAGGTATTCGCGGCGCCAGTGTGGACGGCGGCGATCCAGGCAGCGGCGAAAGCGAATATCGAAGCCACGCCCACTGCCCTCATACCCGTGTACCGTGCTCGCGAACACCAGCCGCGGATAGCGCTGCAGCAGCGTATCCAATAGGGTCAATGACAAATGTGCTGCTTCATCCACCAGCAACAAATCGGGTGTTTGACTGCGACTGAGCAATTCAGCGGGGGGCAGATACTCCAAACGCCCTTCCCGCCAGCTCAGCGCATGCTTTTCCCGCCGGGCATCGGGCAACGCGGACTGAGCGTGCCGGAACGCCGTCTCGATCATTCCCGGCCTTGCCGCGGTGATCACGATCCTCCGCTGGTCTCGCAGCAATTCCGCTGCCGCCAGCCCAAGCGCGGTGGTCTTGCCACGTCCGCGATCAGCGCGAATCAGCAGTGGCCGTCCGGCGCGCCCCTTAGCGGCGCGACATATTGCCTGTACGGTACGGCATTGATCCTCGCTGGGCAGCGTCGCCTGCCAGCTAGCCTCAGGAGTCGGTGGCATGTCAGGTAAAGGGGCCTTTTGACACCAGAGCAGTGTGTTCGACGCAGTCGGCCATTCCCGACAAAGACGCCGAATAAACGCCGAGTCATCAACGTCGAAGCCCTGATGCCGCATCGACGCCGCATAATCCGCAGGCCAGTCGTTCATTGGCGGACACAACAGAACGAGCAGCCCACCGGCACGCAGGGTTCCCGCCGCGGCAAGCCATTGGTTTAGCGATTGGTAGTGGTGAGCGTTAATAACCAACCAGTCAGATTCAATGCCGAGGCTTTCCGGCTTACTGGCGGGGCGCTGTCCTGCGATCGCCTCTGGAGCCAGCAGCAGTCCGTCCCCTTGACTCATAAGCACTTCAGCCATCGCCACGCCCCACGACTCTTCCCCGCTGAGCAACAGGCAGGCGCGATGCCCGGCAGCGCGAAGGGCTGACGCTAGTTGCTGGCAATAGCGTTGGAAATCGGCCGCGCCGGGCACTACTTCGCCCCGCTGGGATAGACCGGCGCTTCGCGCATATGCAAGTGCAGTAACAGACGATGATCCCGGCGATAGATATCCTGAAGTGGAGCATCGAGATACTGCTCAGCTAAAGCCAACAAGCGCTGGCGCAGCGATGCCTCCGATATCACACCCAATTTGACCGCCGAATCCATCGCGCCCTCCAGGCGATAGAGTACGGCGGGCGGAATATCCAGACCGGCGTGCTGATCGGCAAAAAATGCCTGCAAACGCGCCTCTAGCTCCTGTCGAAAAACGTCGCTGTCAGTCATGATGACTCCGACTTGAATTAGTTGAGCTCTCTTGCCGTTTGCACCAACACCCAGGGCACGACGACGACAGCCCACAGTTCCTGCTCGGCATCGAACCACTGCTGAGCGCGCGCCTCGTCCACCCGACTGAGATCACCGCTGCCAAGGTACTGCTGAATTTGCGTTGCATCGTCGTCGGCCATCGCTGCAGCCACCGCGATCAAATCCAGTGCAGGAGCGACTTCCAAAACTGCGCCCTGCGCGTAGAAGCGTTGCAACTCTCGCCAGTGAATCCGTGCGGTTTCACGATTAAGTTTGCCGAATAGCGAATCGTTGTCGGGAAGGTCAGTCATAGCAGCATTGGGTTCTCAGAAGATCAGACGGTGCGTCGTTATTTGCCCCAGTTCAACGCCCAAGGCTGCCGCCATTCTACCAGCGCTTCCTGCACAGCTCTATCGACAAAGCGCTGCCCCGATGAGGGCTGCTGACAAAACTGATAATGATGCCCTCCATAATCGAAACACAGGGCAAAGGCGTGCAGATAACAACGGTCAGCCTCGGTTTTACCGTAGCGCTCATCGCCCAGGATGGGCACACCGAGACTGCTCATGACCACTCGCAGCTGGTGAGTCTTTCCGGTATGGGGTTTCAGTAAATAGAGGCGCAGTCCCGGCATAACGGCACTGCTGATAAAGCGTGTACGGCTGGGGTTATCGCGGCTGCGGCTCAGGCGATAACTGCCGTTGCGCGCTTTCACGATATCGCCCACCACCAGCCCCTGCTTTTTTCGCGGCTTGCCGTCAGCCAATGCGATATAGAATTTCTGGACATGGCGCTCGCTGAACTGCGCTGATAACTGCGCAGCCGCGGACTTGTTCCGGGCAATCAACAGCAGTCCGGAGGTGGCGTCATCAAGTCGGTGAACCAGGTACAAGGCTTCATCACCGAGCTCATGCCGAAGCGTGTCCAGCAGGCTGCTTCCGCGCTGATTTCGGTGCAGGTTTACACCCGCGTGCTTGTCGATCAGATAGAAATCGTCGTGACGATACAGTAAGTCATAGCTCATGGATCAGGACAGCATTAACCCTTTGCCTGGCCGAGCTGATCCACTCTCTGCCCCATGGCCTTACGCAAGACGTCGATCTCGCGAATGAGCTCATCGCTGACGCCGGCAAACTCCATTTGCAGCGCCAGGGTTTCAAACTCAGAAACATCGCCTTGCTGAGCGTAGACATCCAACAACATCAGCTTCAAGGATTCCACGTCATTGCTGTGCAGCTCGGCCTCAAGAATACGGCGTGCTCCCGGAAGGTCGTTGAGCGACAAGCACGCTGCCGCCGCCGTCTCGGCATTGCTGCCTGGGGAAACGGATACCGCCGCCGCTCCGACTGGCGGCAATGTATTCTCCACCGAGATATCGTCCTCGGGCATCGCACTCAGCTCATCATCAACATCAGATTGTGTCGGCTCCGTGGCCTCGGCTACCGCGGCAGTATCCTGACTGCCACGCGTTCGGCGGCCATCAAGATCATCAAACACATCGTGGAAAGCATCCGGCGAGTGCTGCGGAGACGGCTCGGGAGGTTTCCCGGTGACGATCGACGCCGCCTGATAAGAAGCGACGGGGGCTTTGCGACCGCGTCGCCGCAACACCACCCACAATGCCGTCAATGCTGCCAGCGCCCACAGCCACCAGAGGCGCGCTGTTGCGCTATCGCTCTGCACCGCTTCGCTCATGACTGGCTCTGGCTCCACAACCGGCTCGTCACTGATCTCTGGCTGAGAAGCATTTGTCACTGTTGCAAGCTGATCTTGGCCAGCAATGCCTTCCGCTTCCAGCGAGGCGGCGGCTGCGTCACGCTCATCACCCGTCGCCAGCACCGGCTCTCCTCTCACACCATCCTCGGTAAGTCTATCGACAAAGCCGTCATTGCGCAGGGCATTCACTTCTCCCTGCACCTGGGCGTATTCCTGCTGAAGCCCCGCCAATCTCGCTTGAAGCTGCGCAAGGCGCGTAGACATCACTTCGATGTTCTGAGTGACCTGCTCAACTTCCTGGCTGACGGCAAGCAGTGACTCCGTCAGCTCAGCCGCGCGACCACCTTCACCACTCGTCGCCTGCGGCACGCTTTCAATCGCGGCCGCCTCAGTCTCGCTATCTGACGTTTGCGCCGCTTCGACAGCAAGCGCCTCTCCTGCGCCGCCTGACGGCGGTAAATCACGCGGCGGCAAGGCAGCCGACGGCAAAGCTGTCGCCGATGACAGCACCGAGCTTAGCCTGGCTGGATCGATATCCAGCGTGACGGATTCTTTGAGCAGGTGGCGAGCCTTGCGGATAAATGCTTCCGGATTCAGGGCATAAATCTGCTCCATCACGCGCTGCTGGTCACCTCCTCTCTCGCGCCGAAGTCTGGCCGCGATAGACCACAAGCTGTCGCCGCGCTGCGTCACATAGTGTGTGCTGGATGAGCTTATTGAAGCGCCGGTACGGGGCGTTATGGACGAACTTGAATAGGTCTGTGTCGGGGTTGTTGGCAACGCCACCGGTACATCTGCCTGGCTGGCGGTCAGCGGCGACTGGGGCGACGCAACGGATGTTGTGGGTAAGTCTAGCAACAGGGTGTATTCGCGATTCAGACTGCCCTGCGGCCAGCGCACACTCACAACAAAATTCAGGAAGGGTTCGGCAATGGGTTCTGCGCTGCTCAGATCGATCAGTGCCTGCCCTTGCTCATCACGGTAGGCGATTACCTGAATATCTCCTGGCTTCAGCCCCCCGATCACCGATTCGCTGTCTTCATCCCAGACCGGCTGAATACTGATCAGCAGTTGCTCCGGATCCAGCCCGTCCATACTGCGCAGAGGAATACGTGCCTGTAATGGGCTTCCAAGGCGAGACGCCAGCTCGGCGCTGCCAAGCCCCAGCGCCAGCGCTTCTCTGCTTACCATTGCCGCCAGACACAGTGGGAGTAATGCAGGTATCCGCGTGTTTTTCATCGCCAGTGCTCTTATCAATATCGCTGTATGCTGCGATCCATCTCTAGCCCGCTCCTGCTACCACCATGACACAGGGAAACACGAACTCCATCACAAATAAGTGTAGCCATCTTGGCAGCAACGCGCACACCCGGCAAAAGGTTTTAGACGCAAATGAGGAAATTTCATCGGGCGAAAACCACGTCTGCCCAATATTCGGGCAATCTGTTTAGCAATTGCCCAACTGTGAGCAAAACTTTTCCCCAGATTAGGTGAATAAACTTGTGGATAACGCTGTTCAATTCCGCCGGGAACAGCGCCATGTCGACGCTGCCGACACAAGGGTAAATTTTGATCAGTCGCGCAGCGTATGACCATAGCGGCTAATCATGACAATAATAATCACGGCCATGATTCCCGCTGCCCCCAAATAGGGATAGCTCGGCGAGAACTGGTATAGGAAACCGCCGGCCAAAGGTCCTGCCACAAATCCCAAACCCGCGATTGAGCCGAGCAAGCCAGCCAGCCCTCCCTGCTCATGCGACTCCACCACCATGGTTGCACTTGCCCCGTAAGCCGGTGCCGTCAACCCCATCCCAAAGCCGAACAGGCCCATGGCCGCCAGCAACATCCCGAGATTGCCGGAAAACGCCAACAGCAGGTAACCCATAAAACTGAAAGGCATACCGAGGAACAACAGCTTCATCGGTGGCCCGTTGTAGCGTTGCACAATCACAAACTGGGCAAACAGCATCGCCCCCGATGAGACGATCATCGCGGCGGAGAACCACTGTGCCGCTTCCACACCTTCGAGAGACAGCAGGTCCTGAAAATAGAAGCCCAGAGTCTGCTGCACCATGCCCAATAGCCCGTAGATGACAAAGCCGATCACAATGAACAATCGATAACGCGGGTCGAAATAGGACATTGCCTTAGGCTTGCGATCACGACTGGATTGATGTGGCGGCAATGCTGGCAGAAAGCGCCATACCGCCAATGCGACGAGTACCGATAGGAGCGCCTGCAAATATAAAGGAGCCAAGTAGCTGAAATGGACAAACCAAGCCAGCGCAGGGCCAAGCATTACCCCCAGTTGGTTGAAGGCCTGAAGCTTGGCCATGCCTTTCGCCCGCTGGCGGATTTCCGTCACATCAACCATATAGGCTGCAGAGGCCGGGTGCGCTGCCGACATCAGCGCCGCGTGTACCGCGCGACTGGCTATCAGCAGCAGATACAGCGCTCCACCGCCCATAATCGCGGTTAGCCCCAGCCAGGCAACACTGTTGAACAACAAGGTCCCTATCGCATAACCAAACAAGCCAATAATAATGACCGGCTTGCGCCCCCAGCGATCACTCTTGCGACCCCAGAATGGCGAGGTGATAAAGAAGACGAACGCCGTCAGTGCCGACAGCGAGGTAATCGCCAGCTCCTTGGGCGCCAGCTCGATATTGAGCAGCGGGATCTGCCAAATCATTTCATGCAGAGCAAGCTCCCGCCCCAGCATTGGCAGAATCGCAAACACTACGCTCTGGCCCATACCCACTGCCATCATCGCGGCATATAGAGAGATCATCGCCCGCCAATCGGAGCGTGGGGAGTGGCTGTTTGCGTTCAAGTCAGTACCGTCTTTTGTTGGGACATTCGCAGGCAATGCATGTCATGTCGTTGTCTACAGCGAGCCGCATCTGGCAGACTTCCTGCTTCATGCGGCTACAGAACAGCCAAACATTCTACACGCTGCGCGGCAACCACCACAAAAGGTAATACAAGATGACGAGGGTTCAGCAAGGACCACCACGTTTGCAGGCTTGGCTGAACCGACTCGAAGTGATGGGTAATCGCCTGCCTCATCCGGTGCTGTTGTTTATTCTTCTGAGCATCGCCCTCGTACTGCTATCGGCCCTGATGACCGCAACTCAGGTGTCGGCACAACACCCTGCCACCGGCGAGTGGCTGCACAGCCGTTCGCTGCTGTCCCGCGAAGGGCTGCTGTGGATGCTAAACAATGCCGTTGGCAACTTCACCGGCTTTGCCCCCGTTGGCCCGGTCATCGTAGCGATTATGGGCATTGCCATTGCCGAGCATTCGGGACTGCTGGCCTGTGTATTGAGCCGTCTCGCCCGCCGGGCATCGGAGCGCTACCTCAGTGCGGTGATCGTGTTTACCGGCGTTCTCTCCAGTATCGGTTTTGACTCTGGCTATGTGGTACTGATCCCCTTGGCAGCCCTTATCTTCAAAGCGGCGGGGCGCCCTCCGCTGGCAGGTATTGCTGCTGCCTTCGCTGGCGTCTCCGGCGGCTACAGTGCCAACCTGATGCTGGGGCCTGTCGATGCCATCCTCGCGGGTATCAGTACTGAGGCGCTGTCGCTGGTGGCCCCGCAGGCCGAAGTACTGGTCAGCGACAACTATTATTTCATCATCGCGTCGACATTCCTGATTACTTTTATCGGCGCCAGGGTGAACGACCATATTGTTGAACCGCGCCTTAGATCAAACACGGATACCCCTCTGGAACAGTCCACCGATGAAATCGCTAATCCCGCTGAGCGACGAGCACTTCGCTGGGTAGCCGCCTTTTCTGTCGCCTACTTAGCGCTGTTGATCAGCCTGGTGGCGTTACCGGACGGTCTGCTTCGCAACCCCGACGTCACTGGCATGGTGGCGTATCCACTGCTGAGGGGGATTGTGATTTTTATTGCGCTCTATGCTGGCATCGCCGGCATGTTATTTGGCTACCTCAGCGGCAAATTTACGCGTTCAAGCGATTGGGTCCTGGCGATGGAGAAAGGCATGGCAACGCTGGCGGGCTATCTGGTACTGATGTTCTTTGCTGCGCAGTTTGTCAATTATTTCGCGTGGTCCGGCATTGGCGCGGTAGTCGCCATCAAGGGCGCACAGGCACTGGCCGCGTTGCAGTTGCCCAGCACCGCTCTGCTGGTGGCCTTCGTGCTGACGACTGCCGCCATCAATCTGCTGATCGGCAGCGCCTCCGCCAAGTGGGCACTGATGGCGCCCATCTTTGTTCCCATGCTGTACATGCTGGGTATCGACGCAGCATCGGTACAGATGGCCTACCGGATCGGCGACTCCAGCAGCAACATCATTACTCCGTTGATGCCTTACTTTGGTGTCGTCGTAGCGTTTATGCAGAAGCACGATGAACGCGCAGGTATCGGCAGTCTGATGGCACTGATGCTGCCCTACTCTGTTGCCCTGCTGCTTGGCTGGACGCTGATGCTTAGCCTGTGGATGCTGGCGGGCTTGCCGCTGGGACCAGGCTAAGAGCCGCCACAAACAAAAACGCCGTCGCCAGCCTGCGGCCGCGACGGCGTGATCATCACTGCAGTCATTACTTTTTTGTCGATTCCTGAACCGCCGCACTCATTTCATCAATGTCGGCATGACGGACATCGGCGCCCTTCACCAGATAAATCACGTGCTCGGCAATATTCCGGGCATGATCGCCGATCCGCTCCAGTGAGCGCAGCGCCCACAAGACCTGCAGTACCGAAGAGATCGTGCGCGGATCTTCCATCATATAAGTGACCAGACTGCGCATCGCAGTGCCGTATTCGATATCGACAGCGTGGTCTTCCTCCGCCACTTCCAGTGCCTTGTCACTGTCAAAGCGGGCAAAGGCATCCAGTGCGTTGCGCACCATTCCCAGTACGTGGTCTCCGATATGGCGAATCTCCAGCACACTGCGCGGCAGGCCTCCCAGCTCACCCAGCTTAATCGCGGAATGGGCGACTTTGCAGGCCTCATCGCCCATGCGCTCCAGGTCACTGATAATCCGACTGATGGACAGTACCAGACGCAGATCCGTCGCGGCGGGCTGGCGACGAGCCAGAATAATGGTGCAGTCCTCGTCGATAGACAGTTCCAATGCGTTCACAATACGGTCGCCACGATCCACGTCTTCTGCCAGACCGCTGTCCTGACTCATAAAGGCATTGATCGCATCGGCAACCTGCTTCTCAACCACACCGCCCATTTCCAGCATGCGGGTTTTAATATCATCCAGCTCAGTGTTGAACTGCTGGGAGATATGATGCGCGTGCAGATCTTTATCTTTCATACTGTGATTCCTGCGACATCCGCCAACGTCACCACTCAGCCATAGCGGCCGGTGATGTAGTCCTCGGTCTGTTTATTATTGGGGTTGGTAAACAGTGTATCGGTGTTATCGAACTCGATCAGTTTACCCATGTACATAAACGCCGTGTAGTCAGACACACGAGCTGCCTGCTGCATATTGTGGGTAACGATCACAATCGTGTATTTGTCTTTCAGCTCGTAGATCAGCTCTTCGATCTTCAGCGTGGAAATCGGATCAAGTGCTGAGGCCGGCTCATCGAGCAGCAGAACTTCGGGCTCAACCGCAATGGTGCGAGCGATGACCAGACGCTGCTGCTGACCGCCGGACATGCCCAGTGCGTTGTCGTGCAGACGATCTTTCACCTCGTCCCACAGCGCCGCGCCGCGCAGCGAGCGCTCGACCACTTCATCGAGCACCCGTTTTTTGTTGACCCCCTGAATACGCAGGCCGTAGGCGACGTTCTCATAAATCGATTTTGGGAAGGGGTTGGGTTTCTGAAACACCATACCCACACGGCGGCGCAGAGTCGCGACGTCTACCGCACGATCATAGATGTTTTCGCCATCAAGACGAATACCGCCTTCCACCCGACAGGAATCCACCAGATCATTCATGCGGTTAAAGCAGCGCAGCAGTGTCGATTTACCGCAACCACTGGGACCGATAAATGCGGTGACCTTCTGGCGGGGAATCTGCATATTCACATCGAACAGGGCCTGTTTCTCACCGTAGTAAAGATCCAGGTTTTCGACCGTCAGCGTGATGTCTTCGTCATCGATATGCTGCTCGTTACGTGCCCGGCCCAGAGATTCAATATCAATCGCATGGCTCGCAGTGGCTGTTTTGTTGGTATCCATAATTTTTACCGTCATGGCGTGGCCAATTACATTTCCAGAGATTTGTATTTTTCGCGCAGGTGGTTGCGCAGTGCAACCGCACTGAGGTTAAGCAGCGCAATAATCACCACTAACAGCAGCGCTGTGGCATATACCAGCGGGCGCGCCGCCTCAACATTGGGGCTTTGAAAACCCACATCATAAATGTGAAAGCCCAGATGCATGAACTTTTGATCAAGGTGGAAGTATGGGAAGTTGCCGTCCACCGGCAGCGACGGCGCCAGTTTAACGACCCCGACCAGCATCAGCGGAGCGACCTCGCCCGCAGCCCGAGCGACCGCCAAAATCAATCCGGTCATCATCGCAGGGCTGGTCATGGGCAATACGACCCGCCACAGCGTTTCCGCCTTGGTTGCGCCCAGCGCCAGACTGCCTTCGCGCAAATTGCGCGGGATGCGTGCCAAGCCTTCTTCCGTGGCAACAATCACCACAGGCAGTGTCAGCAATGCCAATGTTACCGAGGCCCACAACAAGCCCGGTGTACCGAAGGTCGGCGACGGCAGCGCCTCGGGAAACAGGGCCTGATCAATCTCCGCCCCGACAAAATAGATAAAGAAGCCGAGACCGAACACCCCGTAGACAATGGACGGCACGCCGGCCAGGTTGTTAACGGCAATGCGAACGATACGGGTCATCAAGCCCTGCTTCGCATACTCACGCAGGTAAACCGCAGCAATCACCCCAAAAGGCGTCACCATAATCGACATAATCAGCACCATGATGACCGTGCCGAAAATGGCCGGAAAAATCCCGCCTTCGGTATTTGCTTCGCGGGGCTCCTCACTGAGAAACTCCCCGAACTTGGCGAAGTAGAACCCAACTTTATCCAGTGACGACATGGCATTGGGGCGATACGCCTGCACCACCGTCGATACGCGCTGTTCCCGACTTTGGCCCTGCGCGGTTTCCATCACAAAACTGTCGCGGTTCCACTGTGCATACAGCCCGTTCAGCTCTTTCTGCAATACCTTGTACTCGGCATCGAGCTCAGCGCGTTCGCTATCAATCTCAAGCTGGCGCTGCGCACGTTTGGCATCCGGCAGTTCTTCATCCAGTGCCAGACCACGCTCACGCAGGCGAAGCTTTTCCAGCCGGTAGTTCACTGCACCGATGGCCTTTTTCTCAATCCGTTCAATATCGTCATGGATCGCTTCAGCCCGCTCTATTCGCTGCTGAAAATCTGCCCATAAAGCGGCGTCATCGCTATATTCCTGACGCTGACCCGCTTCTTTAACCCCCCTCAAAAAGCCGTAGAAGTTCCCCCATTCACGGCGCTCCAGCACCACAGCATCCTCGGGAAATTCGGAATTTTTCAGGTAACGACTGAGCACCCAGCGAAAATCGGCGCCGCTGACATCGCGGTTACCGACCTTGACCAGCTCTCGCTGAATAAAAGAGTCCTCAGTATCCAGCACAAAACCCGCACTGGTCAGTTGTTCAATGGCGACTTCTTCGCTCTCTACCCTTTCCGCCATCACAATGGCCGATGAGCGTTCGGGAAGATCATAGCTGGCGACGAATACATCGGCAGGCCAGAAGTGGCTGAAGCCTCTCACTGCCAACAAAATCAGCAGCCCAATGACCGCCAGCGTGCTGACCGTCACAGCGGCAGCGTTGGCCCAGATCAGCGGTTCACCACCTTTGAACCAAGCCTTGATTCCCTGTTGTTGTTTACCTTGCAATTGCATCTTTTATCCCGCCCGATCAGAGGTTGCCATAGCGCTGTCTGAGGCGCTGCCTGACCGTTTCGGCCACGGTGTTAACGACAAAGGTGAACATAAACAGCACGAATGCCGCGAGGAAGAGCACTCGATAGTGACTGCTGTCGACTTCCGTTTCACCTATTTCCACGGCGATATTCGCCGCCAATGTCCGCATACCCTCGAAGATATTGGCGTCCATAATCGGAGTATTCCCCGTTGCCATCAGTACAATCATGGTTTCGCCAACCGCGCGGCCCATGCCAATCATCAGCGCGGAGAAAATACCGGGGCTCGCGGTGGGCATCACGACCCCCACCAGGCTTTGCCAAGGTGTGGCGCCGAGAGCCAGTGATCCATAACTGAGGTGTTTGGGAACAGAGAAAATAGCGTCTTCAGCGATAGAGAAGATGGTTGGAATCACCGCAAACCCCATCGCCACCCCAACCACCAGCGCATTGCGCTGATCGAAGGCAATACCAAGATCATTGGTCAGCCAGGCGCGCATATCACCGCTGAAGAAGGCACGTTCCATCGGTGCGCTCAGTTCGACACAACCCATCACTACCGCGATGACCACCGGCACCAGCAGCACCGGGTGCCAGCCGTCGGGCACGCGATTCCGCCAATCCGCCGGGATGCGTGACCAGCACCACGCGAACGCCAAAATCGCGACCGGCATGGCAATAAACACCGAGAACACCGCCGGGAGGTTGCGTTCAATGAACGGCGCCAGCCAAAGCCCGGCGAGGAACCCGAGGATAACGGTGGGCAAGGCCTCCATGAGTTCGATGATCGGCTTCACCTTGCGGCGCAGCGCCGGTGCCATGAAATAGGCCGTGTAGATAGCCCCGCAAATCGCCAGTGGCGCGGCAATCAGCATGGCGTAAAAGGCGGCTTTCAGGGTACCAAACGCCAACGGAGCAAAACTGTACTTCGGCTCGAAATCATTGTCTGCCGCCGAGGACTGCCACACGTAGTCGGGCTCTGGATAGCTTTCGTACCAAACCTTGCTCCACAACACGGACCAGGAAACTTCAGGGTGCTCGTTGTGCACAGCATACCGCTGGATAGTGCCCTGCCCGGATTCGACCAGCAGCGCATCTGCCCGAGGCGCGATAGCCAGGCCGGATACCTGTTTTGCGTCCAGGTCCTGACTCAGAAGCCGACGCTCGGATGTACTGTGGTATATGTCGAGGTGGCCGTCCCGACTGACACTGAGAAAGCCTTTCCGGCGATGTTCGGTAACCAGCTCGCTCGGCGTACTTTCCGCGTCAAAGCGACGGACGAACTGCAATCGATAACCGGTGTCGCGGCTGGCATCACGCACAACAAACCACTGACTGATCTCGCCCTTATCCGTGGCCGTCAACAGCGAGATCCCGCCCAGCAAGAACCGGGCATCAGTCAGACTGCCACCCTCTGCGAGACGTCCGCGATCGGTAATCTTCAGGCTGCGCATATCAATCAGCCGGTAATCGCCCTGCTGACTCAAAACATACAACCAATGCTGGCGCGGGCCGATCAACAGGTAGTCTGCGGGGACGTCCAGCGTCGGCAGTTTAAGAATCTCTTCTTCCAGCGTGACCTCCTCGGTAAGGAAGTCTTCTTCTTTGGTCCAGCGCCGCCCAACCAAGTGTCCATCGCTCACGCCAACAATCAGCAGCGCATCTTCACTGTCTCTAAGCGCCAGTTTGTCCAGCGCCGCCTCGGCAACCGCTACCCCGTCGTTACCGTAAGGGTAGCGCAGCAGCGGTGTAATCACGCGCTTGTCGCCGGGATAACTTACACGATAGTCGTGTTTAACAATCAGTACTCGACCGTCGTCCTGCCCCAAGGCAATAACGCGACTGTCTTCCGACTCCAGCGCGAAGCTGCGAATCGCCGAGGATAAAGGCAACTGCTCGCGCAGGACTTCGTCCCCATTCTGAGCATTGAAAAACAGGGCATCACCCTGACTGCCCAGGCGGAAGCCGATTTCCGTCTGCTCTTCGATCGCATGGTAAAGGGGGGCTTCGGTAACCGGCAGGGTAAACTGCTCTTCCAGCTCGATATCTGCCGATGTAAACAGAGGCAGAATTTCGTAGAGAAGATAGAAGAAGATCAACAGAATAGATAACAGCACACCGATACCACCAGCGGTGATCGTTGCGGTGGTCATCTTATCCTTAATATGCCGCCACCGGCGCTGCGCCGACGCAGCTGCCCGCACCTCGGATTGCTTCATACGTTTAAAACTCTGCTTCTGTGAATACGTGAAATGCTACAGCCACCGCATGTCGTCAGCGTGACAGCAATGCGAGGACACTGCTCACAGCCATCCCCGCATCAGTTGAGTCCGAGTTACATATCCAGCTTCTTGAGGATACGCTCTACGACACTCGCGGGCAGCGGCACATAACCATCTTTCACCACCACTTCCTGGCCCTGTTTAGACAGCACCATTTTCAGGAACTCGCGCTCAAGCGGAGCCAATGGCTTGTTCGGCGCCTTGTTCACATAGACGTAGAGGAAGCGCGAAAGCGGATAACTGCCATTGATCGCGTTTTCCGGGTTGGCGGCTACTGCGGCACTTTTGTCGCTCTTGGCAATGGGCACAGCACGCACACTGGAAGTGGTGTAACCGATACCGCTGTAGCCAATACCGTTAACCGATGTGGATACTGACTGAACAACAGAAGCCGATCCTGGCTGCTCGTTCACACCGTTTTTGAAATCCCCTTTACACAGCGCTTCACCCTTGAAGTAGCCGTAAGTACCAGATACCGAGTTCCGGCCAAACATTTGAATATCGCGCCCTTCCCAGGCGCCAGTCATACCCAGTTGCCCCCAGCGGCGAACATCATCCGGGTAGCCACATTTGCGGGTGCTGGAGAAGATCGCATCCACCTCGGCCAGCGTCATACCATCGATGGGGTTGTCTTTGTGGACAAAGATAGCCAGGGCGTCAATGGCCACCGGGACGGCCGTCGGCTTGTAGCCGAAACGCGCTTCAAAGGCTTCTATTTCCTTGTCCTTCATTTTGCGGCTCATTGGCCCCATATTGGACGTGCCTTCTGTCAGCGCCGGCGGCGCAGTGGAAGACCCCGCAGCCTGAATCTGAATATTGACGTTGGGATAGTTGCGCTTGAAATCCTCGCCCCACAGCGTCATCAGGTTTGCGAGCGTATCCGAGCCAACGCTGGACAGGTTTCCGGAAACGCCGGATGCTTTTTCATAGGTGGGCAGGCCCGCATCCACATCGGTCGCGGCACTGGCCAGTGAAGAAGAAAGGCCAATTACTGCAGCAATCAGGCAATTTTTGAGTTTCACCGTCGTCTCCCAAGTCATGCAAAAGGTCGTAGATTTAACACGGCCGTCATTTTATCGACGAAATATGACTAAATTGTTACAGGCAGCGTAGCTTTTATTACAGCGTTGTCACGCTGCAGATTCAGCCTTCGTTGCCAAGGATTTGGGGAACAGACAACTGAAGGTACTGCCGTTTCCGGGGTGACTGCGCACCCTCAGCTCGCCGCGATGTCGAAGCAGTACATGTTTGACAATTGCCAAGCCCAGCCCGGTGCCGCCGGTATCCAGCGAGCGACTCTGATCCACGCGATAAAAGCGCTCGGTCAAGCGGGGAATATATTGCGGTTCAATGCCAATACCGCTGTCCTGGACTTCCAGCACCGCATGACTGTCGGTCTGGTACCAGCGCAGCACAATGCGGTCACCTTCAGTGGTGTAACGGGCAGCGTTGACGGCCAGGTTAGACAATGCACTGCGTATTTCCGTCGCCTGCCCTTTCAGTACGATACTGTCGTCGCATTCTATTTCGATGCTGCGATCACCCTTCGCCGCCGCCAGCGCCTCTTCTCGGACCATTTCCAGCAGAGGTCGCAAGACAATACGATCCTGTTCTTTGGGCTTGGGCACCGACTCCAGTCGCGACAGCAGCATCAGGTCCTGAATCAGGTGATGCATTCTGCGAGACTGCTTCAGCATTTGTTCAATAGCACGATCCCAGCGCGGATTTTCGCCGCCGTGTTCCGCGAAGGTTTCGAGGTAGCCATTGATAACCGTCAGAGGGGTGCGCAATTCGTGGGATACGTTCGCCACGAAATCCTTGCGCATTTTTTCAAGGCGATAAGTCCGGGTGATATCCCGGGCAAACAGCAGGCGATTACGCTCGGCAAAGAAGCTGATACTGATACTCAGCTGAATGTCTGCATTCACCGGGGAGGCCATTTCCAGCGGTGCCCCGTATTTTTCGGCCTCGTAATAGCCGACAAATGATGGCGCACGAATCAGGTTGAGCAGCTGGAGGCCGGTATCGTCCTCTCGCCGCAGCCCCAACAACTCCGATGCCGCATCGTTACACCATTCGATATTGCCCTGATGATCGAGCATCACCACCGCGTCAGACATGGACGCGAACGACGCTCGCAGATAATCAATCATGGCCTGCAAGCGATCGTGATCCCCCGTCGCCTGCTTCTGCATATCATAAATGGTATCGAAAATTTGACCCCACATGCCTATCGCCTCTGGCGGCTCCGTCCCGGAGCCTCGGTATAGCCAGTCGCTCAAACGTTGAAGCTGCCAAAGCAGCCAGGTGCAGATTCCCGCGGCCACCACAAACACCGGCCAGGCACCCAGTTCGAACGCTGTCGACAGAACCGCAGCAGCTGCCAGCGGCAGCATGACTCTGACCAGTTCCGTCTTCCAATCGTAATACCGCATGAACCGGCGCTATGCGCTGACTCCTGTTGCTGAAAAGCGGTAACCGGTGCCTCTTACGGTCTGGATAAGCTGACCAAAATCGCGGCTGTCTGTGAGAAGTGCCTTGCGCAGTCGACGGATATGCACATCCACCGTGCGCTCTTCGACATAGACATTGGTGCCCCACACCTGATCAAGAAGCTGTCCACGGCTGTAGGCACGCTCCTGGTGGGTCATGAAGAATTTGAGAAGTTTGAACTCTGTCGGCCCCATATCGAGAGGCACGTTATCGGCAAAAACGCGGTGACTGGCGGGATCGAGGCGCAGGCCATCCACATCGATACTCTCTTCCTGGTCGGGCGTGCTCACCCGGCGCAATACCGCCTTGATGCGGGCCAGCAGTTCGCGAGAGGAAAAAGGCTTGGTGATGTAATCGTCAGCGCCAACGTCCAGCCCCTGCACGCGGTTGTCTTCATCGTCTTTGGCGGTGAGCATGATAACCAGCATATCGCGAGTCAATTCCTCACGCCGCAGGCGCCGCAGCAACTCGATACCGCTGGTGACCGGCATCATCCAGTCGAGCAGCACCAGGTCTGGTCGCTGATCAACAATAATGCCGTGAGCTTCCTGGGCATTGGCTGCCTCCAGGCAATCGTAGCCCGCAAGTTCCAAGCCTACGCGAATCATTTCGCGAATGGCTGCCTCGTCATCGACGATGAGGATGGTCTTGGTTGTCGTCATGCTTGTCCCTTTAACGCCGCCTAAGTACTTGAGCCTGCATTTAAACGGTCTTTAATGACAATTTTATGACAAGTCAGTCTAGTCGAATACGACGGTTTTATTGCCGTGAACCAGTACCCGGTCTTCCAAGTGGTTACGTAAGGCTCTGGCAAGCACTGACTTTTCCACATCTTTGCCGAGCCGAACCAAATCATCTTTGCTGTGGCGATGTGACACTCGGATGACATCCTGCTCAATAATTGGCCCTTCATCCAGCTGTTCTGTCACATAGTGACTGGTCGCGCCAATCAGCTTCACACCACGGTCATACGCCTTTTGGTAGGGGTTGGCGCCAACAAACGACGGTAAAAAGCTGTGGTGAATATTAATCATTCGACCGGCGTAGGCTCGACAGAATTCCGGGGGGATAATCTGCATATAGCGAGCGAGGACGATACAGTCCGCTTCGTAAGCCGCTGCGAGCGACTGGACTTTCTCATGGGCAGGCGCCTTGTTATTCGGGTCGACTTGCACGTGTTCGAAGGGAATGCCGTGCCACTCCACCATACTGCGTAGGTTTTCGTGATTGGAGATAACACAGGGAATGTCGCAATACAGTTCACCACTGTGCCAGCGGTGCAACAGATCAGCAATGCAGTGGGAGGCGTGGCTGGCCATAATCACCACGCGACGGCGGCGTGCCGAATCCACCAGTTCCCACTCCATCCCGTATTCTTCGGCAATGGGACGGAACGCTTCCCTCACCGCATCGGCTTTCATGCCCAGCGACTCGGCGGTAATTTCATTGCGCATGAAGAACCAATTGCTGTCGGCATCAGAATGGTAATTGGCCTCGGTCAGCCAGCCCCCCTGTTCTGCCACAAACTGGCTGACACGGGCAACAATCCCGACGCGATCGGGACAACTGGTGATAAGGCGGTAAGTGTGCTGCATGGTAATTCTGTAAACCTTACTAAATCAGACTTTATTCAATATTCCGCGCACGGCCTGAGGCAGATCTGCGGGCAGCACCACGGTTTTGGCGTTGCCAGATGCCGACAGCTCTTTGAGCGCCTCGGTGTACTTTTCGCCCAGCAGATAAAGCACTGGCAGCTCATCGCCCTTCACGGCGTTGGAGACCAGTTCGATCGCCGTCCCGCTGGCTTTGGCCAGTACGACTTCGGCCTGGGCATCGCGGCGAGACGCCTCAAGACGCCCTTCTGCTTCGAGGATCGCAGCCTGCTTCTCGCCTTCCGCCTTGGTCACAGCCGCCCGCCGTTGACGCTCGGCAGCGGCCTGCTCTTCCATCGCGCGCTGCATCGTCGGAGAGGGGTTAATGTCCTGAATTTCAACCGTCTTCAGGGTAATTCCCCAGTCGGCAATATCATCGGAGATCGCCGCTTTTAGCTTGGCTTTAATCTGATCGCGGGACGACAGTGCCGAGTCCAGCGACATCTCACCGACAATCGAGCGCAACGCCGTCTGAACGAGATTCTGGATGGCGATGTTGTAATCCTCAACGCCGTATACCGCTTTCTCTGGCGATACGATGTTGATGTAGGCGACAGCGTTAGCAATGATCACCGCATTATCTTCGGTGATCACTTCCTGTGAAGGGATATCGAGCACGATATCCTTGGTCGTGATTTTGTAAGCGACCTGGTCAACGTAGGGAATAATGAAGTTCAACCCGGGATTCAGGGTGCCGTGGTATTTTCCCAGACGCTGCACGATGTGCTTATAGCCTTGAGGGACCGTCTTAACGCCCATCCCCAGCGTTACGATTACCAGAACCAGCAACGCGCCGGTAACAGCCAAACCATCCATTGTTATCTCTCCTGAAGTAGTGGGATTCGCCGAGTTGGCGGAGCGAATCAGTCCGCGGCGCCGAAACGCGCATCCAGTGGGCGGACGATCAGAGAGTTCCCTGACACATCTTCCACAACAACGCGGTCACCCACGGCAACCGGCTCGCGACAAATGTACATCCACTCATCGTTTCCCAATACCGGGATACTGAAACGCACAGCGCCTTCGCCATGGGAACCGGCACGAATCACCATGCCTTCCTGACCGACGACCTGCTCTCTGGACATGCCCGAGAGGCTGCGGTTTTTCATGCGTGGATGAACAAATTTGAACCAGAGGAAAAGATCAAACGCCGACAGGCAGGCCCAGATCAGCAACTGAATACTGAAGTCCAGAGGCACAACCGCCGTAATGAGGCCGACGGCGATCGCACTGGCGCCAAACCACAGCATCACGAAACTCGGTACAACGGCCTCGCTGGCAACCAGCAGCAGACCGAACACCATCCAGTGCCAGTATTGAATTGTGTTATTGAACCACTCCATCCCTGCCCCTTTTGCCTTGTCACGAACGCAGGCACTATTTAGCCACGATCAGCACCAATAGCAAGCACACAGCGGTAAAATTGCGCGGAAACTCATTGGTCACAGCCAGCAGAAAGGCGCAAATTCCGGTACAATGCGCTCCTTATCGGAGAGTAGCCAAACCATGTCTGTACCACCGGCCATATTCAGCCATCGCCCCTATTGGGCCGAGTGCTTCGGCACAGCCCCGTTCCTGCCGACGAGCCGGGAAGAAATGGATGCGTTGGGCTGGGACAGCTGCGACATTATTATTGTCACCGGCGACGCCTACGTCGACCATCCCAGTTTTGGCATGGCAGTCATCGGCCGCACCCTCGAAGCGCAGGGCTTTCGCGTTGGCATCATTTCCCAGCCCGACTGGCAGTCGGCCGAGGCGTTCAAAATACTGGGGCGCCCGAACCTGTTCTTCGGTGTAGCCGCCGGGAACATGGACTCGATGATCAATCGCTACACCGCAGATCGCCGCCTGCGTCATGACGACGCCTACTCGCCCGATAATGTCGGTGGCAAACGGCCTGACCGAGCGGTGATTGTCTACTCTCAGCGCTGCCGTGAAGCGTTTAAAGACTGTCCGATTATTATTGGCTCCATTGAGGCCAGCCTCCGGCGTATCGCACACTACGACTACTGGAGCGACAAAGTTCGTCGTTCCATTCTGATGGACGCCCGCGCCGACTTATTGCTGTACGGCAACGCTGAACGAGCCATTATCGACCTGGCCCACCGCCTTTCCCGCGGTGAATCGGTGCAGGAAATTCGTGACCTCCGAGGTACGGCCTATATTTCTGATGGCGTCCCTCAAGGCTGGCAAGTCGTCGATTCCAGCAGCGTAGATCAACCGGGCAAAGTCGATCCGATCACCAGCCCCTACATAGACACCAGCGCCGACCCAGCCTGTAAAACCGAGCAGCAGAATGCCAAACAGGCTGACGCAGAAGCGGTGCAGACCGTTACCCTGATCGATCCGCGCAGCGCCCGGCAGGAACGCGATACTGAACACACCGTCATCCGCTTACCGGATTACGAGACCGTAAAAAAAGACCCCGTCAGCTATGCCCACGCCGCTCGCGTACTGCATCTGGAAACCAATCCGGGCAACGCCAGGGCACTGGTGCAACGACACGGCGACAAGGACATCTGGCTGAACCCACCGCCGATTCCGCTTACCACGGAAGAGCTGGACTGGTTGTTCGAACTCCCCTACCAGCGGCGCCCTCATCCGAAGTATGGCGATGCTCGCATCCCCGCCTACGAGATGATCCGGAACTCCGTCAACATCATGCGGGGTTGTTTTGGCGGTTGCAGTTTCTGCTCAATCACCGAGCATGAAGGGCGAATCATTCAGAGTCGCTCTCAGGAATCCATCGTCAAAGAAGTCGAAAAAATCCGTGACAAAACCCCCGGTTTTACTGGCGTCATTTCCGATTTGGGCGGCCCCACCGCCAATATGTGGCAACTCACCTGCAAGAGTGAAGCGATAGAAAAACGCTGCCGTCGCCTGTCTTGCGTATTCCCCGGCATCTGCAAAAACCTGAATACCGATCAAACGCCATTGATATCTCTGTACCGCGAAGTCCGTTCATTGGAAGGCGTTAAAAAGGTGTTGATCGCATCAGGCTTGCGCTACGACCTTGCGGTGGAAACCCCTGAATACGTCAAAGAGCTGGTCACTCATCACGTGGGTGGCTATCTTAAAATCGCCCCGGAACATTCCGAAGACAGCCCGCTAAGTAAAATGATGAAGCCAGGCATGGGCAGTTACGATCGCTTCAAAGCGATGTTCGACAAATTCTCAAAGCAAGCCGGTAAAGAGCAGTACCTGATTCCCTACTTTATTGCCGCTCACCCCGGCACGCGCGACGAAGATATGATGAACCTCGCGCTATGGCTGAAACGCAATGGCTTTCGGGCTGATCAGGTACAGGCCTTCTACCCCTCACCGATGGCCAATGCCACGGCGATGTATTACTCCGGCAAAAACCCACTGCGCAAAGTCAGCCGTCGAAGCGAAGATGTCTTCAGCGCGAAAGGGCTTAAACAGCGTCGCCTGCATAAAGCCTACCTGCGTTATCACGACCCCGATGGTTGGCCAGCGCTGCGTGAATCGCTTCTCAAAATGGGACGCCGGGATTTAATCGGCTACGGCAAGAAGCATCTTGTTCCACCCAAGCAACCGGCTAACTGGCAGCCCAAGAGCGGCAGGAAAGGCAAAATCCTCACCCAACATACGGGTTTGCCTCCGCGAAAACGGCAATAAAAAATTCATTTTATCCCTTGCAAAAGGCTTTCTATACCGCTTCAAGCTGTGTATATAATGAGCTTGCTGGCTATAGATGCAGCTTGGTTTTATGTAAAAGCACCACGAAGTCGTTTTAAGTACCTCGTTCTGTTTCATAACTACCCTGCCTATCTCAGCTCAAGCCATCCAAGGCAAACTTACAAAACGAGGTTTTAAACATGTCCAGAAGCACTGGTAAAGTAAAATGGTTCAACGAAACCAAAGGTTTTGGCTTCATTGAGCAAGACTCTGGCCCAGATGTGTTTGTACACTTTAGCGCCATCAATGGTTCAGGCTTCAAAACCCTGGCCGAAGGTCAAGCTGTAGAGTTTGACGTGCAGAGCGGCCAGAAAGGCCCGCAAGCTGCCAACGTAACCGTTATCTAAAACGGCTGAGCAGGCAGCCGGTTGCTGCCTGCTTTCTTCCCCTCCTCAAAAGTATCACTCCGCAAAACCAACACTCCCCGTTGGCGCCAACTTCCTTTTAGTAGTTTAATTCTGAACTGATATCGCATCGGCACGCACAGCGCTGCATAACCTTTCTGGGAATGTTATGAAAAAAACCATCATCGCCACCCTTTTTCTCTCCACATTCAGCTTGGCGTCGCACGCCGGAAACTTTCGCTACGCGATCGACTACAGCAAAGCGATTGAGAACAGTCGAAACGAAGGTGGCGCACAAGGTGTTGAAGTGTCCGCCGCGTGGCATCCGGATGTTGCCTTTAACCAAAGCGGCCGGTTCAGCTTCTATGTAGACAGCCAGCTCGGCGTCTTTGAATCAGACGCAAGGCGCGACAAGGGAGACAAAGCGATGATCCTTTCAGTGTCGCCCATGCTCAGACTGGAGTTATTCCAAATTGATGGACGGCGCGTTTTTGCTGAAGCCGGCATTGGCGCCAGTTATTTATCTGAAGATGTATTTGCCGACCAGCTCTACTCAACACACTTCCAGTTTCGCGACCGTCTAGCACTCAGCGTAGAACTTGATCAGGCCGGCGTGCATCAACTCAGCTTGAAGCGAACCCATTATTCCAATGCCGACATCGACGAGCCCAACCCCGGCTTTGACACCTGGTCGCTGTCTTACTCCAGAGCTTTTTAAATCCCGCCCGTCATTTCGTGTGCCGCAGATACCAGCAATAGTGAATCGGTTTACTGCGGCGCTTGAAATCCTCGTCCAGCGACCACTGGCAGCGGTCTTCCACTGCGTAGCGCTCGCTCAGAGATACATCCAATTCAAAGCCACGCTTGTTGGTCGAAAAAATCAGCAAACCCTCTTTCGATAAACAGCGCATAGCCTGTTCAATCAGCCAAGGATGATCACGTTGGGTATCCAGCACATCGTCCATACGCTTTGAGTTGGAAAAGGTCGGAGGATCCAGCAAGATCAGATCGTATTCGTCTTCGCAGGCCTCCAGCCAGCGCCGGGCATCACCCTGCTCGGTGCGGTGACGAATTTCACTCAATCCATTCAGCGACAGGTTCTGACGAGCCCAGCGAAGGTAGGTATGCGACATATCTACCGACATGGTATAGCGCGCACCACCCAGACCAGCGTGTACCGAGGCGACGGCGGTATAACAGAAGAGATTCAGAAAGCGTTTACCCTTTGCCCGAGCAGCAATGTCGAGTCGCACGGGGCGGTGGTCGAGAAACAGCCCGGTATCCAGATAGTCGTGGAGGTTGACCAGCACTTTTGCCTGCCCCTCCCTCACTTCCAGTGTTTCGCCTTTTGGCGCACGCCGCTCGTATTGCGCACTGCCTCGCTGACGGCGGCGCTCCTTCAAGGCGATTCGCTCGACAGGCACCTCGAACACTTGGGCACAGGCATCCATCACTTCGCTGAGGCGCTTCTGCGCCGCATTATCGTCGACAGACGACGGCGCGGCATATTCACTGACGTGAACGGCGTTGCCGTAACAATCCACCGCTACCGCATACTCCGGCATATCGGCATCGTAGACCCGATAGCATTCAATACTTTCACGCCGGCGCCACTTCTCCATGCGCTTCAGGTTCTTGCGCAGCCGATTGGCAAACATTTCCGCACCAGAGGACAGAGGTTTGCTTACCGCAACCGGCCCCTCCCCACTGGGATCATCGACCCGATATTCCGGCAGACAGTGAAACAGCAGCAACTTGCTGGGAATGCTCGCATTCAGAAGCTGATATTGCCGATAGCTGCGCAAGCCCATACGCTTGCCCAGGTCGGGATTGCCGGTAAATACGGCGGCCTCCCAGCCGTTAAAGTCGTCGCGTAACGCCTGCCCCAAACGCCGGTATAAGTGCAGCAATTCGCCCTGCTCGCCAAGCCGTTCTCCGTAGGGCGGATTGCAGATCACTAACCCCGTCGCCTGTTCGCCCAGCGATGAACGGCTCAACGCAGATAACTCTTTGCGGCTGACGTTGACCACTTCAGCCAGTCCCGCCCTGCGGATATTATCCCGCGCCTGATCGAGCACCTTGCCACTGGCGTCAAAGCCACGAATAAGGGGCCCCTGCCGTTGTAATGCCTTTTGCTGAATAGCGCGAGCTTCGTCCAGCAATGCCGACCACAACTTCGCATCGTGGCCCCGCCACGCCGAAAAGCCCCAATAAGAACGGTGCAGCCCCGGAGCAATATTCATGGCCATCATGGCCCCTTCGATCAACAGCGTGCCACTGCCACACATCGGGTCCAGCAAGGCGCCACCTCGACTGGCAATGCCTGGCCAATCGGCGCGAAGCAACAATGCCGCGGCAAGATTTTCCTTCAGTGGTGCAAGCGCACTGCGCTGTCGATAACCTCGCCGGTGCAGACTCTCACCCGATAAATCAATCGCCGCCAACACCTTGCCCTTTCGCAGTCGGACATGCAGGCGAATATCGGGCTGCTGCTTGGCAATAGATGGTCGGGCAAGACCGGCATCCTGAAAGCTGTCAACGACGGCGTCTTTGCACCGCAGCGCGCCGAAATGGCTGTTGCGAATATCGCGGCTTCGGCCCGCAAAATCTACCAACAAGGTGGCGCCTTCGGGAATATGCTCATGCCACGGTACAGCCCGCAGACCGCTGTAGAGCGCATCGGCGGTATCACCACTGAACTCCGTTAGAGGCAGTAAAACCCGGTTGGCGAGCCGCGACCAGAGACAAAGTCGATACGTTGTCTCAAGGCTCGCCGCCACCCTGATAGCGCCAACGGTTTCTCCGAGATGGCTGGCACCGAGAGATTGCGCTTCATCAGAAAGCAGGCCTTCAAGACCTTTGGGACAACTCAGTATCAGGGACTGCATATGACTCACCAAAACCCATCCGGGAAATAGAAAATGCTTGAAAATTTACGCCGCAACAAGTGCTTAGCTACTTATTCACCAGCCATCTAAAACTGCGCTTCTTTAGACGAAATTGGTCTTCGCAGCAATTATGAAAGTTTGCTTACATGAGGGTTCGGTTGCTGTTCAGCTGTCATAACAGCAACACCGGGTCACCGCCCTCAGCTTTTGTCCATCGTAACGCGGCGGTGAGTACACGTTGAAAAATGGAGGCATCTGCCCTATGAGAAGACAGAAACGCGATATGACCGAGCGCGCTTACCAACGTGGTTATCAAGCGGGTATTAGCGGGAGAAACAAGGAGAACTGTCCCCACACCCAGGAGCAACTCCGCCAACAGTGGCTGACCGGCTGGCGGGAAGGCCGAGGCGACCACTGGGATGGTATCGACACCGCCACCGCGCTCGAAAAGCAGCAGGCGTTTCACTGATTGATCCCCAGCAACAACAGCCAGTTCTGTGGCTGTAGCACTCCCAAGGGCCCGCACAACTGCGGGCTTTCTTTTTTCCGCAAGCGCTAACCGCGAGATCGACGCCCTCGCCCCGCAGAACGCGGCACGCGACTTCCCCCCTCAACCGCTTCCTGCACCGGCACCGACATCCCCGCCATCGCGTAGACATCGCTCACCTCGTTTTCGGGCAACTCAATCCACTGGCCTACCTTCACCTTGGACGGAATGAAAACATTGCCGTAGCGAACTCGCTTGAGTCGATTGACCTGCAAGCCCTGAGATTCCCACAAACGCCGAACCTCACGGTTGCGCCCTTCCATAATGACCACGTAATACCAGTGGTTGATGCCCTCACCGCCGCCATCAACAATATCGGTGAAGCGAGCAACACCGTCTTCCAATTGAACACCATCAACCAGTTGCTGAAGCATGTCGTCAGAGGCATTCCCCATCACCCGGCACAGGTACTCGCGCTCAATGACCGTCGAGGGGTGCATCAGCTTATTAGCCAGGTCACCATCGGTAGTGAACAGCAGCAAGCCGGTGGTATTGAAATCCAGCCTCCCTACGCAAATCCAGCGCTCACCGTTAAGGCGTGGCAGGCGATCAAAGACCGAGCGACGCCCTTCCGGGTCTTTGCGGCTACAGATTTCGCCTTCAGGCTTGTTGTAAAGCAGTACACGGGGCTTGGTGCTGCCCGTATCCAGCTTGACCGGCTTGCCATCAAATACGATGCGAGCAGTTTTGTCGACGCGATCACCAAGGGTGGCTGTTTCACCATTCACCTTGACACGCCCATCGGCAATTGCCCGTTCCATTTCACGACGGGAACCAATCCCGGCTCGAGCCAGTACTTTCTGTAACTTTTCGTCTTCAGCACTCATTCGTGCGGTTTCTCTATCATTGTGTCGTCCTCATCGACGAGTGGCATTTCGGCTTCGGCTTCGGCTTCGGCTTCGGCTTCGGCTTCGGCTTCGGCTTCGGCAGTGTCTTGCTCCGCCCCAGCAGACGCAAGCTGATCTTTATCAAATTCCAATTCGGCGTTCAGCGAATCCAGGTCGGCAATTTCCGCGAGACTGGGCAGCTCATCCAAATTGCTCAGATTGAAGTAGTCCAAAAATTGGCGCGTTGTCGCATACATGGCGGGGCGACCCGGCACATCTTTGTGCCCGACGACTCTCACCCATTCGCGTTCCAACAGGGTTTTGACAATATGTGAGCTGACGGCCACTCCACGGATTTCCTCAATATCGCCCCGCGTAATGGGCTGGCGATAAGCAATCAGAGCCAGCGTTTCCAGCAGCGCACGTGAGTAGCGTTGAGGCCGCTCTTCCCACAGCCGCCCAACCCATGGCGCCAATTCTTCGCGAACCTGGAAACGGTAGCCACTGGCAACAACTTTCAACTGATAGCCCCGCCCTTCGCAGTCGCGCTCGATTTGCGCCAGCGCGTCGCGGATATCGGCGTTCGCCGGTCGTTCGTCCTCGTCAAACAGCTCACTGAGCTGAGCAATGGTCAGCGGTTTACCCGCGGCCATCAGGGCACCTTCCAAGATTTTCTGTAATTGCTGTGCGTCGATCATCATGTGCTTTTGGCTTTCACGTGAATAGGAGCAAAGGGCTCAGACTGCACGATTTCAACGAGCGACTCTTTGATCAATTCCATAATGGCGAGAAAAGTGACGACCACACCGAGCCGCCCCTCTTCGGGTTTAAACAGGGCCACAAAGGGCACGAACTGATCGCCGCTCAGGCGTGCAAGCACTTCTGACATGCGTTCGCGGGTTGAGAGCTTTTCCCGCTCGACCTGGTGGCTGACATACAAATCAGCCCGGCGCAGTACTTCACTCAATACCAGCATCAGCTCTTTGAGGTCGACATCGGGCTCCTGGCGCACTTGGCGCAGCGGCGGTGGCTCCACATTCACCAGATGCGTCTCCCGCCCGACACGAGGCAGCTCATCGATATTCTCTGCGGCCTGCTTAAACCGCTCGTACTCCTGCAGGCGCTTGATCAGTTGCGCTCTGGGGTCTTCCTCGTCATCTAGTTCCTCGCTGGAGCGCGGCAGCAGCATACGCGATTTAATCTCCGCCAGCATGGCCGCCATCAACAGATACTCCGACGCCAACTCAAACTGCATGGCGTTCATCATATTGACGTACTGCATGTACTGCTCGGTAATTTGCGCGACGTTAATCTCGAGAATATCCAGATTTTGGCGCTTGATCAGATACAACAGCAGATCCAGCGGCCCCTCGAAGGCTTCGAGAAAGACTTCCAGCGCCTCAGGCGGGATATAGAGATCTTTCGGCAACTCAGTGAGGGGTTTGCCCTGCACAATCGCAAAGGGCATTTCGCCCTGCTGAGGCTGCTGGCGCAGGGCTTTCAGGCTGACGATATCCATCGCCTGCTGTGCGGGCGCAGGACGCGGCGGAACGTGCAGCGTTTCCGCCACATCTACCTCGTCACTCATAGTATCGCCCTGATCCTGCACGCCTTGTTTCCGTTTTAATCGCCCAAGGGCGCGATTATACGGGGAAGTCGCCAACGGTCACAGCGCTTCCTCAAATTGACTGACATCTCCCAGTCCGCGACGCACAATCACCGGCACATCATCTACCAGATCCACCACTGAAGTGGCTTCCATTCCGCAATAACCCCCATCGATGACCAGGTCGAGCTGGCTGCCAAGCGTATCGCGAATATCGTAGGGGTCGGTCATTGGCAGCTCATCGCCGGGTAGAATCAGGCTGACACTCATCAGCGGCTCACCCAGTTCGGCAAGCAGGTCGAGGCAAATCTGATTATCGGGCACACGCAGGCCGACACTCTTCCGCTTAGGGTGATGCAGGCGTTTGGGCACTTCCGGGGTAGCCCGCAGAATGAACGTGTAGGGGCCGGGAATCTGATTTTTAAGCAGGCGAAAGGCCGAGTTATCGACACGGGCATAGTTGCCCAACTCCGACAAGTCTCGACACATCAGGGTGAAATTGTGCTTGTCGTCCAAGCGACGAATACTGCGAATACGCTCAAGTGCTGCCTTGTCCCCCAGATGACAACCCAGGGCATAGGCCGAATCCGTGGGGTAAGCGATGACGCCTCCTTTGCGCACAATATCAGCGGCCTGCTTGATCAGCCGGGCCTGGGGGTTTTCCGGGTGAATCTGGAAAAATTGACTCATGTAACTCCTTCCTATTGCGCCATCCAGCGCTGCCACACGGGGCGACAATTTCCTAATACAGCGCTATCACAGCCGAGATCGGACCACTGACTCAAGTGGTGGAAATCACTGCCCGCAGACGCCTCAAGATCAAAAAAACGACATAACTCTCGCAGGTAGACCAGCTCTGTTTCAGGCGGCCGCCCGTTGCAAACCTCCAGTCCATCGCCCTTCAGCTCAGAAAACTCAGCCAACAGTCGTCGCAATTTGGCATTGGTCATTTTGTAATGCAGTGGGTGCGCGATCACAGCCGCCCCACCCGCCTCGTGAATCCAGGGAATAATCTTGTCCAGTGAGGGCCACATGGCCTTCACATCGCCAATTTTCCCCGCGCCGAGATAGCGATCAAAGGCATCATTCATTGAACTGACGACACCGGCATCAACCATCTGCCGGGCAAAATCCGGACGACCAACAGGACGACTGTCTTTCACTTTATCGCGAATCACCGCCAGCGTGCCGGTAATCCCTTTTTTTGCCAAACGCCGATCGATTTCCTCAGCACGACTGTCGCGCGCCTCCTGTTGAGAGCGCATCGCCGACGCCAACCCCGGATGCTGCGCATCCATACCCAAGCCCAGCACATGAATATTGACACCCTGCCAATTGCAGGAAAATTCGGCGCCGGTAATCAACCTCAGCGCCGGCTCGCCCAAGCCTTCAAGCTGCGAGAATGCGTCGATGCTGTCGTGGTCAGTAATGGCCAACAGTTCCACCCCGCGCTCCTGAGCTCGCTGCACCAGCTCCAGCGGACTGAGGCTGCCATCAGAGGCGGTAGTATGGGTGTGCAAATCGACTATCAAGAAAAACTCCTGTCATGGACTATTGATGCGAGGGCTCGCCTAGTGATGCCGGAGGAAAATGGTTATAGTGATTGCCGCGCCGACGGCGCCCCGCTTTCCCAAGACCTAAATATTTGCAGCAGGATTTCTCATGCCTCAGCCGGCCAAGGGCAAACCACGGCATAGTGCCTTTACCAATCTGATTTTCAACATTCTGGTGCCGACGCTGATTTTAACCAAGTTCAGCGATGAGGGCTCACTCGGACCACAACTCAGCATTGTCATTGCACTCGCCTTTCCGCTGAGCTTTGGCACCTGGGACTTTATCCAAACCCGTCGTGCCAATGTGTTCTCGATTCTCGGTTTTGTCAGCACACTGCTGACAGGCGGCATCAGCCTGTTAGAACTCGACCCTCAATATATTGCCATCAAGGAAGCCAGCATCCCGGGGCTCATCGGTTTGGCAACGCTAATCTCACTATACACGCCATACCCCCTTATCAAAACGCTGTTATTCAATGACGAGGTTGTTGACACGGAGCGCGTCAACCAGGCGCTGGACGAGCACGATGCTCACGCCAACTTCGAGGTTGCGCTGCGCCGGGCCACATACCTGCTGGCCTTTTCGTTTTTCCTGTCGGCAACATTGAACTATATCCTTGCCAAGGTACTCCTAGTTAGCCCTCCAGGCACGCCCGAGTACAGCGCCGAGCTGGGCAAAATGACCGGCCTCAGCTTCCCGGTTATCGCCCTCCCATGCACGGTGGTGATGATGGCCGCCCTGTTTTATCTCATGCGACGGGTGCGCCAGCTCACGGCACTGGAACTGGAACAGATTTTTCGCCTACATCAGGAATAAGTATGCTTTACGCCATCATCAGCGAAGATATCGACAACAGCCTCGAAAAACGCTTGGCCGCACGCCCGGCACACTTGGCTCGACTGGAATCCCTGAAAGACGAGGGCCGCTTGGTTCTGGCCGGCCCACATCCCCATATCGACAGCGAAAACCCCGGCGACGCTGGCTTCAGCGGAAGCCTGGTGGTAGCCGAATTCAGCAGCCTGCAGGACGCGCAGCAATGGGCCGATGCCGACCCCTATATAGAGGCTGGCGTCTATGCCCACGTCAAGGTAAAGCCCTTCAAGAAGGTTCTGCCCTGAAGCCGGCAAAATTGATCTAATTCAATGGCTGGATTACTCTTGTATGATTAATGCCTTACAGCAATTTATTAAAGTGGAAATTACTGTGAAAAAACCGATGCTCTTCGGCCTGCTGGCAATGCTTTTAGCTGGCGGCGCCTATGCAGAGACTCGCTACATCAGCGATAAAATCTATGTGCCGCTGCGTGTGGGCGAAGGCAGCAAATACCGGATCGTCCACCGCGGCCTGCCCAGCGGCACGCCGCTGGACCTGCTGGAGAACAACGAAGACAGTGGTTACGCCAAAGTCCGCACCCAAGGCGGTGTTGAAGGCTGGCTGCCGTCGCACTACCTGGTCAGCACACCGGTTGCGCGAGACCAACTGAAAGCCGCTGAAACACAGCTTGCCAAGCTCAGCGAGGCCAACAAATCACTGCGCGACAAGCTCAACAGCAGCACCGAGAGCACCGAGAAATCCTCTGCAATAATCGGGCAGCTTGAAGAAGAGAATGCCGCGCTTGCCAATGAGCTTGAAGAGCTCAAGCGCATCTCCGCCAACGCCATCAAACTGGATAGCGACAACCGGCGCCTGCTCGAGAGCAATCAAATGCTGAGCAGCGAAGTCGATGTCTTGAAAACCGACAACGCCCGCCTGCGCGAGAATAAAGAGAACGAATTCTTCCTCAACGGTGCCTTTGCGGTATTGATCGGTGTAATGATTGCCCTGATCGCTCCGCGCCTGATGCCGAAGCGTCGCTCGGAATGGGTGTAGTGAACTCCGTCAAACATCGCCCAGGCCGATTCGTCTGGGTACTGCTCGCACTCACCCTGCTTGCTCCTCACAGCCAGGCCAACGACTCACAAACTGTCAGTAACCCCCTTGCCACGCTGCACACCAGCAAGGGGGAGATCGTCATCGAACTGCTCGCTGACAAGGCACCGATTACCGTTGCCAACTTCCTTAATTACGCCAAATCCGGCTTTTACGACGGCACCATTTTCCACCGTGTGATGCGCCGATTTGTTGTTCAAGGTGGCGGCTTTACCGTCGATATGGTGGAAAAGCCCAATGGCGAACCAATCGTCAATGAATCCAAAGCCAGCGGCCTTCGCAATGACCGCTGGACCGTCGCGATGGCTCGCACCGACGATCCCAACAGTGCTCGTTCGCAGTTCTTCATCAACATGCGCATGAACCTCTCGCTGGATGCCCGCGCAGGACGCGACGGCTATGCGGTATTTGGCCGAGTCATCGAAGGCCAGCATGTTGCGAGAGATATCAGCAATGTCCGCACTCATCGCCTTGGCGACTACGACGACGTACCCGTTGAGAACGTATTACTGGAACGCGTGACCATCACTGAGGCAAAAGAGGCTGCCGCCGCACCATGACTGCCCTGAGCATCAACCTGAACAAAATTGCCCTGATCCGCAACTCTCGGGACACTGAATACCCCAGCGTTATCGAACATGCCCAGCGCTGCATTGATGCCGGTGCCGACGGTATAACCGTGCACCCTCGACCGGATCAGCGTCACATTCGCGCGGATGACTGTTATGCCCTCGCCGAGATGCTGTCGGTTGAATTCAATATCGAAGGCAACCCACTCGCGGCACCGATGAAGAGCGACCGCCAGGGCGTCAGTGATTACCCGGGCTTTTTAGAGATTGTCCGCCGTACTCGCCCGGCTCAGTGCACTCTGGTCCCCGACAACAATAGCCAACTGACTTCGGATCACGGCTTTGACCTGACACGTGACGGTGACATGCTCGCCCCCATTATCGGCGAACTGAAGTCACTCGGCTGTCGAGTCAGTCTGTTTATGGATCCGATTGAAGAACAGATCCGCCTGGCAAGCGATATCGGCGCCGACCGCATCGAGCTTTATACCGGCCCCTATGCCGCTGCCTATGGTCGCGCAGAACAACATGAGGTACTCACAAGATTTACCGAGGCCAGCGTAGTTGCTGCCGACTGCGGCCTGGGATTAAATGCCGGTCACGATCTGAACCTGCACAACCTCGCCACCTTTAAAACTGCCATGCATGAACTGCTGGAAGTCTCTATTGGGCACGCCTTTACCGTCGATGCGATCGAACTGGGACTGGATGCCGCCATCAACGCGTATCTCGCCTGCCTGCGCTGAGCGGGTAAACAGGCGCCAAGCGACCCAAAGAAAAGGCAGCAGACTGCACACGTGCCGAACAGGATAATAAGAAGGGGAAGGAAGAAATAATGGGGTGGCTGACGGGGCTCGAACCCGCGACAACAGGAATCACAATCCTGGACTCTACCAACTGAGCTACAGCCACCATAGAGTGAGATTTCCCGCAGTTAAATGGCACGCCCGACAGGATTCGAACCTGTGACCGACGGCTTAGAAGGCCGTTGCTCTATCCAGCTGAGCTACGGGCGCAACAAGCGCCAATGAGTTACGAGAAATGGTCGGGGTAGAGAGATTCGAACTCCCGACATCCTGCTCCCAAAGCAGGCGCGCTACCAGACTGCGCTATACCCCGATTAACGTGTAACTCATGCCCCGCTACAGGAGCTGCGCATGATACGCAGCCGCCCCAGAGGCGTCAACAAGTTTAGCAAAAAAAACACGCCCTCTTCCTTGGCCTGTCGATTCACGGCGTGCGACAATAACAGCCTAATTTCAATCATCTTTTTTCGGAGAATGACCGGGATGGCGGCACAGATTCTGGACGGCAAAGCACTGGCGGCAAGCTGGGAACAACAACTCGCTGAGCGGGTGTCAGTACTCAAGGAAAAGTCCGGCGGCAAAACCCCGATTCTCGCCACCATTCTGGTGGGCGACGACCCCGCCTCTGCGACCTATGTAAAGATGAAAGGCAACGCTTGCCGACGCGTCGGCATGGACTCCATGGCGGTTGAGATGCCATCGAGCACCACGACCGAAGAACTCCTGGCAAAAATCGACGAACTGAACAATGACCCCAACGTTCACGGCATTCTCCTGCAGCACCCCGTACCCGCCCAGATTGATGAGCGCGCCTGTTTCGACGCGATTGCCCTGAGCAAAGACGTCGACGGCGTCACCTGCCTCGGCTTTGGTCGCATGGCGATGGGTGAAGAGGCCTACGGCTGCGCCACGCCCAAGGGCATTATGCGCCTGCTGGAACACTACAACATTGAGATTGAAGGCAAGCATGCTGTTGTCGTTGGCCGCAGCGCCATCCTTGGCAAGCCGATGGCAATGATGCTGCTCGAAGCCAACGCCACCGTGACCATCTGCCATTCCCGCACACAAAACCTGCCGGAACTGATCAAACAGGCCGATATTATTGTGGGCGCAGTGGGCAAGCCGGAATTCATCAAAGCTGACTGGATTAAAGACGGTGCCGTCGTAGTTGACGCTGGCTACCACCCCGGCGGGGTTGGTGATATCGAATTGGCACCTCTCGCTGAGCGCGTAGCCGCCCTCACCCCGGTACCCGGTGGCGTTGGCCCGATGACCATCAACACCCTGATCTTCCAGAGTGTTGAATCCGGCGAAAAAGCCCTGGCCTGAGCAACGCATCGTGGCAAAGCGACAACGTAAGCCCAAGGTCATCGGTCCTGGGCAAAAGGCCGCTCGCGGCATTCTGATCGGCTTTATGCACGGCCTGTTTGCGCTGACGCGCAGCGTGCGCTTTCAGAATGCCCCGGAGATTGAAAACCCCTGCGTGATTGCCGTGTTTCACGATGAGCTGCTGCCCCTGTGCAACTATTTTGCACACAGCAATGCCAACACCATCGCCTCGCAAAACCACTTCGGTTACGCCATTGGCAAAGCGCTAGAGCGCTATGGCTACACCGTGGCATTGGGCTCGCCCAGTCGCGGCGGTCGCGATGCCTTCTTTCAGCTCCTTCGGGGGGCCAAAAGTGCCTCGGCAACGGTATTCACTGTTGATGGCTCGCGGGGACCTAGGCACGAAATGAAGCCCGGCGCGGTGGCACTGGCACGCAAAACCAAACTTCCGCTCTACCTGATGCGCGTGGAATATCGCGGCTGGCGCATTGCCTCTACCTGGGACAAGTTCAAGGTACCCTATCCCTTCGCCAAAGTACGCTTTTACTGGGAACAGTTCCCGCTAGAGGATTACGCCAGCGAGGAGGACGTGGAAAAGATCACGGAGGATGCCGGACAACGCCTGCGAGACCTGCTGGCAGACGACTATCGGGCCGCCTCCTGAATGCAATTAAAACGCTGGCAGAAGATATTGGTTCTCAGCAGCTACGCGGCGGTCATTGCAGCGTTGTCGCTGACACCTGCCAAAGAAATGCCCACGGTTGATCTGTGGGACAAGCTCCAGCACTTCTTCGCCTATTTTGTCTTTATGGTGCTGGCCTATCCGGTTGCCGACAGGCTCAGCCACAAGCTAATGCTGGCCATCGCGGTCATGGCATACAGCGCGCTGATGGAATTCGGGCAATCGCTATCACCGGGGCGCAGCCCATCGGGCCATGATCTAGTGGCTAACAGCCTTGGCGTTATTGCAGCACTGCTGGCATTGGAAGTGATCGCCGCGCTATGGCGGCGATATCGTCGTAAGCGCTAAGTATTCAGCTGCGGCGCCAAGTCGTCCCTTCACGGCTGTCTTCCAGTACGACCCCCTGATCCAGCAGCGACTGACGGATTTCATCGGCCCGGGAAAAATTGCGGTCTTTCTTGGCCTGCGCGCGCTCGGCAATCAGCGCCTCAATCTGCTCTCCAGCCAGCTCTCCCTCACCACCGGCCTGCAAAAAGGCCTCTGCCTCACAGCCAAAAATGCCCAGCACCGCGCCCAATGAGCGCAGCAGCTGCGCCTGCTCAGCCAACACTTCGGTGTTGCCAGCCGCACGCGCATTGTTCATCTCGCGCACCAGGTCAAACAGCACAGCCAGCGCCTCTGGCGCCGCAAAGTCATCGCACATCGCCGCGTCGAAGCGGCGCACCGTATCATTGTCCTGAGGCAGTTCTGCATAGGGCGTTGGCGCGGTCAGCGGCAGGCCTTTCAGGGCATGGTAAAAGCGCTCCAGATTCTGGCGGGCAATCTGCAGGTTGCCCTCTGAATAATTTATCGCGCTGCGGTAGTGGCTGGAAATCAGGAAATAGCGCACCACCTCCGGGTGGTACTTGTCCAGAATTTCACGAATAGTAAAAAAGTTGCCCAGTGACTTGGACATTTTTTCGTTGTCCACGCGTACCGCGCCAGCGTGCATCCAGGTGTTGGCGTAAGGTTTTCCGGTGGCCGCTTCGGACTGGGCAATTTCGTTCTCGTGATGCGGGAATACCAGATCTGGGCCGCCGCCGTGAATATCAAAGTTATCCCCCAGGCAGCAGGTGGACATGGCCGAGCATTCAATATGCCAACCGGGCCGCCCCTCGCCCCAGGGCGAAGGCCAGCTCACCTCACCCGCCTTGGCCACCTTCCACAGCGCAAAATCACGCGGATCTTCCTTGGCTTCGTCTACGGCAATCCGCGCACCGGACAACAGTTCTTCGGGGTTCTTGCCCGACAGCTTACCGTAGCCCTCAAAGCGGCTGACACGGTAATACACGTCACCGTTACTGGCCGCATAGGCATAGCCACCGTCAATCAGTTTGTCGATCATAGCCAGAATATCGCCGATATGTGCGGTGGCGCGCGGCTCGGCATCCGGCGGCGCAATCCCCAAACGCTCGGCATCTTCGTGCATGGCATCGATAAAACGACTGGTCAGCGCGGTGTAATCTTCACCATTCTCATCGGCGCGGCGCAAAATCTTGTCGTCGATATCGGTGATATTGCGCACATAGGTCAGATCAAAACCCTTTGCCCGCAGGAATCGACTGATGACATCAAACGCCACCAGAACCCGCGCGTGCCCGAGGTGACAGTAGTCATACACCGTCATTCCGCACACATACATTTTGACCACGCCCGGCTCGATGGGGGTCAGAGGGGCTTTCTTGCGGCTCAGGGTGTTGTAAATCTGGATTGTCATGCTCTTCACTGCGGTTCGGCCACCCAAGGGCGGCGGATGATATTGTTATACGATGCGCGCACGGCGGCGGACGCTGCCGCCCGCCGCCATTCAGTTCTGCTCGGCTTTGCCCCAGCTGTCTCGCAGGGCAATGGTGCGATTAAACACCGGCTTGTCAGCGCTATGCTCATAGCGGTCGGCAACGAAGTAGCCGGTGCGCTCAAACTGGAAATGACTTTCCGGCACGCAATCTGCCAGACCCGGCTCAATCCAGCAGTTTTCTACCACATCCAGCGACTGCGGATTAACGTGAGCCATAAACTCCTCACCGCCACGATCCGGCGCTTCATGGTTGAACAGACGGTCATAGCAGCGCACGGTCGCCTGGCGCCCTTCACTGGCGGATACCCAGTGAATAACGCCCTTGGGCTTGATGCCGTCGGCGGGGTCTTCGCCCAGGGTATCGGGATCGTAGCTGCAGTGCACTTCCGTGATGTTGCCGTCGGCGTCTTTCACCACTTCTTCGGCCAGCAGCACGTAGGCATTGCGCAGGCGTACTTTCTTGCCCAGCACCAAGCGCTTGAACTTCTTATTGGCTTCTTCGCGGAAGTCGTCGCGCTCGATATACACCTCGCGGGTAAACGGCAGCACGCGCTCGCCGAGATCATCGCGATTGGGGTGCCCCGGCGCCGCCAGTTGCTCGACCTTGTCTTCGGGGTAATTGGTGATAACCAGCTTCAGCGGCTCCATCACGCACATCGCGCGGGGCGCATTTTTATCGAGATCATCGCGAATCGCATGCTCCAGCATCGCCATATCGACAATACCTTCACTGCGCGCCACACCGACCATTTCACAGAAATGCCGCAGCGACGCCGGGGTGAAGCCACGGCGACGCATGCCGGCAATGGTCGGCATACGCGGGTCATCCCAACCCGCCACCACGCCTTCATCCACCAGCGCTTTCAGCTTGCGCTTGCTGGTGACGGTGTAGTTAATATTCAGCCGCGCAAACTCATATTGCTTGGGCTCACAGGGCACCGGCAGATTGGCAATGAACCACTCGTACAGCGGGCGGTGATCCTCAAACTCCAGCGTACAGATCGAGTGGGTAATACCCTCAATCGCATCGGACTGGCCGTGGGTAAAATCGTAGGTGGGATAAATACACCATTTATCGCCAGTCTGATGATGATGCTGTTTGCGAATACGGTAGATAATCGGGTCGCGCAAATTGATATTGGGCGAGGCCATATCGATCTTGGCGCGCAACACCTTGGCGCCCTCGTCAAATTCGCCGTTCCGCATACAGCGGAAAAGATCGAGATTTTCCTCCGCACTGCGGTCGCGGAAGGGACTGTTTTTGCCCGGCTCGGTCAGCGTGCCGCGATACTCGCGCATCTGCTCGGCACCGAGTTCGCACACATAGGCCTTGCCCGCGGTGATCAAGTGCTCCGCGTACTCGTAGAGCGTGTCGAAATAATCCGAGGCATAGCGCACATCGCCCGACCATTGGTAACCCAGCCAACGGATATCCTCTTGGATGGCGTCGATATACGCCTGCTCTTCCTTGGCCGGATTGGTGTCGTCAAAGCGCAGATGGCAGCGCCCCTCAAACTGTTCGGCCAGACCGAAATTCAAGCAGATGGACTTGGCATGTCCAATATGCAGAAAGCCATTGGGCTCCGGGGGAAAGCGGGTAACCAGCTCACCCGTGAGGCGCCCGGCCTCAATATCCTTGCGAATCAGGGTACGCAGGAAGTTATTACCGGCGACGTCGTGCTCACTCATTGAATCGTGGTTCTCTTTTGGTTCAGCCCATCCGCCGGGGAAGGGACGCGTCAGAATTGCCATGTTCCGGGGCCTGGAGTGCGCGCGGAACGCCACTCGGTTTCGCCGCCAGAGCAAAAGCCGTATTATAGCGGCTTTACATTCTGCTTATAAGCGAGATCGACGCAAATGGTTATCTTTAAAACAAATTTTGGCGACATCAAAATTGAACTGGACTTCGACAAGGCGCCCAAGACCGCCGAAAACTTCAAGCAATACGTCGAAGAAGGCTTCTATGATGGCACCATTTTTCACCGCGTGATCGACGGCTTCATGATTCAAGGCGGCGGCTTCGAGCCCGGCATGAAACAGAAAGCCACCCGCGAGCCGATTGAAAACGAAGCCGACAACGGCCTGAAAAACGACCTCGGCACGCTAGCCATGGCCCGCACCATGGACCCGCACTCTGCCAGCGCGCAGTTCTTCATCAACGTAAAAGACAATGACTTCCTGAACCACAGCGGCAAAACCATGCAAGGCTGGGGTTACGCGGTATTTGGTAAAGTCACCGACGGCATGGACGTGATCAACCAAATTAAAGGTGTTCGTACCACCAGCGCCGCCGGCCACCAAGATGTGCCCGCCGAAGACGTCATCATCGAAAAAGCGGAATGGCAAGACTAAGTCATGCGCTGTCTGTTTATTTCAGACTTGCATCTGGAAGAGGAACGCCCGGCCATCAGCCGGGCGTTTTTCCATTTCCTGGAGCACGACGCTGCCAACGCCGATGCGCTGTACATTCTCGGCGACTTTTTCGAGAGCTGGATTGGTGATGACGACAGCAGCCCACTGATTAGCAACGTCAAACAGGCCCTCAAAACCCTGCGCGACCGAGGCTGTGCCCTGTACTTTATGCACGGCAATCGCGACTTTCTGGTGGGACAGGATTTTTGTGACAACGTCGGCGCCACACTGCTGAGCGATCCAACGATTATTGAACTGGACGGCGAAGCGACACTATTAATGCACGGCGACAGCCTGTGTACCGGCGACGCCGAGTATATGCAGTTTCGGGAAATGGCCCGCTCCCCCGCTTGGCAGCAACAGGTTCTGAGCAAATCGCTGAACGAACGTAGAGCGCTGGCAAAGCAATTGCGCATGGCCAGCAGTGAGGCCAATAGCAACAAGGCCGAAGACATTATGGATGTCACTCCGGCAGAAGTACTGGAGCAACTGCGTCAACATAACTGCCACCGGCTTATTCATGGACACACTCACCGCCCTGCCCGCCATGCACTGACACTGGACGGCAAACCCGGCGAAAGAATCGTGCTGGGCGATTGGGATCAGCGCGGCTGGGTACTGGAAAGCACACCGGGCAAACTCGAACTGCGCCATTTCCCGATCGACGCCAAGAGCGACCAAACGGCGTAAAGCGCTAATCTAGGCAAATTCAGGCAAGGCAAATCAGGCCGCGCACGGCGGCCCACTGTGAAAGCGGAATGCCGTGTCTGCCGATTCGATCAGCTCCTGCTCTCGCTGCCGAAAAACCGCAACCCGCTCGTCAATCGGCTCTCCGGCATAGGCTGCGGCCAGGGTCAGATAGTCTTTGAAGTGCCGAGACTCAGACTTCAGCAGCGACAGATAAAAATCTCGCAGCTCACCGTCCAGATGGGGCGCAATTTTGGCAAAACGTTCGCAACTTCGCGCCTCAATCAGTGCGCCGCAAATCAGAATATCAATCAGCTTGCCCGGATCACTGCTGCGCGCTAACTCGCGCAGACCATTGGCATAGCGAGACGACGACACATGCCGGTATTCCACGCCACGCTTTTTCATAATCGCCAGTACCTGCTCGAAATGCCGCAGTTCTTCGCGGGCCAGCCGCGACATTTTATTGAGCAAATCCAGCTTATCGACGTAGCGAAACATCAGATTAAGGGCCGTTCCCGCCGCCTTCTTTTCACAGTTGGCGTGATCAATCAACAGCTCTTCCGGATGTTCTAGAGCGGCATCTACCCACGCTTGCGGCGTTTCGCAGGGGAGAAAATCGAGAACTTCGGAAATATCGATTGCCATAACACCGGTGCCTGAGGGAAGTACAGATTAAAAGAGAGCGCGAGTATACCAGTGTCCACGCACGGGCTCAGCCTTCCTGTTTTTGAATATAGCGCCCGATATAGCGCTCGTAGTGGGCTTGCGAGAGCAGGTAAAACTCACGATCAATGGCCTCGCGGATCTGCAGCAGGCTTTGGTCCTGCCAGGCCGCATCGACCAGAAAGCCGTATTTGCGCGGCTCTTGAATCTGCCCCGCCCCGGCCCGCAGCAATTGAAACAACCAGATATGCGGCGCTTTCTGCGCGGGATAACGCACCCGCTGCACATCCAACTGCCAGGCCAGCAATTCGGCATTCACAATGTGCAATTTGTCTTCCATTACTTGTACCAGAAAACGGTCCAGGCGCTGATCGATACTGCGCTTTTGCTCCTGACTGTAGCTGTTCCAGTTAATCACCTCGTGGCAAAAACGCTTACAGCCCCTGCAGACATCATCGCCGATACCCGTCGAACATACGCCGATACAGGGGGTTGCCACACGGCCAAGCAGATCAGACAAAAGACACTCCAGAGGGATTTACCGCAGCCGCAAAGGGTAAGTGAGACCACCGCCTCAGACAAGCCCTCCGAGCGTTCCGGCAAACCTTAACCTGAGTAGGGTTTTTAAGTATACTTGCCACCCCATTTCGCATCGATGACGGGCATCGATAGCCCCGGCCTCCGGCGATCCCGGACTACGGGTACCGAAACTGAAGAGAGGAGTTAATTGTGCTAGAAGCCTATCGCAAGCATGTTGAGGAGCGCGCAGCGCAGGGTATTGTCCCCAAGCCCCTGAACGCTGAGCAGGTCGCCGGTTTGGTTGAACTGCTGAAAAACCCACCCGCCGGTGAGGAAGCCACGCTGCTCGACCTGATTTCCAACCGCGTACCACCGGGTGTTGACGAAGCCGCCTATGTAAAAGCAGGCTTCCTGTCTGCCCTTGTTAAAGGCGAAGCAAGCAGCCCTCTTATTTCCAAGGAAGAAGCCGTTAAACTGCTGGGCAATATGCACGGTGGTTACAACATCGCAACGCTGGTCGACCTGCTCGACGACGCGGCTCTGGCTCCTCTGGCCGCCGAAGAGCTCAAGCACACCCTGCTGATGTTCGATGCTTTCCACGATGTGGAAGAAAAAGCCAAAGCGGGCAACGAGCACGCTAAAGCGGTCATGCAAAGCTGGGCCGACGGCGAGTGGTTCACCAAGCGTGACGACGTGCCGGAAAGCATTGTTAAAACTGTCTTCAAAGTTACCGGTGAAACCAATACCGATGACCTGTCTCCCGCTCCCGATGCCTGGTCGCGTCCCGACATTCCGCTGCACGCGCTGGCAATGTACAAAATGGAGCGCGACGGCCTGACGCCTGACCAACCCGGTCAAATCGGCCCCCTCAAGCAAATTGAAGAACTGCAGAAAAAAGGCCACCCCATCGCGATGGTTGGCGACGTTGTGGGCACGGGCTCTTCACGTAAATCTGCCACTAACTCTGTACTGTGGTTCTTCGGCGATGATATCCCCGGCGTACCCAATAAGCGCGGTGGCGGTGTGTGTATCGGCGGTAAAGTCGCTCCAATCTTCTACAACACCATGGAAGACGCAGGCGCGCTGGTTTTTGAAGCCGATGTAGAACAGCTGAACATGGGCGACGTGATTGAAATCCGCCCCTACGACGGCGTGATCAAAAATGTTGAAACCGGCGAAACGGTCAGCACTTTCGAGCTGAAGTCCGATGTACTGCTGGACGAAGTACGCGCTGGCGGCCGTATCAACCTGATTATCGGCCGTGGCCTGACTGCCAAGGCCCGCGAATCTCTGGGTCTGCCCACCTCTGACTTGTTCCGAGTACCGGCACAACCCGAAGACACCGGCAAAGGCTTCACCCTGGCGCAAAAAATGGTGGGTCGCGCCTGCGGTCTGCCTGAAGGCCAAGGCGTTCGCCCCGGCACCTACTGTGAGCCGAAAATGACCACCGTGGGTTCTCAGGACACCACTGGTCCGATGACTCGCGACGAACTGAAAGACCTGGCCTGCCTCGGCTTCTCTGCCGACCTGACCATGCAGTCGTTCTGCCACACAGCGGCATACCCCAAGCCCGTGGATATCGACACCCAGCACACCCTGCCCGATTTCATCATGACTCGTGGCGGTGTATCTCTGCGCCCCGGTGACGGCATCATCCACAGCTGGCTGAACCGCATGCTGCTGCCCGACACCGTAGGTACTGGTGGTGACTCGCACACCCGCTTCCCGATGGGTATTTCTTTCCCCGCGGGTTCCGGTCTGGTTGCGTTCGCAGCAGCGACCGGCGTCATGCCACTGGATATGCCCGAATCCGTTCTGGTTCGTTTCAAAGGCAAAATGCAGCCCGGTATCACCCTGCGCGATCTGGTTCATGCCATCCCCTACCAGGCGATCCAAGACGGTCATCTGACTGTTGAGAAGAAAGGTAAGAAGAACATCTTCTCTGGCCGTATTCTCGAAATCGAAGGCTTGGAAGGTCTGACCGTTGAGCAGGCCTTTGAACTCTCAGATGCTTCTGCTGAGCGCTCTGCGGCAGGCTGTACCATCAAGCAAGGTGTTGAGGAAATCTCTGAATACCTGCGCTCCAACATCACCCTGCTGCGCTGGATGGTCAGCGAAGGCTATGGCGATCCGCGTACTCTCGAGCGTCGCGCCAAGAAGATGGAAGAGTGGCTGGCCAATCCGAGCCTGTTGCAGGCCGACGCCGACGCGGAATACGCAGCGGTTATCGAAATCGACCTCGACCAGTTGAACGAGCCTGTGGTCTGCTGCCCGAACGATCCCGACGACGCCAAACTGCTGTCAGAAGTGGCTGGCGACAAGGTTGACGAAGTGTTCATCGGTAGCTGCATGACCAACATCGGTCACTTCCGTGCGGCCGGCAAACTGCTGGATGCGCATAAAGGCAACCTGTCGACCCGTCTGTGGCTGTCACCGCCGACGAAAATGGACCAGCACACGCTGATGGAAGAAGGTTACTACAACATCTTCGGTGCAGCCGGTGCACGCATGGAAATGCCAGGCTGCTCGCTGTGTATGGGTAACCAGGCGCGTGTCGCCGACGGTGCAACCGTGCTGTCGACCTCCACGCGCAACTTCCCCAACCGCCTGGGTACTGGCGCAAACGTCTACCTGACCTCTGCCGAGCTGGCCGCCGTTGGTGCCATCGTTGGTAAGTTGCCGACGCCTGCCGAGTACATGGAATACGCCAAAGATCTGAACAGCATGTCTGCGGAAGTTTACCGCTACATGAACTTCGATCAGATCGAGTCCTTCCAGAAAGGTGCCGAAGAAGGCGCTCGCATCGCCGCTGTGGAAATCACCGAGGTTTCTGCTTAAGCGATTTGCGATCTGTCGCAGAGAAGCCGCCTTCGGGCGGCTTTTTTTATGCCTGACAGGCTTGCGCAGATAAAATCTCCTTGCAATAAATACTGTATTTACATACAGTATTTTGAAATCTCAAACGCAATCAGAGGTGAAGCATGGCGGTTATAGCCAAGTGGATGTGTGACCGGGACAACACGATGTTCGACAGTAAGAAAGAAGCAGATGCCCACGATAAGATGCTGGAGCTGGCAGAGCAATTTACTGCCTTGTTGCAGCGGGAGATTTCCGGCATAGACGACGCTCAGGCCGAAGATTTCGGTATTCTTCTATCTCGTAACAAAGAGCTGCTGATGCAAGCCTGCAAGGGGAAAGTTGAAGCACTGGACGACATCAATAGCGCCGTGACCAGCGATACCGTACGCAAACTTGCCTGAATCGTAATGCCCCGCTTCCAGCGGGGCATTTCACTTCGCTCCGTACCCCTATGAACGCTGACTGCCCTGCTCTTCGCGATCAGCAAGGTGCGGGAAGTATTTCATCAGGTAGGGGCGACGCAGCACTAGAAATGCCGACGGCACAAACACCAGCGACAGAATCGTAGCCAGCACCGTCCCCCCTGCCAACACCACAGCAAACGGTGGCCAGAACGTCCCCTCGGCAATCAGCAACGGTACCAGGCCAGCCACCGTGGTAATGGTTGTTGAGCTGATGTGGCGGGTACAGGCCGCAACGGTATTCACAATCTCATTGCGATTTCCCGCCATCGCCAATGGCGAGGCTTTCAACTCTGTCAAAATGACAATCGCCGCATTCACGGCGAGCCCCATCAAGCCCATCAGACCGATAATGGCCGTGAAGCCGAAGGGATATGAACCTAACCAGAGGCTGAGCATACCCAGCCCGGCAGATTGAATCGCGACGATAAAGACCAGCGCCGACAATCGGAATGAGTCAAAGGCCATGACTACCGTGACCACCAGCAGCACCACAATAATGCCCACGCTGCTGAGCAACTTGCCCACCGCGCGATTGCGGCTCTCCGCCTCACCGCCGACCTCCAGTTCATAACCGGCAGGGACAGCAAAGTTTTCAGCATCCAATGCGCTGCGAACAGCGGCCAACACGGTGGCCGGCAATACGCCATCGCGGATATATATTTCTACCTTATTCACCCGTCGCCCATCGCGACGAGTAATCTGTGCCTGCGCCGACTCCAGCCGCACATCCGCAATCGCCGACAGCGGCCTGGCGCCGGTCGGTAATATCAGCGGGAAAGACAGGAAACGGTCAACGCTGGTTTCCTGAACGCCATCACCGGAAACCCTCACTGGCAACTGTTCACTGCCATCCAGCAAGCTGCTGCTGACAATACCGTCGACGCTGGCAGCCAGCAGTGAGGATAAGTCTCTCAAGCCTACCTGACTACGCTGAGCCTCGCTCTCTTCCACATCCAGCCACAGTTTGGGCACTCGTTCCCCAAGCGAGTTGCGCACGTGGACAACACTCTCGGTCTTCAACGCAATAGCGCGAAGCTCGTCACCCAGGCGGCGCAGCTGCTCCAGATCGGCGCCGTATAAGCGCAGTTCAACCGGGGCAACCGTCGGCGGCCCCTGCCCCAGACGACGGATAATCGGCTGATACTCGGGGAAAGCATTATCCAGCTCCCGCTGCAGTTGCCCGACCAGTCGGTTTGCTGCCGCCGGATCGCTCACACGCGTCATCGCTTGGGCATAATGGGGCGTGCCATCGCGATTATCCAAGAGATTGTAATAAAACGAGGGCGCGCTGCGACCAATAAACCAGTGCAGTTCTTCAACTTCTTCATGCGCTTCAATAACTTCGCTCATGCGCTCCGCTGCACGACGCGTTGCCGCAATGCTGGAGCCCGCAGGCAGGTACACCTCAATATCGATCATGTCGCGATCAGACGGAGGAAAGAATTGCTCCGGCAACTGCTGGGCCAGCATGAACCCTGCCAGTGGCAAGGTACAGCAAAGCAAAGCGGCCCGGCGCGGCATTGCCAGACAGCGACCGAGAAATTTCCTGAAGCTGCGATCCAGTGATCCCGCAGAGATACCGGGACGATGCTCTGCCGCCAGCAGCCTGCCTGCCACGGGAGCAATGATAAACAATGAAATCAACCAGCTGCCGAACAGCGCAAAGATCACCGAATTGGCCAGGGGGCCTACAAACTCACCGGAAGCGCCGGGCATCAAGGCAACCGGCATAAAAGTCAGTACCGTTGTCAGGGTCGAGCCCAACAAAGGCACCCACAAATGTTTGAAAGCCTTGGTTGAAGCCGCCACCGGGGAATAGCCCTCTTCCCTGTACCGCCTAACCATATCAGCCACCACGATGGCGTTATCGACCATAATCCCCAGCGCGACAATCAGCCCGGTCACCGACATCTGGTGGATGGGCAACCCGGTAAAGAACATGCACGACAGCGCGTACAGCATCGTCAGTGGTAACGACAGTGCAACGATGAACGCCGATCGCCAGCCTAAGGTGAACAGCAAAATTACGAAGATAAAGAAGAAGCCCAGCGCGATATTGCCCAACAGCTCGTTCAAACGCGCCGTCGTATAGCGCTCCTGGGAAAACAGCTCTTCAATCACCACCTCGTCAGGCAGCGTCTCGCCGAACTCGGCAACAGCTTTGCGCAGTGATGCGGTCCATTGATCGCCCCGCATCGTCGGAAGCATACGAACGGCGATAACAATCGCCCGCTCGCCATGCACTTCGGCAATATCCTTCTGCGAGACCGGCTCACCGCGATAGACCCGGGCAATATCCTGCAACTGCAGTGAACCGCCATGTTCCTGCGTCAGCAAGGGTGTACGTCGGATCCGCTCAAGCTGGTCAAAGCCGCCACTGAATTCCATCGGCAGGCGCTGCTGTGCACCGATCAACTCACCTGCTGCGGTCTTGGCATCGCTGTTGCGCAGCAATCCCGCCACAGCGGGCACGTCCAGCCCCACAGCACCGGCCTTGATGACATCAACACGCACCTGCACTTCTTCCTGAGGTGCGCCACGCAGTTTAACAATGTCGGTGCCATGCAGATTACGCAAGCGGCTGGCGAGTTCTTCAGCGTAGCGCCCCACTCTGAGCAAATCGGCTTCACCCTCGCCCTGCCAACGCAAGGCGGCCAACCAGGTGAAAGCGTAATCTCGTTCATGATCCAGTTGCGGCGGCGAAGCATCGGCAGGCAATGATTTCGCGGCCTCACCCAGTTTATCGCGCACTTCAGACCACAGACGATCCGTATCTGCGGGTTTTACCTCATCGACAAACGCAATACTGATCGCCGCAACACCAGACTTGGCCGTCGAATCAATGTGATCAATTTCAGGAATTGCGCGCAGTGCGGTTTCCAGTGGTTCGATGACCAGCGTCTCTACACGCTCAGCACTGGCACCGGGCATCTGGGACAAGACAATGCCATGCCGATTACCAAATCGAGGATCTTCCAAACGAGGCAAGCTCGCCACTGCCGCCAGTCCCGCCACAATAATCAGCGCGATACCCAAGGCGATAAAACGCGGATTATTCAGCATTAGGCGTGTCCTGCTTGGCAATTGTTACCGCTTCACCCGGCACCAGACGGTGGGTACCGTCGGTCACCACCCGGTCTCCGTCTTGCAACTCACCCTGCACATAAACGTTGCCACGGAATTGATAGAGCGGCTGCACTGAACGCTTGCGCAGATGCACCCCGTCCTCACCCTCTGCAATCTGGTAGACCGCCCACGTTCCCCGCACATCGCCCACCATCGCCGTCATAGGCAACCAGAACCCAGGCTTCTGCCGAACTTCATGCAACAGCAAATGCACGGTTTCTCCATCTACGAAGGGCGCCTCTTTGGGAAGCTGCACTCGCACGGTTCGAGTCTGCGTCCGCCAGTCCAGATTTCGCGACACCGAAATAATAGTGACGGACCAGCGCTGATCACCGCGGGCAATCTCCATCCCCTCTCCGGGCAGCAGATCGCGGCCCAGTTGGTCGGAAACACCGAATACCGCCTCGTTATTCCCCGTTTCAACCAGTTGCAAAACCGTTCTGCCAACCGCGACAACCACCCCTTCCTCTATATTGAGTGAGGCAATTTCACCGGCAAAGGGCGCGGTTAAGGTGGATTTCTGAAGGCGCAACTCAACACCACGAAGTTGCTCTGCGACTTGTGTTAGCTGTTCACGAGTTGCCCTAAGGCGGCTGTCCAGCTCGTCAAGCTGCCCCTGAGATACATAACCTTTTTCCGCCAGTGCATTGAAACGCTCCTGATCCAGTCGCAACTGCTCAATGCGTGCCTGAACCTCACGGCGGGCTGCGCGCAGCTCACCCCGCTCAATCTCCAGTGCCTTGGTATCCAACTCTGCAAGTAATTGCCCGCGCTCAACACGCTGCCCATCGACGACGTGCAATCGAACAACACGCCCGGCCACCTCAAAGCCGATATCCGCTCGCTGACTACCTAATACTCGCCCCGCAAACAGTCGCTGAACATCATAGGACTGCTGACGTTTAATCTCCCCCACCTTGACCGGCGCGCCGTCAGCGAACGCACTGAACGCGGCGCTTAATAACAGGCTACACACCAAGCTGCGCTGCCAAAGACGGGAAAAAACGAAAGTTCTAAACATGCTGATGCCTGCGCTCGGCTAAAATGGACTATTGGGTCCAGAATATAGATAAACCAAACTGGACTGTCTAGTCCAGTTTGGTTACGGTATAGACACAAAAATTTCAGGCTTACTACCGACGAGAGAGGCAAAGACCGGCAGTGATGCAAAACAAAGCGCGCGGACGCAGCAAGAGCGAGGAAAAACGCAGCCAGATTGTGGATGCGGCTGGCGACCTGTTTATGGAGCAGGGTTACGAAAGCGTCAGTATGGAAGGTATCGCCAAACTGGCCGGGGTCTCAAAACAAACCTTATACAGCCACTTTGGCAGCAAGGAACAACTTTTCAGCGCCGCGATTCAATGCAAGTGTGAAGAGTACCCATTGGCCGATACCCTGGACAATGAGTCACGCAGTTGCCGAGAATCTCTTGAGCATTACTGCGGTCACCTTATTGAGCTATTGCTCAGCCCGGAAGCGATTCAGGTTTATAAGGTTTGCGTTGCCGAAGCCGACCGTTCGGATGTCGGCCAACTGTTTTGGGAAGCTGGCCCCGCAAGAGTCAGAGAACAGCTCTGTGACTTCTTTGCCCGCAATACCGCAGCGGGCAACTTGAACATCGACGATATCGACATGGCGTGCAGCCAGTTAATCTCCATGCTGCACGGCCAGGTGCAAACCCGTATTCTGCTGTCGATGACCGACTGCAGCGAACTCGACAAGCGCGAGCTGCACCGCTACAGCCAGCGTTGTGTCGATATGTTTATGGCGTTTTACGGCAGCTGATCCTCGCCCTTCTCCTCGTCCAGCATCGCCGGGGCTGCAGTCGTATTCCTGCGAAGTTTAATGACGGGCTTCTGCAACAGTGCACTGTTCGGGTAGGTAATATCTGCGCCATCGTCGCGGCGGATCAGGACATGGAATGAGGCAATTTCCATGATTTCACCGGTAATATCTTCATCAGCATCCACCACTTTTACACGGTCGCCCACCCGATAAGGAAAAGCAAAGAAGATAATGATACCAGCGGTGAGGTGACTGAGAATCGACCACTGGGCAAATAACGCCACACCGATAACCGCCAGCACCGAGCTGAGGAAAATATAGATCTGGTGGTACTGCAGACCCAGTACAAAGCTGATTGTCAGAATAGCCACCGCGACCATACTGAAGTTCAACAGTTTGCGTAGTGTGAATACCCGGCGCTGAGAAATATCCCGTCTCTCGGCAAACTCGTCGATCAGGCGATTGAGCACCCGGTTCAGATAAACCAGGGCGACCAAGGCAACAACCACAACTATCAGTTTAGACATTCCGCTCACTTCCTCTATCATTCGCCCGATAAGGCCGCCTCAGTTGTTTGAGCCTACGCAGTGCTTGATCTGCACTCCCACCCGGTCGATAACAACAGACCTCGAAGCTGTCGCAGACTTCGCCAAACCAGGGCGCCCATTCCGGGGCCTGCTGCCACACCTTGCGGAGCAGCTTACCCGGCGTGTCTCCGGGCCCGGCACGCAAACCGGTTCGCCGGAACAGCGCTCGTTCAGCCGCGCGATAATAGCGCAACTCCTTACTCTCTGCGCGCTTGCGCGGCCACAAGGTAATACCGGCGATCACGGCCAGCGGCAGTCCACCGAATAGCAGCAGGGCCAGCAACACGCGCTGAACACTGATCTCGCCGAGCAGGCGGCGCAACACCCCCTCCTGTGTCTGATCATCATAATTCAACACCCATTTTGCCCAGGCGTAGTTCAACTCGTCCATGTAGAGACGCAAGTCCCGTGCCCATTCAAAATGGCGTAAAGATAACGGCGACTGGCCAAGATAACCCTGCTGGCCACGCAGCAGTTGTTCCGCTCCCAAACGCACGCGATCCGGCGCTACCGTCTGAGTGGGATCAACGCGCCGCCATCCCTCACCGTCCAGCCACACTTCCGCCCAGGCATGGGCATCACTCTGATGAACGAGTAGATAGCGCCCGTCCCGGTTGTACTCCCCTCCCTGATACCCCACCACCAGCCGCGCTGGCACGCCGGCCGCACGCATCAGGAACACAAAACTGCCCGCGTAGTGCTCACAAAACCCCTGCCGACTTTCAAACAAAAACGCATCCACATTGTCTTCGCCCAGTACCGGCGGCTGCAGCGTATAAACAAACTGGCCCTGTCGAAAAAACGTCAAAGCCGCTGCCACGCGGTCTGCAGCACTGGTGTATTCCATGCGCCAACGATCGGCCAGTGCTCTCGCCCGAGCATTTGCGACACCGGGTGTGCGCAGATTTGCAGCAAGACGCTGACGACTCAGTTCATCGCGGCGCTGTTCAAGCCGACTCTCCACAGAATACTGAAGACGCCCGGTTAGGGCCGGGCTCGCCAGCCACTGGTAGTCGCCACCGTAGTCAATATCCGAACGATTGATCCGTGCCACCGGCAGCGTATACAGCCATTTGTGCACACCGGGTTCCAGAATGACGGTGTAATTCAACAGATCGGCGGGGCCCAACACCGGGGCGGACGGCCGCTCCCATCGCGGCAGGGGCATTCGCGACCAGCGTCGACCGTCAAATTCCTCCAATACCAGACCGCGCCAGTAAAGCTGTTCGGATGCGGGTGGTTCGCCCTCAAAACTGACCCGAAAAGCCAGCTCGCCTGACTGGCTGAGGTCGGCAATATCGCCGAATTCCAGCTCATCCGACATCCCCGTCTGCGCTTTGCCGCCAGGCAGCGGCATCGACCAAAGCGGACCAATGCGCGGGAAGGCCATGAATAAGAACAGCATCAGGGGAATCCCCTGTAGCAACAACAGCGAAGCCAGTCGCAATGAGCGCCGCCAGGCCATCTGCTGTCGATACATTGCCTGCTGGGCAATCAGCAGCAACAGCAGCTGGAATATCGCCAACAGCACCGCGGGAATCTGCTGTTCAAACAGAAAACGACAGGCGACCACGGCATAACAGAGCAACAAAATCAGATAGTGGTCGCGGCGGCTCTTCATTTCGAGCAGTTTCAATACCACCGCCAGCACCAGCGTCGCGACCATGGGTTCCAAGCCCAACCACTGGCCGTACTGCAGGTAGATCCCGAACATGGAGAGCGCCACCAAGGCGAATTTCGCCAGCGCACCGGGAAAAGACCACGCTGCATAGACAATTTTCCAGTACCAGGCAGCCACCACTGCCCATACAGCAGCCATCCACAAGGGTAATGTAGGAATCAGCGGAATAATCACCGCAAACTGCGCCAGCAGCAGGGCACCAACCGCGGCCCGGGGCGTCTCAGAGTTCATGCCCGACCTCCCCAGAGCGCCAGCACGCGCAGCGCCGCTTTGAGGTGCGCTGGCCCAAGGTCCGGCGGCATAAACATTCCCGGCACGCGCAAGCCGTAAGCCAACCCCCGCTGTTCGCACTCCAGTACCCACGCACAGAGGTTACTGAGACGATCCTCCTCACCGAGGCCCTCAAGGCTGTCCCAGTCGAGAATCAAGCGGTCACTACTCCCCGCCTCGTATTGCTTGCTGAACAGTCCCTGGCCCCGGGCATAGGCCTTCCAGAAGATGCGCCGCGGCGACTCTCCGCGTCGATAGCGTTCAAAACCACTGAATTCATCGCTGTCACGTCGCGCAGCACTCACCCCTTCGCCCGAATCTGCGGAGGACTGTAACGGCCTCAACATTTTCGGCCGGGGGTACACCAGACAGTGCCAGTCCATCATGGGCATCGCCCAGCACCGGAGAATGCCCAGCGGAAAGTCGGAGCGCAATTGCAGACGCCCCGGCTGAAGACGGCCTCTACTAGTCGCCGGGTACGGCATACGCAGCTCGTAGTGCTGCCCGGCTCTGGGCATTTCGCAGATTACCGTTCTCTGCTCGGCAAAACTGAGCTGGAGTTGATAGCGCGGCCGCGAGCCACTATCGAGATGCAAATGAAAATGGGCGGTTTCGCCGGCAAACACTGGCTCACTATTACCCGCCTGGATCCGCAGTCCGGAAAGATTGATGTAGGTATGAAGAATCGTGATGATTGATACGCTGAAGAGCGCAAAGACCAACATGAAAATGAGGTTATTCTGGTAATTAATCGCCAGCAGCAGCAATCCTAGCAACAGTGCGCCGAATCCCAGCCCCACCGAAGAAGGGAAAATAAAAATGCGATTCTGTTGCAGAGTCAGTGCACTGACCGGGGGATTGCGCCGGGCAATCCAGGCATTCATGCGCCGACGGAACGCCGCTCGCAATCGCTTCACCTCAGGCCAGCACTGCCACATCTGACAACATGTGCTGCACTAACTCCGCCCCGTCGGCACTGCTGTCTGTGGCCGCTTGCAAGCGGTGAGCGGCCACCGGCTCTAATACCGCCTGCACATCGTCGGGCAGAACGTAGTCGCGACCTTCCAACAGCGCCCAGGCCTTGGCACATTGCAGAAGTGCCAGCGCCGCCCGTGTCGACAGGCCAAAAGCAAAACGCGCATCTTCACGACTGAAGGCCACCAGACGTTGGATATAGCTGATCACACTATCGCGAGCTTCTACCTGTTTTACCCGCTCGCGCAGCGCAAGAATTTGCGGCCCATCCAGCTTCGCCTGCAAGTTCACCAGCTGCTCTCGCGGATCGCCGCCCTGCAGGAGCGACCGCTCAGAGCGAGCATCCGGGTACCCCAGAGAAATACGCATTAGGAAACGATCCAGTTGCGACTCCGGTAAAGGAAACGTGCCCGATTGATACCAGGGGTTCTGGGTTGCCATGACAAAAAACGGCTGAGGCAGCTCTCGGGTCTCCCCTTCTACCGTCACCCGCCCTTCTGCCATCGCTTCCAGCAGCGCGCTCTGGGTTTTAGGGCTGGCACGATTAATCTCGTCCGCCAGCAAAAACTGGGTGAACACCGGCCCGGCATGAAAGTGGAAGGCGTTGCTGTTGCGGTCAAAAATCGACACGCCGAGAATATCTGAAGGCAACATATCGCTGGTGAATTGTACTCGGCGATAGCTCAGACCAGTAACTCTTGCAAAGGCCTGGGACAGCGTGGTTTTCCCCACGCCGGGCAAATCCTCTATCAACAGATGCCCACCTGCCAACAGGCAGCAAAACGCCTGCTGCACCTGCCGCTCCTTGCCCATCACAATCCCGCCAACCTCATTGGCAGCAGTGCGTAGTTCCTCAGACGTTGAGCGCATCGAGTCCCCGCTGCAAATCGGCCTTCAGATCGCGCACATCCTCAAGCCCCACAGCCAAGCGAATCAGGTTATCGCGAATACCACTGCGGCTGCGCTCATCGGCAGTCAAGCGCCCATGTGTCGTGGTGCCGGGGTGCACAATCGTGGTTTTGGCATCACCGAGATTGGCAGTGATCGATACCAACCTCGTTGCATTGATAAAACGCCAGGCTGACTCGCGATCGCCACCTGCCACCTCGAAAGACAGGACACCGCCAAAAGCGGCCTGCTGCTTGGCCGCCAGCGCATGTCCGGGATGCGATGGCAATCCCGCGTAATACACTTTCTCAATGCCGGGCTGCTCATCCAGCCACTGTGCTAGCGCCAGGGCATTCGCGCTGTGAGCCATCATTCGCAGTCGCAGCGTCTCCAGGCCTTTGAGAAACACCCAGGCATTGAACGGGCTCATACTCGGCCCGCAGCTACGGATAAACGCCAGCACCTCGTCGGTGTGTTCACGCCGCCCAACCACCGCGCCACCCACGCATCGCCCCTGACCATCGAGGTATTTGGTTGCGGAATGCACGACGATGTCGGCACCGAGGGCCAGCGGCTTTTGTAATGCAGGGGTGCAGAAACAGTTATCGACCACCAGCAGGCAGCTATGCTCATGAGCCAGCGTGGCGAGCGCAGAAATATCGGCAATCTCAGAAAGCGGATTGGAAGGCGACTCCAGAAATAGCAGTTGCGTTTCAGGACGAATCGCCTCGCGCCACGCGTTCAAGTCCAGCGGCGAGACGAAGCTGCAACTGACCCCCATTTTCCCCATATATTTGTTCAGCAGCACCGTGGTAGTGCCAAACACGCTGTGAGAACAGACCACATGGTCGCCACTTTTCAGCAGTGCCATACAGGTACTGAGGATGGCTGCCATTCCAGAAGAGGTGGCAACGGCGGCCTCGCCGCCTTCCATCGCGGCAATACGCTCCTCGAAGGTGCGGACCGTCGGATTGGTATAGCGAGAGTAGACATTTCCCGGCTGCTCTCCGGAAAAACGTGCAGCGGCTTCTTCTGCCGAGGCAAAGACATAACTCGACGTGGTGAAGATGGGTTCGCTATGCTCCCCTTCGGCCGTGCGCTGTTGACCGCCGCGGACAGCCAGGGTATCCAGCTCGGCTTCGCGCAAAACCGCGTCGCGCTGTGCCTGATAATCAGAATCCGTAGTCACGCTGTAGCCTCAAGATGCGTCGTTATGCAGCCCGACCAGGGCGCCGTCACCCGCGGCGGCATTGCGCGCGGATTGTTTGGCGTCATTGCGGTCAGCCGCTAGTTTATCGAGATAGGACTGATCGACATCTCCTGTCACGTAGTCGCCATCGAACACCGAGCAATCAAACGCGTGAATATTCGGATTCCCTTCAGCAGAGCACTCCACCAAGTCAGGCAGGTCCTGATACAACAGCCAGTCAGCGCCGATCTCAGCCTGCACCTCGTCAACACTCCGGCCGTGGGCAATCAGCTCTTCCGCCGATGGCATATCAATACCGTAGACATTCGGGTAGCGCACCGGCGGTGCCGCCGACGCAAAATACACTTTGCGCGCCCCCGCATCCCGCGCCATTTCAATAATCTGCTCACAAGTCGTACCGCGAACAATGGAGTCGTCCACCAGCATGACGTTTTTGCCCTTGAACTCCAGGCCGATCGCATTGAGCTTCTGCTTGACCGATTTTTTGCGGGCGCTCTGCCCCGGCATAATGAACGTTCGGCCGATATACCGGTTTTTAACCAGGCCCTCGCGGAATTTCACGCCCAACACAGCCGCCATGGATTGCGCGGCAATACGGCTGGAATCAGGAATGGGCACAATCACGTCGATGTCGTGGTCGGGACGCTCGCGAAGAACTTTCTCTGCCAGCCTCTCGCCCTGACGCAGGCGCGATTTGTATACCGATACACCGTCCATAATGGAATCGGGACGGGCAAAATACACATGCTCGAAAATACAGGGGCGACACTGCGTTGCTTCGGCGCACTGGCGCACATGAATGTCGCCATCCACACTGATAAATACGGCCTCGCCCGGCGCAACATCACCCACTAATTTGAAACCCAGCGCATCCAGCGCAACGCTCTCTGACGCGAGCATATACTCCTTGCCGGCATCGCTCTCCCGCATACCGTAAACCAGCGGCCGAATCCCGTTGGGGTCACGAAAACCAACAATGCCATAGCTGGCGACCATCGCCACCACGGCATAGCCACCGCGACAGCGCTTGTGCACGCCTTCCACCGCCGAAAACAGATCGTCAGCGCTGGGCACGAGCTTGCCAAGACGCTGAAGCTCGTGGGCGAAGATGTTCAACAACACCTCCGAGTCAGACTCGGTGTTCAGGTGCCGCAGGTCTGACTGAAACAATTCCTGCGACAACAGCTCGGAGTTGGTCAGGTTACCGTTGTGCGCCAGACTGATGCCATAGGGAGAGTTCACGTAGAACGGTTGAGCCAGCGCCGGACTGGAGCTGCCCGCCGTGGGGTAACGCACATGGGCAATACCCATATTACCCAGCAGGCGTTGCATGTGGCGGGTATGAAAGACATCCCGAACCAGGCCGTTGCCCTTGCGCTGATTGAGACGGCCATCCTGGCAAGTCACAATGCCAGCGGCGTCCTGGCCGCGATGTTGAAGCACAGTCAGTGCGTCATAGAGATCCTGATTGACATTGCGTTTGGCGACGATGCCGGCGATACCACACATGCAGCCTTACCTCGTTGTTGCATATCGGTTGGATTAGCGGTGATTGTCCACAAGTGAAGACAGCCAGCCGATGAGATCATTGAATGTCTGTTGCGACCAGTCGCGCATCAGCAAAAATTCGGGAATCAGTTGCGATTGCTGCCACCAGGGATCTTTGTCGATATCGGTCAGCAGCGACGGCATCAGCACCAGCAGAGCCAGCACGACGATCATTCCCCGCGTCGCACCAAATATCATGCCCAGCAGCCGGTCTGTGCCGCTGAGTCCGGTACGCTTAACCAGCTCAGCAATGACATGGGTGGCAAGACTGCCCAGCACTAATGTGCCGGTAAACAGCAAAACATAGGCCAGAATATCGCGAAGATAGGGCTTCTCGACCATGGATTCGAGCAAGCCGACCATCGGTGTATGGAACGCCAGCGCAACAAAAAAGGCCGCAGCCCAGGAGACCAGTGACAGGGCTTCACGCACAAAACCGCGCAACAAGCTGATAAGCGAGGATACGACAACAATGCCAAGAATGGCCCAGTCTGCCCAGTTAAAGCTCGTCAGCACCGCAGGCGGCTCCAAGAATCTTTGAAAGGGCGAATTCTACCAAGCTGAGCAGGCCAGCCCAAGCCTTTATCCTTCAAAACGGCTGAGGATCGACTTCAATTCAAATCGCCGGTTGATTTCCGCCTGCAGTGACTCCGCCCGCTCGCGGTTCAACGCAGGACCCACCAACACCCGATAAAGGGTGCCGCTGCTGCGTTTCAGTGTTTCCGTGTAAGCTTTATAGCCACCGTCGCGCAGACGTTTTGCCAGTTTCTCGGCATTCGCCTGCTGACCAAAGCTGCCACATTGAATGACCCAGGCAACCGGCAAACCGCGCGCTTCCGCACTGGGTTCCACCGGCGGCGCCGCGGTTTTCGCTTTTTCAGGTGCCGCAGCGGCGGTCTGGGGCTCAGGCTTGGAGACCCGCTTCGGCGCCGTGACCTCGGGCTGCGATACCGCGCGAGGCTCACGCTCAGGTGGAGTGGCTGCTGCCTTAACCCCTTCGCCATTAAACCGAGACGGCATCTCCTCCGACGCGGGCGCGATGACCGGCTGCGGCTCGACAATCGGCGCCGATGCCGAAGCGATACCCTCTGGAATACGCGGCTCACTTTCCTGCGGCGTTTCAATACGGGGTTGTGGAGGAATCTGGCTGCTCCGGTCCAGCTTGTACTCAGCCGGACCGGTAAACAGCAGCGACCACAAAATAACGCCGCCACAGAGCAGAACCAGAGTCCCAACCAAACGCTGTCTCATCATCAGTGCAAAATCTCAACAAACGCGGAAGCGGGCATCGCCTGCATTACCGCAGCAACCGTGAAAAAGGAACCGAAGGCCAGCAGACTATCATCTTTGCCCAGCCCAGCGCGAACGCCCGCCAAACTCTCAGGCAAGGGCGCTATCATGTGGATCGCCGCATCCGACACGCCAGCAGCAATCAGTTGCTGCTTGAGCTTCTCAGGGGACATCGCTCGCTCAACCCCGGGCAAGGGAGGCAGATACCACTGCCGCACCAGCGGCGTAAAATCAGCCAGACTTTCCCCCAATTCCTTGTCGGCCATCACCGCAAATACCGCGTCTACATTGCCCTTCTCAAGCAGTTCTGGAAGGCGCTCTCGCAGACGTGCCAGCGCCGCCGGGTTGTGGGCCACATCCAGCATCAAACAGTGATCTCGCAAAGCAAAACATTCCCCCCGAGCGGGGATATGCACCAGACGAAGCCCCTCTCGAATCGCCGATTCGGGGATATCAAAAGGCAACTGCATGATGGCCTGTATTACGGTTGCGGCATTGTCCAGCAGCACAGCGGGACAGGGCAGATTTTTCATTTCACAGGCCTGCCCCAGTCGATTCACGCCGTGCCAATGCCAGTTATCGCCGACATGTTCCAGACCGAAGTCGTCACCTCGCTCTATCAGCCGCGCCAGGCAAGCAGCGGCCATTTCGCCAACAGCGGGGCTGCGCCGGGTATCACCGAATACCACAGGGCGACCCCGCCGCATAATACCGGCTTTTTCCCGGGCGATGGTCTCGCGATCATTACCCAACCAAGCCTGATGATCGAGATCGACGGAGCTAATCACCGCCACATCGGCATCGACAATATTGACCGCATCCAGGCGACCGCCCAAGCCAACTTCCAGCACGAGCACATCGGGCTGCGTCTCGGAAAACAACTGCAGGGCTGCCAGCGTGCCAAACTCAAAATACGTCAGGGAAGTGCCCCGCCGCGCCTGATCCACAATCTCAAAGGCATGACACAGTGCGGCATCGCTGACCGGCTCGCCATCAATGACAATCCGTTCGTTGTAGCGAAGAAGATGGGGGGAAGTGTAAGCGCCAACCGATAGGCCCGCGCATTGGAATATCTGTGATAACAGCGCAACGCAGGAGCCTTTACCATTGGTGCCGGCCACCGTAATGATGGGCATACCCAACGACAGATCCATCTGCCGGGCTACCTCGGCTATGCGCTCAAGCCCCAGATCGATCTGCCTCGGGTGCTGCGCCTCCATCCATTGCAGCCAGTCCTGCAACTGCTCAAATCGCATGGGGCGCGGTCACTCAGTGCTGATAGTAGGTCATGTTGCCCAGCAGGCGGGCAAGCGTCTCGGGCAGTTCTGCGCGGCGAACGATCATATCGATGGCACCGTGTTCCAACAGGAATTCACTGCGCTGGAAGCCTGGCGGCAATTTCTGGCGGATGGTCTGCTCGATGATATTGGGCCCTGCAAAGCCCGCGCGGGCGCCTGGCTCAGCAACATTGATGTCGCCCAGCAAGGCCAGACTGGCGGACACTCCGCCATAGATCGGGTCAGTCATCACCGAAATATAGGGTACCCCATTCTGCTTGAGGCGCTCCAACACCGCGCTGGTTTTTGCCATCTGCATCAGCGAGATCAAGGCCTCCTGCATACGGGCACCCCCGGAGGCAGAGAAACACACCAGTGGGCGGCGCTCTTTCAGCGCAACGTTGGCGGCCTGGGTGAACTTCTCTCCAACCGCAGACCCCATTGAGCCGCCGTGAAAGTTGAATTCAAAGGCAACGGTAACGACCGGCACTGACTTTACGGTGCCTTTATAAGCGATCAGCGCGTCTTTCTCGCCAGTGCTCTTCTGCGCCGCCGTCAAACGGTCCCGGTATTTCTTCTTGTCCTTGAATTTCAGGCGATCAACGGGCTCGATTTCGGTCAGGATTTCCTCACGACCTTCCTCGTCCAGAAACAGTGCAATACGACGGCGCGCACCAATGCGCATGTGGTGATCGCACTTGGGACATACATCCAGGTTGGCTTCCAGCTCAGGGCGATACAGGACCGCATCGCACTTTACGCACTTCTTCCAAAGACCTTCAGGCACCACGCCACCAGACTTACGCTTTTCCGCGTTTTCTGACCGCCGCACGCCCGAGGGGAGAATTTTATCTACCCAGCTCATTGTTATTTCCTGTCTATCGTTGTCAGTTTATCGCCCGCACCGCATCTCAGGCGGCGTCGATAGCGCTGCGGATATCGGCGATCAAACTCACCGCCTCCGCAATATGCTGCTCAGTATCTTTACTCATGTCGCGATTGGCAAGGCGATCTACCAGCGCGCTGCCCACAACAACGCCCTCACAAAGAGGTGCGATAGCGGCAGCCGATGCCCGGTCCTTGATACCAAAGCCGACCGTTACCGGCAGAGAGCTGTGCGCTTTAATTCGCGCCAGCAAGGCCTGCACACTTTCCACGTCAAGGTTACCGGCTCCGGTCACACCTTTCAGTGACACACAATACAAATAGCCGCTGGCAAGCGCCGCCACTTTGGCCATACGCTCATCACTGCTGGTCGGCGCCAGCAGGAAAATATTATCCATGCCACCGTCTTTCAACAGACGACTGGTTTCCTCTGCCTCTTCCGGCGGCATATCTACCGTCAGCAGACCGTCGACCCCTGCCGCCTTCGCTCGGCTCGCAAAGATGGTGTACCCCATGCGTTCCACCGGATTGGTGTAGCCCATCAGTACCACCGGGGTATCGCTGTCATCGCGACGAAATTCGGCCACCATTTCCAGCACCTGGGTCAGGCTGACATGGTGCGCCAGTGCCCGCTCATGCGCGAGCTGAATAGTCGGCCCTTCCGCCATCGGGTCGGAAAACGGCACTCCCAGTTCCAAAATATCGGCACCGCTCGCCACCAGCGCGTGCATCAGCTTAACGGTATATCCGGGCGCGGGATCACCGGCCACGATATAAGGCACCAATGCCTTGCGGCCGGCGGCCTCCAGTTGTTCAAAAACCTTTGCTAGACGACTCAATGTAAAACCTTCCCGTCAATCAATACCGATGCCGTCAATGCCGGCAACCGTGTGAATATCCTTGTCTCCCCGTCCAGACAAATTGACCACGATGCTCTGATCCGGCCGCATCGTCGCCGCCAGCTTCTCGGCATAAGCCACCGCGTGGCTGGACTCCAGCGCGGGCATAATACCCTCTACCAGCGTCAGCTTACGGAATGCCGTCAATGCTTCGTCGTCATTGATCGCCACATAGTTCACGCGACCAATGTCCTTCAGCCAGGAGTGCTCGGGCCCGACGCCGGGGTAGTCTAAGCCCGCCGAGACCGAGTGCGTGTGCATAATCTGTCCCGCTTCGTCCTGCATCAGATAGGTGCGATTACCGTGCAACACGCCCGGAATGCCGTCGCTCAGCGGCGCGGCATGTTCGCCGCTGGCAACGCCATGGCCACCCGCTTCGACACCATACATGGCCACATCTTCATCGGTGAGGAAAGGATGGAACAGGCCAATGGCATTCGAGCCGCCGCCCACACAGGCAACCAGCGCATCGGGAAGACGGCCGGTTTGTTCAAGGTGCTGCTCTCGCGCTTCACGACCAATCACCGACTGAAAATCGCGCACCAGCATCGGATAGGGGTGCGGGCCCGCCGCCGTACCGATGATGTAGAAGGTATCATCGACATTGGTTACCCAGTCGCGCATGGCTTCGTTCATCGCGTCTTTCAGCGTGCGAGAACCAGACTTGACAGAAATAACCTCTGCGCCCAGCAGTTTCATCCGGTAGACATTCAGCGCTTGGCGACGGATATCTTCCTCGCCCATAAACACCTGACAATCCATCCCCAGCCGCGCCGCAACAGTCGCCGAGGCAACACCGTGCTGCCCTGCACCGGTTTCAGCGATAACGCGCTTTTTGCCCATGTATTTGGCAAGCAATGCCTGCCCAATGGTGTTGTTCACCTTGTGGGCACCGGTATGGTTCAGGTCTTCACGCTTCAAATATATCTGCGCCCCGCCCACTTCGCGAGACCAGCGCTCAGCGTGATAAAGCGGAGACGGACGCCCGACATAGTGCGCCAGGTCGCGATCAAACTCTGCACGAAAATCCTTGTCTTGGCTCAGCTTGCGGTAATTCTCCGCCAGCTCATCGAGCGCGTAAATCAGGGTCTCTGAAACAAAGCGACCACCGTAAGGGCCGAAGTGCCCTTCAGCGTTCGGGTACTGGCTGTAATCGATAAATTCTGACTGCTTGCTCACTCAAAACTCCCGTCGGTCAGCATCTGCGACCGCTTGAATAAATTGCCGAATGCGTACGGCGCTCTTCACGCCCGGCGATGCTTCGACGCCCCCGCTGACATCCACAGCCCAAGGTCGGCAACTGGCAATTCCCTCGGCGACGTTGTCGCTAGTCAGGCCACCGGCCAGTAACAGAGGAAAATCCCGTTCACCGGGAATGCGCTGCCAGTCAAACGACTCACCCGTGCCACCCGGCACGCCGGGTTTATAACTGTCCAGCAGTATCGCCCTGGCGCCGGGGTACTTGCCGACCTCTCGGGCGACGTCCACACCGTCTTTCATTCGCAGCGCGCGTATATAGGGGTAACCGAAAGATTCGCAAAATGCCGGCGATTCGTCACCGTGAAACT